>Ga0114950_10003988_pt1 | contig 11435 bp, 8 predicted proteins | sample N075metaG_FD_83503 | JGI IMG/M metagenome (GOLD analysis project Ga0114950, IMG submission 83503) | Deep subsurface microbial communities from Kermadec Trench to uncover new lineages of life (NeLLi) - N075 metaG | ecosystem: Environmental > Aquatic > Marine > Ocean trench > Sediment | place...
CTCGAGCGATCGCTGAGGTTCTGCTCGAGCCTCGGTAGCGTCAAGTTCATCTGGGAAAGTTCGCTCGACTGTTGGTTGGACAGTTGATTTTGGGCCGCGAGTTCATTGTCGAGCGCAGAGTTTTGCAGCTCGATACGCTGCAATTTTTCGGTCGCAGCAGTCAGTTCGAGCTTGCAGCTCTTCAACTCCGCACGACGGGACTCGAGAGTTTGACTCGCGATGGAAAGCGCCGCGCGCAGTTCTTCGTTTTCGCACTCTCGTGCCTGGGCCTGCATTTGATTGGTGGCCAGGGCCGAGCGGAGAGCGTTGGCCTCGGCCTCCCGGGTCGTGACGCGGTTTCTGGTATCCCCCATGGCATCTTTAGTGCGCTGGGAACTTTTTTCGGCTTCCGCAGCGACTCGCTGCGCCTGTACGAGGGAACGTCGCAAGTTGTCGCATTCCTCGTTGAGGCTGCGGATCTCGGCCGACTGATTCTCGAGCTTGGTCTTCTGGCCCTGCGCCCGCGCCCGCGCTTCGACCTGGCTCTCGCACTCTTGTCGGAGTGCTTGCACGGTGTCGCGCAGCTTCGTCTGCTTGGCCCGGGTCTTTTCGAGTTCGCTGTCGCGCTCTGTCAACTGCTCTTCGAGCGCTCTGCGGGTGTTGTGGGCCGCATGGAGGAGTCGTCTGAGGGTTCCGGCCTCATGCTCCACCGGACGCGCGGAATCGAAGGGCGCAGGCTTGTTGGTCTGCGCGCCCGATCTCTTGTCGGGTGCTCCGAGCGACTTTGGCTGCGTCGTCTCTTTGTGGCTTCGTTCCCGCTCACCGATCGAGCTGCGAACCTGCGCCACTTCGTCGCTCAGGTCCCGAAGTCGCTCTTCGGTTTCGGTCTTGGCAGTCTGGTTCGAAGAAAGGTCGCGGCTCAAGTTCTCGACCTGCTTGGCTCGGCGCTGGAGTTCCGCCCGCAAGCGACCCACGAGATCGCTGTTCTCTCGCTCGATCCTGGTGCGGGCGTTGTGGTCGATCGCAACCGAAGTTCCCGCAATCGTGTCCGGGTCGGCGAGGGCCGCAAAGTTTGCGAGTTCGTTTTGCTCCCTGTCTTTATCGATCAGGATGTTGGCATCGCGCAGGAGCGCCTCGTCGTCAGGACTTCTCGAGTTCGTGGTGTGGGATGTGTCTGCACTGGTCATCGCGATGTCTCCCGGACGAGGAGTTCCAAGGCACGGCGATGATCACGCGTGATCTGTGCCCCGCTCCAACTCCCAACCGACTGCGCAATCGGCAGGGCGACGTTTCCTCTTGAGGACTCGCGAGCTGCGTTATGGTTTGCACGCAAAATGCCGGTGAATGAGCGGTCATGAAACGGGGTAAGGCCGGGGCCTGCCTCGGTGGTTCTCCGGCAGCGATCACGCTAACGGCTTTGGGTTGCCTTCTCGACGCGTTCGAGAATCTCCGCCAGGATCTGGCGCGAAGTTGCAAAGTTGAGCCGGACGAAGCGCTCACAGTCCTCGCCAAAGTACCGCCCCTCGTTCAACGCGAGTCGCTGATCTTTCAAGATATGCGCAGCGGGCGAGCCCGGTACTTCGACCTGGCTGCAGTCGAGCCACGCGAGATAGGTCGCTTCACACGGATGGTGAACGACGTTGGGCAGTCGAGTGGAGACGAACTCCGCTACGAAGTCTCGGTTGACTTGCAGATAGTCCCGCACGGTATCGAGCCATTCGCCGGATTCCTGCCAGGCGGCCATCGTCGCGTAGATTCCGAGCAGGCCCACGCCGCCGCGGAGGTGGCGGGGAATGCTGCGGTAGCGTGTTTGCAACGCTTCACTTCCAAAGTGGGCCATCGCGCAGCGCAGCCCCGGGATGTTGAAGGCCTTGGTGGCTGAAGTCAGGGTGATGGTGCGGGAGGCGATCTCCGCGGAGAGCGACGCGATCGGGATGTGTTTGCGTCCGTCGAACACGAGATCCGCGTGGACTTCGTCCGAGACCACCACCAGGTCGTGTTCACAGGCGATCTGCGCGAGTCGTTCGAGTTCGTCGCGTCGGAACACCCGACCGGTCGGGTTGTGGGGATTGCAGAGCAAGAGCACACGGGTGCGGTCGTCGATGCCCGCGCGCAGGGCATCGAAGTCGATCTCCCAACCCCCGGTTCCGGCGACCAGACGGTTTTCGATCAGCCGCCGCCCGGTCTCCTCTACGGCGTTGAGAAAGGGTGGGTAGATGGGGGTCTGGACGATGATCCCGTCTCCCGGCTCCGAGAACACCTCGATCGCCACGTAGATTCCCTGCACCACGTCGGTAATCACATCGGCGCGTCTCGCTTCGGTCTGCCAGCCGAAGCGACTGGCCATGCGCTCTGAAAAGACTTTCGGCAGCCCGGTGACGTTCAGTCCGATCGGGTAGCCCAGGTCATTTCGTTCGAGAGCTTTGACGAGAATCTCGCGAATCGGATCGGCGAGGGGGTAGTCCATTTCGGCAACCCAGGCCGGGAGCACGTCGGCGGGATAGGTGTTCCACTTCTCGCTGATCCGAGACTTCAGCACCTCGATGTCGAGGTCGTCTAGATTCAGTTCGAGGTTGGACACGGATCGTTCTCCGGTGGCGGCTTCACGCCTGGCGAATTGGGAGCCGAGCGTAGTCGAGATCTTCTGGGTCCGCTGCATTCGTTTGGGTTGCCCGTTCGTCGAAGAACGTGCGCAGCCGAGCCCGAATCGCATCGCGGGTTTCGCGGAACCGACCCAGTGCGTCGCTAGCCGAATCGGACCCGTCCGAAGGATCTGCCAGGGGCCAATGCAAGATCTCGATCTCGCCCGGAAACACCGGGCACTCCTCTTCGCCGCACAGCGTGATCACGATCGCGATGCGCTCGGTCGGAACCTCGCGGATCGCCTTTGAGCGCTGATGAGAAATGTCGATCCCAATTTCCGCCAGCACCCGGGTGGCCAGCGGGTGTAGCCGGCCCGGAATAGAGCCCGCGCTGTGGATCCCGATGGACCCGGGAACCATGGCGCGCGCCAGTCCTTCGGCGATCTGGCTGCGTGCAGAGTTCGCGACACAGAGAAACAGCAGGTCGGTGCGTTGGCTTGTGGCTGCTGCCATGGGGAAGGGCTCCGGGAGAATCGAACAGCACGGTAAACCGAGTCATGGGCAGCGTCAATTTGTCGGCTCGTCGGATCGAAGCGAGTCCAGTGGTCGATGCGAGTCGTGGCGATGCGCTCTATGCTGCACACACCCCGAGGAGAAGATGCCGGTCGGTCCGCCCTCGAGACGCGGAAGACACGAGCGGCCGCAAATCAATTGCATGACTGATTCCAACAACGCTGTACGCCCGGTTGGGGTGATCGCAAACCCCATGTCGGGCAAGGACGTGCGCCGTCTCGCGGCGCGTGCGAGTCGGGTGACGGGGGAGAGCAAGCGCGATCAAATCGCGCGGGTGGTGATCGGTGCGGCGGCGAGCGGTGCCGAGCACATCTTGCTGGTCCGGGACCCCACGCGCATCGCCCAGTCCGCGATTGAGGGCATGAACATCGACCCGGAGATCGAGTTGCTCGACATCGATGCGCGTCTCAACGCCGGCGATACCCAGCGAGCGGTGCTCGAGATGCGGGACCGGGGTTGTGGAGCCATCGTGGTGCTGGGCGGCGACGGGACCAATCGCGCGATCGCCCAGGTCTGGCCCGACGCTCCGCTGGTGCCGATCTCGACCGGGACCAACAACGTGTTTCCGATGCTGGTCGAGGCCACTCTGGCGGGCGCTGCCGCGGGGCTGGTGGCATCGGGAGGCATCGCGATCGAAGAAGTCTCCCGCCCGGCCAAGATCGTCCATCTAGCGCGCGCCGGAGGTCAGAAGACTCTCGCCGTCATCGACGCAGTGCGACTCGAAGGCGACAAGGTCGGCAATCTGATGCCGGTCGATCCGGCTCTGATTCGCGATGTGGTGCTGTCTCGAGCCGAGGCCGCCTCGGTCGGGATGTCGCCGATTGGCGGTTTACTCGAACCCTGCGGAGCAGACGACGACTTCGGCGTGTTGGTCGAGTGTGTGCCTCACGAGCGCGGCGGTCAGTCGTTACGAGTGCCGATCTCCCCCGGCCTGTTCCGAACGGTCCACATCCGCTCGGTGCGGAAGCTTGCACTCGGAGAGAAGATCACGATCACCGGTCCCGGAATCATGGCCTTCGACGGCGACCGGGAATTGATTCTCGAGGCTGGGGACCGCATCGAGGCGAGTGTGCGCCGGGACGGTCCCAGGGTGATCGATCCGGCACGTGCGCTGCGGCTCGCGGCCGAGCGTGGTCTGCTGTCCGGGCGCGGGCACTGGCACGACGCGCGCAACGAAGGCGGCGGTGGCCTCGACTGCTGTTGACGGCGGCTCGACTACACCACACGCGACCCCCGCACAACCCCGCGCCCTTCCATTCGAATCTCGGAACCAGCATCAAAACGAGTCGATGTACAGCGGGCACAACTTTCCGTCCGGCAGGTCGACGGCATAGAAGACATCTGGCCCCGTGTAGTCGATGCCGGGTTCCCCGGGCCGTATGCCAATCTGCGATGGAGCGTGGTCGAAGGGTGTCACGGTGTTGAAGGGTTCGGTCAAATTTTGGGTGGCTCCCAGCGAAAAACAGCTGCGTGGGAGTGGCACCCGATCGCAACAAACCCCACTACCGCCCGCAGCTTCGCAGCTGAGTTCCGGATCGAGCAAATTGACCTGGGTAAGGGTCCCATCGCATTGCTCGAGCACATACGCAGATTCCCCCGCCTCGTTGATCGCCACAAAGGTCCAGCCCTCGCACAAGATGGGATGAGGGCCGTCTTGGCGATCCGGAATCTCGAAGGGATGCTCTGCGTCGAAGATGCGCGCGTCGGGAAACTGGGGGTCGCTGCCATCCAGCCGGATGATTTCGCTCTGCTGGTAGAGTGACTCATCGTCGAAGGCCCGCAGATCGATCGCGTAGAGAACCGGCAGATTCCAGGAGCCGATCAGACCGACGCGCTGGGCCGGATCAATCGCCAGCCCGTCGAAGCTGAGGCCCGCGAAGCCCATGGGGATGGTTGCAACAATGCGCTGGGACGCCGCGTCAATGACGTCGAGATACGCTTGCGTCAGGATGTTTTCTCGGCCGACGGCGGGGCGCAGGGCGCCGGTGTTCGTGATGAATACGAGTTCGCGACCCCGGGGCGTGAGATAGCGCGAGACCCCCGTCGGATTGAACCCGGTCGTGAACAGCACCGGGGTGTCGACATTGGGTTGAAGGGTCGGAGGATCCGCCAATGGATCGAAGTCGTAAACCAAAACGGTCCCCGGGAAGAACCGGCCGAGCTGGCTGTTGTCGAGATCGAGGTTCGAAGTCGCGACGTACAGATGGTCTGCGGCGAGAACCAAACCCGCGGTGAAGGCCGTGAAAAAACTCGGCACGTTCGGAAGGCGATCACAACAGGGATCCGATTGCACTTCGACTCCGTCCGAAGCGAGCCCCGGCCCATCGGTCAAGTAGATGCAGGCCTTGGTGCTGATCGCGGTCCGCAGGCCATGGGTCTCTGGCAGGTACGGGTAGTCTTCACCGTGGTAGCTGCCCGATAGCGTGTCCGGAGGATTCGTCACCTCGAAGCGAGCGAGTTCGCCGTTGGGCGCGCTTACGAACATCACCTGCTCGTAGCCGCTCCCGGCGATGAACGCCAACTCTTCGGAAACTCCCAGTGGCTTGCCCAGCACCACGAACTTGGATTTCGTGTCGGAATCGCACAAGCGTTGATCCTCGTCGACGAAGCCATCGCCATCGCTGTCCGGCGGGATGGTTCTCGATTCGCCACGAGCGAGAGATTCCGGTCGCTCGCCGTTCATGTCAAAGAAGAGAGCGCCCGGCAGACCGTCCGACACCGCGACGACATGCCCGGCGTCCCCCGGCAACCAAGCAAAACCCGGTGGATACTTGTTCGGGATCGGAACGCATTCGCCTTCGGAACGTGCGATGCGTTGCGGCGGGCTCCCGCTCAAACCATTGCCTTCGCCGCATTTGCTTCCGAGCAAGGGAAGTCCGACCAGCGCGATCACGAGTGCAAGGGTGCGGTTTACCATTGCGCCGAGACTCCCAATCGCAGGCTGCGCCCGGGTTGGGGAAACGAAAGGCTGTCGCGGATCGCGATGTTGCTGATGTTGTCGATCGCCAAGTGAACCCACAGCCGCCGCAGTTCTGGATCGGTCCCGTGGCGCTTGCCCAGTCGGCTCAGTTCGAAGGCCAGCGAAGCGTTCCATGAAATTCGAGAGGGCAGGATGTAAGTCCCGCCATCAGAAAGGGAAATTGAACCCGTGCGCTGCATTTCCGCAACCGCTTTGAAGACCTCGGAGCGGCCCAGTTCGAGCCGCAGATGGGTTTCGCGGTCGGCGCGACCCGGTAACCTGAACCCGCCCTTTTTTGTCTTTGCCCGCAACTCCGTGTGGTTGACGGACAGGTCGAGGTAGCGACCGAGTGAGACCCTGGATGAAATTTCGACGCCCTCGCTGATGCTGGGCCCAGTGTTTTCGGGTCGTATCTTGAACTGATTGACCGGCAACCAAACGATCGAGTCGTCGATCTCCGAACGAAACACCGAAGCCGCGAGCCGGAGGTTGCGAAAGATGAACAACGTATCAAAGACCAACTCGAAGCCGAGGTCGTAGTTGGTGGCGCTTTCGGGGTCGAGATCGGGGTTGCCGACGCTCGAATTGCGGTCGGGCAGGTACAGGTCCTGGAAGCTGGGGTTGCGAAAGGAGCGATTGACATTGCCTTTGAAGTGCAGCCACGGCCTCGCGGTGACGACCACTCCCAGGCTCGGGATCAAGTGACTTCCGGATTCGTCGCTCCAATCGAAACGCACGCCCGGTTCAAGTACGACGCGACTTGCGATTGAAAGGCTGTCGCGCAGAACCAGGGCAAAGCCAACGCGCTCGCGCAGCCGGTCTCCGCGCTCGCGTGCGGCGTCCCGGGTCAGCAAAATTTCGCCGCTTACGCGATGATCTCCCGCCCAACCCGCGCCGGTCCACTCGGGTCGCAGGGAGAGTGCCGTCGACATGTCGTCGAACTGGTCTTCGATCGGACCGGACCCGAGGGAGGGTTGGGGGTCGGTGAACTTCGATTTTTCGAGGCGGTGATGAATCGACGCCTGCAGCGCAGCGCCGTCGAGGCCCAACTCGATCTCTTCCCAACGCAGCAGGGAGAGGCTGCGCAAGATGCGTTGATGGGCAAAGCGCTGCTGCCCTGCAATGGCGCTCGCGACTCCCCGCTCGAGTCCCGGTTCGCCTCGACTCGAGTAGGAAAAACTTTGCTGTGCCAGCAGGTAGCCCATGGAACTTAAATCAAACCCCAGGCTCAAGTTTCCGTTGTGTTGTTCGTGTTTGTTGTTGATACGAGTTGCGCTTCGCGTCGAAGGTGGAACCTTCACGCCGTTGAGGAGGGTTCCGACTCGGGCGAATTCGAAGTCTCCATCCGTCGTGAAACCGCTGTAGCCAAATCCCAGGTCGGCCACGCGACCTGGCTGGGTGCGGTACACGGAGACGTCGTAGGTGCCAAAGGAACCGCCCTGGACACTGACGAGTCGAGACGGAAAGTCGGGGCGCCGCGTTCGCAGTTCGACCACCCCGCCCATCGCGCCGCTCCCGGCGCGCACAGAACTCCCGCCTCGGGTGACCGATACGCTCTCGAGTTGGGCGAGGGGAATGCCGGCGAGATCGACGCCACCCCCCCGGCCGCCGTTGAGCGTCATGCCATCGAGCTGCACGACGACCTGAGACGAAGCAAAGCCGCGAATCGAAATCTCGGCTCGGTCCCCCGCACCGCCAAAGCGCCGAAGCTGCACACCCACCGTTTGGGCGAGCAAATCCTCGAGCCGCCGCTGCTCACCTTCGAAGCGCTGCAGATCGATCTCGCTTGCAAACGAGGTGGGGTGCTTGGGCAACTCACCCATCTTGACCCCGACGACGCGGATGACCTCGATCTCCTCATCCATCGGATCTTCTGCTTCCGCCGCCGCAAGCCGTGACGGCGCGCCGGCCCCGAGTGCGAGCGCGGCTGCAAGCTGGGTGACCCAACCAAGTTTGAAACTGCGATTCATCACCGCTTCGAAACGATTCTGCGGCCATGCCTGCGCTCGAGCCAGGCAAGCGCTCCCGCACCTGCGATCAGAGTGGTCTCGACCCCGGGTTCGGGAACGTTGATGGCACCCACTGCGTCGATGTCGATGCCCGAAGTAATGAACGAGGTGGGGAACGGGTCATAGATCGGGTTGCCAATGGAATCGTACCGGGAGCCGTTGCCCACGACGTCTTCGATTCGCACATACTCGATCGCATCGAGATCGACATCGCCGCTCACCACCAGTGGGTGAAGCCTGAGATCCGACAGGTCGAACTCTGTGCCGGTGCCCGCAATGCGATTGCCGGCGAGGTTGGCGTAGTCGTCGGGGTCGGTCTCTTCGAAGCCCGCAACCGGTGTCATGCGCGAAGTGAGGTTGGGAAAGCGGGCGAATTGAATGCCGTCGCTCGACACTTCGACAAAGCCCAGTTCCATGAAGTGGAGACTGGGATCGCCAGAGCTGATGCCGTTCTCGAAGACCGCAAAGTCAAAGCCCGGCCCGTCGTAGATCGGCTCGGCGAACTTCACCGTGAGCGAGCCGCCATCGCCGAGCGAGACGGCTTCGAGCGGGTCTCCAGACGCGATGCCCAGGATGTCCAGCGGATCTCCAAAGGTGACGTTGCCCGCTTCGGGTACATCGATGTTGATCGGCCCCCGGATCAACTCGACGACTTCGCTACTCCAGAGCTCGATCTCCGCGATCGAGCAACCGGGCCCGGAACAGTTTTCGGCCGATGCAAAATCGTTCATCCCGGCGAGGGCGAGCGTCGCCCAAAGCAGCCCAGCAGCGGCCCGCGCGGGCCGCCGTTCCTTCATGCCTGTCATGGTTCGTATCCTTCCCATCGTGCGTCGTCCCGGACGCAGGGTTGTGCAACGCGGCAGCGTCGATACGACGGCGCGGCCGGATCGCAAGCGCGGCGGCAATGGGTTGGACCGATGGACAGGGGTTGCTGCGAAGCGCCGGGGCCCTACGTATGACGACGGACCGGCGTCCCGCTCTACACTCCTGCTCCGAAGAGTCGTAAAGCCACTTGCCACACAGAGGGCCGGTCTTCTGGCTCCTGGATCACTCGATGTCGCGGGCCTTCCCAGCCTTTGCGTGACGCCCTTTGGGCGAGGCACGCACGGCCAGTGGCACAGATCCGCTCATCGTCCCCAGTTACAGCGACGGGCTCGCGCCGGATTCTCACCGGCTTCCCGCAGCCCTCCGGCACGACATCGCAATGGTTCGCGAAGTGCCGGGGAACCGCCTTCGAAGTCTTCCATCTTTCAGATTTGGGGTCTTCGAAGGGCACCCTCTAGCTTTTGATCGGGGTCAACGATCGCCCATGCGCAGGGGCTGCGCAATATGGATCGCGCCACAAACGCAGTGTTGCGCGCGGGGCGCGGGTTCAGAGCCGCTCTTCGATCCATGGGATCACGCGGTCCATCAGGAGCTTCACGTCTGGCGCCTCACTGGCCCCGAACTCGGGCTCGAAGTAGTGCCGCGCCTCGGGGAACTCCATGAAGCTGCGGTCTTTTGCGCCGACCGCGGCGAAGATCGGTTTCGCATCGGTCTCGGGATAGATTTCCCGGTCGCGTCCGGCGTTGACGACGAGGGTTGGGATGTCGACTCCCGGTAAGGTCTTGAGCAGGTTTGCGTTGGAGGAGAGACCGGACCAGGTCGAAAGCCACGCCTGGGGTGAACAAAGCCTGCCGAAACCCATGATCTGTTGGTTCATCAGATCCGGGCGGTCGCTCAAAAGCGAGCCGTATTCCCGGCTCGAAGGGTCGAGGTGATTGTCCGCGTAGTGAAGGTTGGCCATCGTGCGGTAGATGGTCATCACGGGTTGCCGGGCTTCCCGGCGCAGGATTGCGTGTTGGGCGTCGAAGTCGAGACTCGCGAAGCTCGGGTCGTCCCGGGCCTCGACAGCTTGCTGATTCTCGGCGATCAGGCGTCGCGCCTCGTCGTCGAGACGGCGCACTCGATCCAGTTGCGCCGCGCGATAGCGAGTCACGAAGGCGGGGCTGTACTCGCTCCATTCGGGGGCGGGGCGGAAGCCGTTTTGCGCGGAGTACATGTCGAGTTCCGGGTCGCAGAGGTCGGGATTGCGCTCGTCCGTCACCGCCGGATCAATGCACTGGTTCATCACCATGCCCTGGCCCTTGTGTGCGGAGATCAGGATCAACAGGTCGGCGGGAAGCATCTCGGCCGCCCCGAGGACGGTCGCCGCACCACCGGGCGTCGTCGCAATGCGAGCGGCAGGCGAAAGACACGCCTGGCTTTGGTAGAAGGCGTCCAGCGAGCCGCCGCCCGAGTTTCCGATCAATACGATTTTCTCGACGCCGTGCTCTTGCTTCAAGACCCGCACGCACGCGCCCAGGTCGAGAATGATCTCTTCGTGAACTGTCGTGGTGTCGTTGTTCGGGTTGCGCGTGTTGGCCGTGAGACAGCCGAGGCCCGCTTCGAGCAGGCGCGGGATCGTGTAGTGGCGGCTGAAGTCCACTCTCGGGTGCATCAAAATTGCGGCAACTCTGGGCTTCGGGTTGTTCTCCGGGGTCCAGTAGAGCCCCCCGAGTTGGCGATGATCCGCAGCGTGAAAACACAGCGACCGCAGCCTGGCGTGTTCGGGTTCGCGCTTGAAGAAGAACGGCGCACCGAGCCAGTAGGTTTTGGAAACGAGAGTCAAAGCTTGCCTCGGATTCGAGTTCTCGCTTGCCGGCGAGTTGGGGTTAGCTGGCTCTCACGATGCCGGGCGTTCGATTCTCGTGTGCAGGGGCGCCACGCTGGCTTCGTAATTGATCACCTTTGGCGGTGGCGATGTCTGGACATCGTCACTGAAGACCGCGTTCTTTGCGATGCGTCGGTCTTCATCGGTGAACTCTCTGGTGGTCAAACAAAATTCGGTCAGGGTCCCGTTGGGATCCATCGTGTAGATCGAAGTGCACCAGCCGTGATCGATTTCCAGAACCCCATAGCCCGCATCGACCCAACGCTTTCGCTTCCGGTCGAGGTCACCCCTATCGGTCGCGTCAAAGGCGATGTGGTTGACCCAGGGCGGCATGCCCAGGTCGGTCGACAGCGCGGTCTTGTAGTCGTCGCCGATCTTTTCGTCGTGCAATTCCCAGAAGGCCATCATCTCGCCGTTGCCGGTGTCGTAGAAGAAGTGCTTGGCCCAACCTCCATCCGGCGTGGGCGCGATTTCGACCTTGACCAGCTCGAACCCGGTCGCCTCGCCGTAGAACGCGTCTATTGCCGGCATGTCCTGGGCGGCAACCGCGACGTGATGAAAAGCCATCTGCAAAATCCTCCTCGGGGTGAAAATCTATCACTTCGGCGAGCTGAGGGGGATGCCGGTCAGGCCCCGGGCGA
>Ga0114950_10003989_pt1 | contig 11434 bp, 12 predicted proteins | sample N075metaG_FD_83503 | JGI IMG/M metagenome (GOLD analysis project Ga0114950, IMG submission 83503) | Deep subsurface microbial communities from Kermadec Trench to uncover new lineages of life (NeLLi) - N075 metaG | ecosystem: Environmental > Aquatic > Marine > Ocean trench > Sediment | place...
CACAGAACCAGAAGAAAAAAATGAGGAATTTGAGAAAAAAGAGACGAAAAATTTTCTCAAGAAAATAAAAAGTCTTAAAACCCAGGAACAGAAACTCCAGCGCATTCAAAGTCGAAGAGCAAGCGCAAAACTTTCTGAAAAAATGAAGGATAAACTGGACAAGGAATTTAAGACCCAACAAAAAATGATGGATCAGGTAGTCTCAGACTTCAATCTGAACACCAATGTTATGGATGGGATCATTGAAAAAATGTATGCGATTGCCGCCCAAATTCGCTCTGCTGGCAGAGAGGAACGGGATCTGGAAAGACAACTGGGAGCCTCGCTGGCCGAAATCAAAAAAATGGCAAAAAACTGGACCAAACAGAAAAGCGTGAAACTTCCTACAGGCAAAGTCCTCACTCGCGTCCAATATGACAATCACATGAAAATGATGCAGGGCGGCCGGAGAAAAATCAAAAAGATTGAAAAAGAAGTCAATACTCCGAAAGAAGATTTACTGATGACCGTCCGTTGCATCGCCAGGGGCCGGGTAAAAGACAAAACCGCCAAACGCGAACTTGCGGAAGCCAACCTGCGGCTGGTGGTCAGCATCGCAAAAAAATACACCAACCGCGGATTGCAGTTCCTGGACCTGATCCAGGAAGGCAACATTGGCCTGATGAAAGCCGTCGATAAATTCGAATATCAGCGAGGTTACAAATTCAGCACGTACGCTACCTGGTGGATCCGTCAGGCGATCACCCGCGCCATTGCGGACCAGGCCCGCACGATTCGTATCCCCGTGCATATGATCGAAACCATCAACAAGCTGATCCGGGTTTCCCGCCACCTGGTGCAAGAGCTTGGCCGGGAACCCACTCCGGAAGAAATCGCCGATAAAATGAGCCTTCCCGTGGATAAAGTCCGAAAAGTCCTGAAAATCGCCAAGGAGCCCATCTCCCTGGAAACGCCAATCGGAGAAGAGGAGAACAGCCATCTGGGCGATTTCATAGAAGACAAAAAGGTCATTTCTCCCATCGATTCGGTGGTCAAAAAAGACCTCAAGGACCAAACGCTGAAAGTCCTGTCCACCCTTGCCTCGCGGGAAGAAAAGGTACTCAGAAAACGTTTCGGAATAGGATTGGACTCGGAACACACTCTCGAAGAAGTCGGTCAGGATTTTTCCGTCACCCGCGAACGCATCCGGCAGATCGAAGCCAAAGCCCTGCGCAAATTGCGGCATCCCAGCAGAAGCAAAAAACTCCGGAGTTTTATAGAAGGGTAAACTTTCCGGGCCTATAGCTCAGTTGGTAGAGCCCCCGGCTCATAACCGGTAGGTCTCAGGTTCGAATCCTGATGGGCCCACTCCTTCGCGGAGGGCGAGCTTGCTCACGACGTACAATGTTTTCTGCTTTTGGTGCGAACTTTTTCGTCGAACCTCCACTCCTTCGCGGAGGGCGAACTTGCTCACGACGTGCAACGTTTTCTGATTTGATTTCAGGCTATTCTCCTTCAAACCATCTAAAAGCAAGAAGGGGAGCGAAAAAGCGGCGGTTCGAAAACCCTCATTTCGGTAGTAGGACAGACGCTTCGCAAATACCAGGTTTAACACCGGTCTTTTATTCTCCAATCGTTCGGAAGCTCTTAATTTATCTGGGTTTGACAAGAATCCAAAAGCGGTTCGAAAAGTTGGTTCAAACTTTGTTCCATCAATTCCACCAATTAAGCATTCAAGGATATCCAGTAACTCCACAACCTGGCGAAATTGCTCAGGTTTTCGCCCCGGATACCGGTTCATGAATTCATTCAAGTTTGGTTATTTTTTCCAATTTATAAGAAATAGGTTTCTTGTTACCTGCTCCCCCTTTATCTTGGTAAAATAATTAGAGAAGATTCGCCAAGTAAAACCCACCCTATTCAAAAAGAGAATGCCTGCATTCGCTTAGAGGGGAATCATGACCGGAAAAATTGAAACTCTTACGATCGGTTCCTATATAATCCAACGTTTAAATGAACTGGGAGTGACTCATGTATTTGGCGTCCCCGGTGATTTCAGTTTGCGATTCTGCAAGCTTTTGGAAGATGACGATGACATAACCTTCGTCGGAACCACCCGCGAAGATACCGCCGGATTTGCGGCGGACGGATATGCCCGCCGCCATGAAGGCCTCGGCGTCGTCCTGGTAACTCACGGTGTGGGAGCGTTGAGCATCGTCAATCCCATCGCCGGAGCCAATGCCGAATCTTCCCCCGTCCTGGTAATCAGCGGAGCGCCCGGAGTTGCAGAAAGAGCGGAAAATCCTCTCATTCACCACAGTTTCGGTTCTCCAGAAGCACAAATGAAGATCTTTGAAAATTTCACCTGTTCGGCGATTGCCTTAAATGATCTGTCTCAAGCTCCCCGGCAAATCGATCAGGTTATCGAAAGCGTATGGCGGAATAAGAAACCAGGTTACATCGAAATTCCCAGGGATATGGTGGACAAAGAAATTCATATTGAGCCCAGCAATGAATCATTTTGCCAATTTGAATCCAGCGAAGAGGCCACTTTAGACGAAGCTCTGTCTGAAACGACCAGCTTGTTGAACCAAGCCAAATCACCCGTGATTCTGGCAGGGGTCGAGGTCCATCGGCATGGCATTCAGAATGAACTGGTCCAACTGCTGGAAGCCTCCCAATTGCCGATAGCGGCGACCATCATGGGGAAATCCGTTGTCAACGAGCACCATCCTCTGTACCTGGGCGTGTATCAGGGACGGGTCGGTTCCGAGGAGGCCCGCGATATCGTGGAGTCATCGGACCTGGTGATCACTTTGGGGGTGATGTTTACAGACATAAATCTGGGGATGTATACCGCCAGGCTCGACCTAAACCAAATGGTCCGCGCCAATCAGGGGAGCGTCAAGATCAAACACCACGCGTTTCCAAAAATCATTCTCAAGGATTTCATTCTTGGACTGACCAAACGGTTAAAATCGCACGAACCCGTTTTTCGAACAAAACCCAGGCGCACCCACCAACCTTCGATTTCTGGAGAAAATACATTCCGAAAAGATGGTGATTTAACCATGACGGGAATTATTGAAATTCTCAATCAACAAATTACGCCTGAAATGGCCATCGTGGTTGATACGGGAGATTGCCTTTTTGCCGCGGCGGAGTTACGCGTTCCAGACAGAACCTCGTTTTTTGCTTCCGCATTTTATACAACGATGGGATTTGCAGTTCCTGCGGCTGTTGGCGTCAACTGCGCATCGCCCGGTACGCGCCCGCTCATCCTGGTGGGCGACGGAGCCTTTCAAATGACGGGAACAGAACTTTCGACCTGCAAAAAATTGAACCTTACCCCCATCGTCGTTGTCATCAACAATATGGGCTATGAGACAGAACGCGTTATTCTGGATGGCAAGTTCAACGATATTGAAAATTGGGATTACGGAGCGATTTGCAAGTTGATTAATTACGGCAAAGAATTCAGGGTAGAAACCGCAGGCGAATTTCAAACGGTAATGGAAAATGCCATCCGCGACAAAAATAATATGGTCGTCATCAACGCCATCGTGAAAGAATCTTCGCGCGGGATGCGACTCCTGGCCAGTGAAATTTCCCGTCGTTTTCAATCAAAGACATGAACGATGTCAATGCCTGAACGCCAAACGGAAAGCCGGGAGCTCGTGTAATTTTTTATTACTTCAGGAATCCAAACGACCAAGATTAGACGTTCTCAAAAGTACAATCTCTTATCAGCATCCGAAAAGCCATGAAAATTCGAAAATTATTCTTACAGTTCTCATCCTTGCCAGCGGCATGAACCATGCCTTGCTAACCGTGATTGGGAAATATCTTGGAAATGAAATATATGAAAAAATTGCTTCTTCTCACCTTACTGGGCACCCTCTTTCTTCCGGGAAATTCATGGGCATCCGATTGCATTGGGTTTGAAAATATGTTTGTTAAAATTCTCAAGCAGGAAGCCAGCAAGGTGTACCTGGCGTGGAACGCCAGCGTGGTCAACAAATGCAACAAAATGATTTCGGTCAAGGTCCAAATGCAATTTGTAGACAAGAAAGGCAAACCCCTTGGCAACAGCTTCAAACCGATCCATCAATTGCTCCCCAACGAAACCAGAGAAATTCAAAACGAAAAAAGCCTCCCCTCGGAAACTTATTTTAAAATTCAGGGCTATTATTTCAAAGCACGCGAATTATCAATCTCTTTCGAATAAATTTAAAGAGACTTCTAATGATTCTATATTTTCTATCAGGACCCGCTACGCGGATAGGAGAATGTCATGGTTATATTCAGGACGAAACCAGGTTCTGTCAGCCAAAATTCCATCGCTGGTGAATATTAGGTCCAGCGGTACGCTGGCTGGCCCTTATTACATAAGGGCCACTCATGGCCCGAAAGCATTTCTCGAGATGCCCTTTAACCAATTCTTTCAAAAAGCCTGTTTTTTTCCTGGCCAACCATCCCAAACCCCTCAAATTTCGTACTTAAATTGCCCAACGAGATATTTATCTTTTTGACAATACTGTAACCCGCTCTCGACAGTTTCGTGATACCGATTTCCTACTCTGGTTAAAACATTTGGGAAGAATCATTTCATCCCGAATAAAAATAATCACCGGATGAGGGATCAACGGTTATGACTCCGAGAGAGATTAATACAAAACATAAAGGACGAAAAAAAGAAGCGTTAGAACTTTTGTGGGAAGATATCGAAAAAGCCATCCTTCAATCCCCGTCTGTTCGCTTATCCCTGACGAATTATCAGGCGCTCAATCAAATAAGCGGGTCTCTCAAGGATAAGATCATTCTGAATATCGACGAACTGATGAAGATGGTGGAAGAAGATGAGAAGACAGCAAATACTGTCCTCTCTAATATGGAAGAACCACAGGAAGAAGTATTTCGAAGGATGGTAAGAGAATTGCGAAGCCAGCTCATTAAATCCATTCAAACCAACCTTAACTTGATCGAATCCTCAACTAAATTAAGTATCCAGAACCAGAAACTCCAGGAAGAATTGGATCAACTGGGCAAGAAACACCATAAAGCGTTAGAAAATATTGAGAAAATTCTCATGAATATCACCAGAAACCCAAACTGACCCCACTACGTGGGGAGGAAACTCTGGGCTGACGCTCGCTTCGCTCACGAGCCCCTGACCACCTAAAATCCATCCAACGTCAATCCTTGGTCCAACCCTAGGCTGGCTCTAGCGGGAAAATCCCATAAATCCCGCTTTTTCAAATATACCAAATTTTTTTCTTCCCCTTGTCAACCGATTGGGCAGTTCTGCGTTGTATGCAGTATGAACGTATTTTTCACCCAACTCGACAAGGAGAACGTAATGATTAAAAAGCTGGCTTTGGTTCCATTTATCTTTGTATCCTTAATTGTATCCCCCGTGCTTGCCGATGAAGATGGCCCTGGCGCTAGGATTGAAAATTACTTCGACAAGAAAGGCGATCGCATTGAAAGACACCTGGATCGAAAAGGCGACCGCATCGACCATCGTTTGGACCGGAAGGGCAACCGTATCAATGACCGACTGGACCAAAAAGGGGACAGGATCAATGATCGTCTGGATCGAAGGTCCGATTGGGCGAGGGATCATGGGAAAGACAGGCTGGCGGATCATCTGGATAAAAGGGGCGACCGAATCGACGCCCGCCTGGATCGAAAAGGCAACCGTATCGACCGCCGTCTGGACCGAAAGGGCGATCGCATAAACCATCGGCTGGATAGAAAAGGAGACCGTATCAATCATCGCCTGGACCGGAAAGGCGACCGTATCCACAAGCGTGTGGACCGGCGAATCAACCACCAAAAAGTTAGACGGGCAAACCATCAAAGAGGATCGCGCAGATAATCTAATAATTTTCAGGCTGACATCCGTTAACTAATATAATGAATCCGTGATTTTCTCAGCAGAATGAAATGGAAACTTATGCGGGGTAGCCGCCGGACAATGGAAGAGTTTTTAGCATCTGTCGAACGGCGCGCTTTCCGCATGGCCCAAATTTCCACAGGATATTCCGAGGACGCTTTGGATATCGTTCAAGATACCATGTTCATCTGGGTACGAAAGTACTCTGAAAAACCGGAAGAGGAATGGCGGCCGCTTTTCTTTCGCATTCTGCAGAACAAGATCCGTGATTGGCATCGCAGAAATAATATTCGAAAACGCTGGCGCATCTGGTTGCAACCCTGGGGAAAATCCTTTGAAAAAGAAAGTGTTGAAAATCCCATTGAACACCTTGCGGACCCTGCGGCAAGCGATATTGGAGATCAAATGATTCTCGGCCACTCAATAAAAGCCTTAGAAGCCTCCATCACCGCCCTGCCCTTGCGCCAACAGCAGGCTTTTCTGTTACGCGCCTGGGAGGAAATGAACGTCCGCGAAACCGCCGCCGTCATGGGGTGTTCGGAGGGATCGGTGAAAACCCATTACTCACGGGCGGTTCATGCGCTTCGCAATCTATTGGAGGACCACCGGCCTTGAAAAAGCAGGACAATGAAACTTCCTTTTTGAAAAAGGTCAAACATTCACTGGATCAGGGCGAAGAGGATATCCCTGCCGAGACCCTGTCGCGGTTAAACCGCATTCGTCAGGAAGCTCTCAAAATTAAAAAGAAGGAAAAAACCTGGGCCGTTAGATGGATCCCAATGCCTTATCCCGCATTGGCGACTGCCGCTGTGGTTCTTCTGGCTGTCCTGCTTTCTTTTCCCGGCGACCGGGAGCAGGCCCCATTCAACCCTCTTGATGACCTGGAAATCCTTGCTTCCAATAATAAAATTGAATTTTATAAGGAGCTGGATTTTTACGCCTGGCTGGCCGAGGAAGAACCCAATGCCGGTTAAGCTCTATTTGATGGGAACGATTTTTATGTTAACCATCCTTTCCACACCTGCCCAGGCACAGCAAGCGGAATCAACGCAGACCAGCAAACGGCAACAGGAACCAGGCCCGGAAATCCCCTCACTCGAATTTCTGGAGTTTCTTGGCGAATGGGAAACGGAAGACGGCAGGTGGATCGACCCTGAGGAGATAGATAAAATGTCTCTGCCAGGCTCGGAGAAAAAGAACGAGGAAGAAAATGAAACGAATTAGCTTACCGCTATTAATCGCGTGGTTCCTTTTGCTTGCGGGCGGTCCCGAAATTCCCGCTCAGGAACAAGACGTTTCCTGGGAACAATTGAACAAAGCTGAAAGACGGGTCCTCCAGCCATATGCAGACCGATGGAAAGACTTTCCCACATCCAAACAGAAACGTTTGCAAAAGGGAGCCAGACGCTGGGTCAATTTGCCGCCGAATGAACGCAGAATCGTAAAAAACCGATTTCAACGATGGAACAAATTTACCCCAAAGCAAAGGGAAAGAATTCGCTCCAAGTTTCAGCATTTCAAAAGATTGCCGCGAAAAAAGCAAGACCAGATACGCCGGGCGCGCCACTGGTTCCGAAATTTACCCAAAGAGCATAAGCAAAAATTACGGCAACGATGGGAAAATATCCCTTTGGAAAAACGATCCAAATGGCGCAAAAATCAGCGACACAAAATCGGTCAAAATCCGAGGAACCGGTTGGACGAATTAAATAGGGATAGGTTCAACAGAAGTAATGACCGGATTCGGCCAAAAGCCAGACAACATAGGCCCAACCATCGGCCACGGCGGGACCGTTGATACAGGCCAGCCCAAGTCAGGAAATGACGATCGAAATGTACGAACCCACCGACCAGCCAAGGCGGGCTGGTGAGCGCAGCGAGCGTAGCCCACTTTTCCTCCCGCGTAGCGGGTATTATCGGGTTCTTGAAAATCTTCGCCGCACGGTTCCTTTATTGCCGCCTGAATTTCCGGTGGTGCGCTTGCCCCGATTGGAAGCATATTTGCTCTTCCCGGACCGTTGCCCATTTTTGCTATTTTTCTCGCCCCATTTTCTTTTCACGTCTCCATTGGAACGATTGGTATGGGAAGCTACGGCATGAGAGTGGAAAGGATGATCTTCGACCACCGTCACAGCACGTTTGGTCACATTCTCAATATCTCGCAAAAAGCCACGTTCCCCGGCATCACAAAACGAGATCGCGATGCCCTTGGCGCCAGCACGCGCCGTCCGCCCGATCCGGTGAACGTAGCTTTCGGGCTCGTTGGGAAGCTCGTAGTTGATGACGTGGGTGATTCCATCTATATCCAGGCCGCGAGAGGCGATATCCGTTGCCACCAAAACCCTAACTTTTCCGTCACGGAATTTTTTTAAGGCTTCCAATCGCGCCGCCTGGGATTTATTGCCATGAAGAGCCACCGCTCGAATTTTATTTTTACTCAATTTTTGCACGATCCGGTTGGACCCATGTTTTGTGCGCGCAAATATAAGAACCTTTTCCATGCTTTCATCCTGAAGAATTGACTCAAGTAAATCGTATTTGTTTTCACGATCGACAAATAAAACCCGTTGGTCAATTTTCTCAACCGTGCTGGCTGGAGGGGAAACGGTGATCCGCACCGGGTCACGAAGAAATCTTTTGGCAATTTTGACGATCTCCTCAGGAAGCGTGGCGGAAAATAACATGGTCTGCCGTTCCTCTGGAATGGCTGAAAATATTTTTCGAATGTCTGGAAGGAAACCCATATCAAGCATGCGATCCGCTTCGTCCAAAACCAGAACATCAATTTCATCCATTCGCAAATGACCCTGATCGAAAAGATCGAGCAATCGTCCCGGTGTGGCTACAACGATATCCAGGCCGCGCGATAAAGCCCGTATTTGCGCATTGTATTTGACTCCACCATAAACAACGGCATGATTGATTTTCAGATACCGCCCATAAGTGCGGAAACTATCGCTAATCTGCACGGCCAGCTCGCGGGTGGGAGTTAGAACCAGGGCATGCATGCTTTTGGGACTCGGAGATTTTTGTTTTTCCGCCAAACGCTGTAAAATCGGCAGAGCAAACGCGGCTGTTTTTCCTGTTCCCGTTTGGGCACATCCCAAAAGATCGCGGCCCTGCAAAAGATGCGGGATGGCTTGTATTTGAATGGGGGTCGGGAGCAAATACTTTTCCTCGCGCACCGCCCGGCGAATAGGACCGATCAGGTCCAGGCTATCGAATCCCCCTGGAGTAGGGGAAATGGATGAATGCATCAACATATTTTTCCTTGATTATAAATTTGAATTAAAGACATGGCAGATTGGAGGCCAATGGACCTAATAGTAATCCGCCTATTAATCTGTCTCCGCTTGTAAAGCATGTGGCGGGAAGTTATAGCTGTATGGACCGCTCCTGAAATGTTTGGGAGACGTTGTGTCGATACAAACTGTAAACTTATAGTTGCAAGTAGCGGGTTTTAATTTTTTGCAGCAACTTCAGAGGCCTGCTTTGGAGATTTGAGCTTTTTCGAGCCTTTTTGATAGAGCGAGGGGGTGTTGAATAACCTGTCCGATCTTTCCGTCAATTTTTTTACTGAAATCACCTTTTTCAAATTTCCAGCGCCGTCGTAAACTTTCACTTCATGCATGTTTTGTCTCGTTTCCTTGCAATTTACAACCTCATGGGTTTAAGAAAAAAACCGGCAGAGCAAAACTCTGCCGGTTTAAAATTTAAGGGAAATTTTTATTTGGGCACAACATTGGTAGCGCAAGGACCCTTCTGGCCCATACCTTCCTCAAACTCGACCGTCTGACCTTCTCTAAGAGTCTTAAAACCGTCCCCTTGAATTTCCGAGAAATGAACAAAAAGATCCTTCCCGCTCTCGGACTCAATAAAACCATAACCTTTACTCTCATTAAACCATTTTACCGTACCTTGTGACATACTATCATCTCCTACAAATTGGCGGGAACGCTTTTTCAACAAAACCGAATAGGGCATCCCCAATTTTTAACTGAGGTTGGAAATAAAAAGGGCAATTATCAGACAGTTTGAGGACAAAAAAAAACCATCCGAAGGATGGCCGAAAAAATAAAACCTAAAGTTGTTTTACTCTATCTTACCCTGGGCGCGTTTCCATACGAAAACTCAACCCCTTGACCTTCATCAACCTGCTTTATACTGTTCCGATCGTATCACAAAAACACCACGGTAGGGAATTAAAATTGAATGAAAAGTAAAGCGTCCCTGCCAAACATCCGTTCTTAACGATGAATGGCAATGAAAACAATGGGTAATACCTTAAAAATAAATGCGGGGCTGATGCAACCGATAGATTGGGAATCTCAGACCTTTTCCCTCACCGCAACCAGCCAGCGTGACGCTGGACCCAATATTAACGTACGATGGATTTAATGTTGGTCAAATCTTGCATTGCCCCACCAGGGCATGAAGACAATGGTGAAATATCACAAGTGCTGAATTTTTCATCCTGACATTTTTTCTCCGGGGCTGGTGAGCAAGTTCCCCCTCACGGAGACAGGCGCACTCCTTGAAAGAGTCAGCCCAGAGTTTCCTCCCGCATAGCGGGCAGAAATTTCCAGCAAAATGATTTGGAAGAGTTGCAACCAGGCAATGGGTTTCCTACCTAACGTCCCGCCGTTGAGATCCCTCTTTATTTTCTCTTCAGTGATAATCCCACCGCAGAGTTGCATTATGATCGCGAAAAAAAAATCAATGCCCCCGTTTGGCCGATCGTTGTTTCAATTTCTTTACCCTAAATGGGCTATTAGAAAATTTTACAATTGCAAGAGCAGACATCCCTATGAATATCGAGCAACATCCATAGAGGATCTCTCAAAATTGATTTTTTGTGTTTGCCATCGCCAACCCCTTATCTTAAGGGGGCAGTTCACATTCCATGTTGAATTTTTCGAGGTTCCCTTCAATATCCCTGAGGTGATGTAAATTCATGGGAGAAAATATTGAAACTTGGAATTTAATGGTAGAATTGCTCACCTAAAAAATTTTCTGTCGCTGGAGGCTGAATCAGGAGTTGGATTTAATTGATAGAATACCAAATTGAAATTTCAACTATCAAGAAAGGAGTTTGCCGTGAACAGTACGCCTGAATTGACGCTGGAGAATTTCCACGAAGGACTTGTTAAAAGAAATCCCGGGGAGCCTGAATTTCATCAAGCCGTTATGGAGTTTGCCGAATTCGTTATCCCCTACATCAACGCAAACCCAAAATATCTGAAAGCCAAGATATTGGAACGAATGACAGAGCCAGACCGCACCATTATTTTTCGGGTCGTATGGGAGGACGATAAAGGAGATATTCGTGTCAATCGGGGGTACCGTGTTCAGTTCAACAATTCCATCGGTCCTTACAAAGGGGGATTGCGGTTTCATCACTCGGTAAACTTGAGCATCCTTAAATTTCTCGGATTCGAGCAAACCTTTAAAAACAGCCTGACCACTCTCCCAATGGGTTCCGGTAAAGGGGGAGCTGATTTTAATCCCAAAGGGAAATCCGACAGGGAAGTGATGCGATTTTGCCAATCATTCATG
>Ga0114950_10003992_pt1 | contig 11431 bp, 11 predicted proteins | sample N075metaG_FD_83503 | JGI IMG/M metagenome (GOLD analysis project Ga0114950, IMG submission 83503) | Deep subsurface microbial communities from Kermadec Trench to uncover new lineages of life (NeLLi) - N075 metaG | ecosystem: Environmental > Aquatic > Marine > Ocean trench > Sediment | place...
GGCGCGGCGAACGAACTCGGGATTTTCGTCATGACCGCGACCGGCATGCGCGAGGTTCGCAACCCGTCGGCGATCTTTCTGTCACCGCAGGTCGAGCCGGTCGTCGGCAGCGTGGTTACGGTGATTCACCAGGGCAGCCGGCCGTTGCTGGTCGAGGTCCAGGTGCTGACCGACAGATCGGGTGGCGGGCCGCCGCGGCGGGTTGCGGTTGGACTGGATCAGAACCGCCTGGCATTGCTGCTGGCGGTATTGCATCGTCACGGTGGTATCCGGGCGCACGATGACGACGTGTTTCTGAACGTCGTCGGTGGCGTCAAAATCGCGGAGACGTCGGCCGATCTGGCCGTGCTGGTCGCAACCGTATCGAGCAAGACCGATCTGCGTATTCCGCGGACCGTGGTGATTTTCGGGGAGGTGGGACTCGCGGGCGAAATTCGCCCGGTTCCCCACGGTGAGGAACGATTGCGCGAGGCGGCCAAGCTCGGCATGACGCACGCCATTGCACCCGCCGCCAACTTGCCCAAGCAGCCGCTGCCGGGTTTCACGGCCTGGGGCGTGAAATCGTTGCAGGAGGCGCTGGCCCGGATCCGGGAGCTGGCGTAGGAATCGCGGCTGAAGCCGCGATTCTTGTGTGCGGCTTCAGCCGCGATGCCTAGCCGGTGGCCGCCTGTTCGGCAGGAGTGGACAGCGGTGTCCGAATGCGGACCGTCTTGATGACGTTCTCGCTGGTATTCAGGATTTCGACCGGATAGTCGTCCAGCATCAAGCCCGTGCCTTGCTCTGGAATGGTTTCGAGTTGCTCGAGGATCAGCCCGTTCAGCGTCTTCGGGCCATCGGTGGGCAGGTGCCACTGCATCATCCGGTTCAACGCGCGGATATTGGCGCTGGCCTTGACGACGTAACCGGCTGCATCGTCCTTGCGGACATCGGCGTGACTCGGTGCCGGCTCGCTGGTGAACTCGCCGACGATCTCTTCGAGCAGATCCTCCAGCGTGACGAGGCCCTGGATATCGCCATATTCGTCGACGACGAAGGCAGTGCGCTGGCGCGCGCGCTGAAACTGCACCAGTTGTTTATTCAGTGGTGTGCCTTCGGGGACGAAGTAGGGCTCCTCGACAAGATTCGTCAACCGCTGCTTGTTCAGTTCCACAAGCCCGCCACTCTGGACCAGGCGCTTTACGTGCAAAATGCCGATGATATCGTCGATGTTGTCGCGGAACACGGGCAGCCGCGTATAGCTGCTCTCGCGGATCGTCTGCACGATGGTTTCCCAGTCGTCGCTGAGGTCGATACCGATGACCTCATTGTGCGGTATCAGGATGTCATCGACGGTGATGTCCTGCAATTCCAGAATTCCGACCAGCATCCGGTGGCGTCGTCGGGGCAGCCGGGTACCGGCTTCGCTGACCAGGGTGTGTAATTCTTCGACGGTCAGGTGCTGTCCGTCACGATCCTTGACGTTGACTCCGAATAATTTCAGCAGCCCGCCCGCAACGACCGTGATGAGCCAGACGAGCGGCGCCAGCAGTTTGGACAGCGGGTAAAAAATATACGACGCGGGCAGCGCGACGCGTTCCGGGTGTAATGCCGCCAGCGTTTTCGGCGTGACCTCGGCGAAGATCAGGATGACGAGAGTGAAGATAAAGCCACTGACTGCAACCCAGATCGGGCTGCCGAGGCGCAGCGCGATCAGCGTCACGAGTTGAGCGGCCGCCACGTTGACGAGATTATTGCCGAGCAGGATCAGGCCGATCAGCCGATCGGGCTGGGCGAGCAATTTTTCCGCAAGTTGCGCGCCGCGGTGACCGGCTTTGGCCTTGTGCCGTAGCCGGTAGCGGTTCAGGGTCATCAGGGCCGTTTCGCTGCCCGAGAAGAATGCTGAACAGATCAGCAGGAAAATGAGGAATCCGGCGAGGATTCCTATGGGAACACCATCACCCACGGGGTGTGAGTCTCCTTTTCAGCAAGATGAAGTGCCCATGGTTGCCAAGGTATCGAGCTGCTGTCAAGTGCCTGTTTGACGTCCTCGAAAGCCGATATTCCGGGTAGAATGCCCGCGGCAGGTGTGGGAGTGGTTCCCGCAAAGCTGCACCAAGCCCCATAAATGCTCCCATCAGCCACCCCGGCCAAGTCGCTGAAGTTTATGGGACGCCGGTGGGTCAACTGAGGATAAGCATGTTTGACAATTTGAGCTCCCGATTGAAGGCCGTGGCCGAGGCCGTCCGCGGCAAGGGCCGGCTGAGCGAAGACAATATCGCCGCCGCGGTCAGCGACGTCCGCCGGGCGCTGATCGAGGCCGACGTCGCGTTGCCGGTCGTCAAGACGTTTGTCGCCGGGGTGCGGGCGCGCGCGATCGGCGCCGAGATCATGCGCAGCCTGAGTCCCGGTCAGGCGTTCATCAAGATTCTGCACGACGAACTGGCCGCGACCCTGGGCGGGGACGAGGCGGTTCCCGACTCGGGGCTGAACCTCAAGGCCCAGCCACCGGTCATTATTCTGCTCGCAGGCTTGCAGGGTGTCGGCAAGACCACGACCGCGGCCAAGCTCGCGCTCCACCTGCAGGCCAAGCACGGTCATACCGTGACACTCGCGAGCCTCGATACGCGGCGCCCGGCGGCAATCCTGCAGTTGCAGCGTCTGGCCGAGCAGGTCGGGGCCGGCTTCGTGCCGACGGACCCCGCAGCGACCGTCGTCGCGATTGCACAGCACGCGGTGGCCGAGGTCAGGCGCTCGACGGCCGACGTGCTGATTCTCGATACGGCGGGTCGGTCCCGGCTGGATGAGGAACTGCTCGACGAACTGCGACAACTGCACGCCGAGGTGAGCCCGCACGAGACGCTGTTCATCGTCGATTCGATGGCAGGTCAGGATGCCGTCAATGTCGCTGCGGCGTTTGGCGCCGCGTTGCCGCTGACCGGCGTGATTCTGACCAAGGCCGACGGCGATGCGCGCGGCGGTTCGGCATTGTCGGTCAAGACGGTTACCGGCAAGCCGATTCGTTTCCTCGGCACGGGCGAGGAGCTGACCGGGCTCGAGACGTTCCACCCGGACCGCATGGCGTCCCGGATTCTCGGCATGGGTGATGTCCTGGGTCTGGTCGAGGAGGTCCAGCAGAAGGTTGACCTCGACAAGGCCCAGACGCTGGCCAGGAAGATCAGGAAGGGCAAGGGCTTCGATCTTGCCGACTTGCGCGAGCAGCTTGGCCAGATGGCCGATATGGGGGGCATGCAGGGCCTGCTGGACAAACTGCCATTGCCCGGCGGCAGGCAACGCGGGCAGATCGCCGAGCAAATCGATCCGTGCGCCATCGGGCGGCAGATCGCTATCATCAACTCGATGACCCCCGGGGAGCGCCGTTTTCCGAAGACCCTCAATGGTTCCCGGAAGCGCCGGATCGCGAGCGGGGCCGGGCTGGCCGTTCAGGATGTCAACCGGCTCCTGAAACAGCACCAGCAAATGCAGAAAATGTTCAAACGTTTCAATAAGATGGGTATGAAAGGGCTGATGCGCGGGTTGCCCGGCCTGTGAGTCGCGGCGGCCCCGCTCGGCCGTCACGTCGAATTTGCCCCAGCGGTTCACATTCCTGCAGATTCCAGTAGAATTGACCGATTGCGCCGGGCAGGATTGGGGGAAAACTCCGCTCCACCGGCCGGTTTTTTTACAGGAATAAATCGAACCATGGTCAGCATCCGGCTATCTCGCGGTGGAGCGAAGAAGCGCCCTTTCTACCACATCGTGGTCACCGACCAGCGCAATCGTCGCGACGGTCGTTATCTGGAGCGCGTCGGGTTTTTTAATCCCGTCGCGCGGGGCAACGAAGAAACATTGCGAGTTGATCTCGAGCGTGTCGATCACTGGATCGGGCACGGTGCGAGGCCGTCTGATCGTGTGGCCGCCCTGTTGAAGGGTTATCGTAAAGTCGAAGTTAAAGACGCCGCCGCCGGGGCCGCGAAAGCCGCGGCAGACGACAAGGCCGCCGTCGCGGAATAAGCGTCGACGCCAGCAAGCTTTGACCGCAAGCCCGGATGCATCGCTGATGGTCGGGGTTCGTTCAGGCTACGGTGGGAATCGCCGATGAACGAAACTCCTGTCATCGTCGGGCGCATTTCCGGATTGTTCGGCGTCAAGGGCTGGGTCAAGGTGTTTTCCTTCACTGCGCCGCGCGAGAACATTCTGAACTATTTGCCATGGCGGTTGGTCATGGATAGCGGTGCCGGCAACGGCGTGGAATACAAGTTTGTCGAGGGTCGCATCCACGGCAAGGGCTTGGTCGCGAAGCTGGGCGGCATCGACGATCGAGACGCCGCGGCCCAGTGGGTGGGCGCCGAGATACGCGTCGCTCGCGAAATGTTCGTCGCCCCGGGCCGGGACCAGTATTATTGGGCCGACTTGGTGGGTATGCAGGTACAGACGGTCGCCGGTCAGCTCCTCGGTACCGTCGACAGTTTACTGGCGACCGGCGCGAATGACGTGCTGGTCGTCGCGGGTGAGCGCAGGCGTCTGGTGCCGTTCCTCGTCGCAGAAGTCGTGAAACGCGTTGATCTGGACGCGCGCACGATTGTCGTCGAGTGGGATCCGGAATTTTAGCGGGCCGCGTTTGACAGGCAGGATGGCATGCAGTTTCGAGTGGTGACGCTGTTTCCTGAAATGGTCGCGACCGGAACCCGTTTCGGTGTATGCGGCAGGGCCGCGCGCCGCGGCCTGGTGGAATTGAGCACGGTCGATCCGCGAGATTTCTCGGTCGACCTGCATCGGACCGTCGATGACCGTCCGTACGGCGGCGGACCGGGCATGGTTTTGAAGGTGGAGCCGTTTCGCGACGCGATCCGCAGCGCCAGGGCGGCGTTGCCGGAGAATTCGCCGGTGGTGTTTCTGACGCCGCAGGGTCGGCGTTTCGACCAACAGGTTGCTGAGCAGTTTACGGCGTTGCCGGGTCTGATCCTGGTGGCGGGGCGCTATGAAGGGTTCGACGAGCGGCTGGTCGAGGCCGAGGCCGACGACGAAATATCGTTGGGCGACTTCGTGTTGAGCGGCGGCGAGATCGCGGCCGTGGCGATCATCGATGCGGTCGTCCGGTTGTTGCCGCAGGTGCTGGGGCATGCGGCCTCGGCAGAGCAGGATTCGTTTACCGACGCGCTGCTCGACTGCCCGCATTACACGCGCCCGGAGGCGGTGGACGGCATGCGGGTGCCGGCGGTGTTGCGGGAAGGTAATCATGAGGAGATTCGCCGCTGGCGACTGAAGCAGGCGCTCGGCAGGACTTACCTCCGGCGTCCGGATTTGCTCCAGGCCAGGACGATGACGGAAGAAGAGCGGCAATTGCTGCGTGAGTACCTGGCAGAGAGAGACGGGGATGCGGGTGTGTTTGACCCGGTCCGGCATTAGAATTGGCCATGTGTGGCCGTGACGGAATGAAGAAACAGTTAATTGGCGGATAGGACGATGAGCAAAATTATACAAGAGTTCGAAGCAGCACAGCTTAAAGATGATATTCCGGAGTTTGCGCCGGGTGATACGGTGATCGTGCAGGTGCGGGTCAAAGAAGGCACCCGCGAGCGTTTGCAGGCGTATGAAGGCGTCGTGATTGCGAAGCGCAACCGCGGTCTGAATTCGTCGTTTACGGTACGCAAGATTTCGCATGGCGAGGGTGTCGAGCGCGTTTTCCAGACGCACAGCCAAGCCATCGCGAGCATTGTGCGCAAGCGCCGGGGCGACGTACGTCGCGCAAAGTTGTACTTCCTGCGCGAGCGCAGTGGCAAGTCGGCGCGCATCAAAGAGAAGATTGGTTAATCGCGATTCATCAGCGGCCCCGCAACGTCGCCAGTGCTCGTGAATGTGCGCATGACATCCAGTTTACCGCGTGTGTCATCGGGCCATCCGGTGAGCGTGACGCTCGGCGTACTGCTGCTCGCGGGTTTCCTGTGCGGGTGCTCGAGCATTGTTTCGTCGGCGACCGCGGGCATGGCCGCCGACCTGTCCGCGGCGATCCAGGATCAGGACGATCCGGAACTGGTCCGCGAGGCAATTCCGGCCTTCTTGTTGCTCCTCGACAGCATGGTGCGCTCGTCGCCCGATAACCCGGCTACGCTGGGCGCGGCGGCCGAACTGTACGCGGTGTACGGCAGCGCATTCACGTCCGATCCGGTGCGTGTGAAGGTGCTGACGCGCCGGGCCCGGGCTTACGGGTTGCGCGCATTGTGTGCCGATGCCCCGGATGCCTGTGGCATCGAAAACCTGCCGTTCGACGGGTATGAGCAGGTCATCAACCGGCTCGATGCCAAAGCGGCCGATTCGTTATACAGCTACTCCATCGCATCCCTGGCCTATATCCGCGGGCACAGCGCTGATTTCGGCGCCCTCGCCGAACTGCCGAAGGTCGAGGTCGCGCTGAACCGACTGTTGGTCATCGATACCAGGGACGCGGCCGCCGTGAACATGTACCTCGGGATTCTCAATACACTGCGGCCGCCGGCGCTCGGCGGCAAGCCGGAACTCGGCCGTGCGTACTTCGAGACCGCGCTCGGCCTGTCCGCCGGCAAGGACCTCAGTATCAAAGTTGAGTATGCTCGTGGCTATGCGCGTCTGGTGTACGACCGCGATTTGCACGATCGTCTATTGAACGAAGTGCTTGCCGGCGAGGTCAATCAATCTGGATACACGTTGGTTAACAGTCTCGCCAGCCAGCAGGCCCGGGAACTGCTGGTATCTGCCGACGAATATTTTTGAGTTGTCGATTTTCTGGAGAACTTAGGATGCTCCGTGTTCGAAATATAGCCCGTGTCACCGTGCTGACGGGTGTGTTAATGGGGTTCGCAGGCCCCGCCCAGGCGGTGAAGTTCAAGTTGGCCACGGTCGCGCCGGAAGGCTCGCAATGGATGCTCGATCTGCAAGCGGGCGCGCAGGAGATCAAACAGCGCACCGCGGGCCGCGCGACCTTCAAGTTCTATGGCGGCGGCATCATGGGCAATGACAAGAAGGTGCTGCGGAAAATTCGCATCGGCCAATTGCACGGCGGCGTATTCACCGCCAACGGCCTGTCCGAACGGTTTCGTGACATCGTTATCTACGGCCTGCCGATGCTCTTCCAGTCGCAGGAAGAGGTCGATTACGTGCGCGAGCGCATCGACCCGATCCTGAAACAGGGCCTTGCCGAGGCAGGTTTCGTGTCGTTCGGTTTTGCCGGTGGCGGTTTCGCCAAGCTGATGGGCAACCAGCCGGTCACGCGGCTGGAGGATCTGCGCGGGCGCAAGGTTTGGGTGCCGGAAGGCGACCGCATCAGTTACGAGGCGATGGAAGCCATCGATCTGGCGCCGGTCGTGCTGCCCATCACGGATGTGCTGACCGGCCTGCAGACCGGCCTGCTGGAATATATTGCAACGCCACCGGTCGGCGCCATCGTGTTGCAATGGTATACGAAGCTTAAATACGTCACGGCCTATCCCTTCGCCTACACGCTCGGTGCGTTGGTGATCGATCAGCGCGCATTCGGGCGTCTCAGTGAAGCCGATCAGGCCGTCGTCACCGAAGTGTTCACGGGCGTCTATGCAGAATTCGAGCAACAGGGGCAGGTGGATAATCGTTTGGCCGAGGAGGCGCTGAGGGCCAACGGCCTGCAGTTTGTCGAACTCGACGCATCGCTGATACCCGGCTGGCGTGCGCTGCTGACTGACGCGAGCCAGCGGATGGCGAATGAGGGGGTCTTTTCGGCGGAAATTCTCGAGCGCTTACTGGCCTATCTCGAAGAGTTCAGAGCCACTGCCGACCTGACGCAGGCGGGGGCCCGCGTGTCTGAGTGACGGAAGCAGGCCGGCAAACGGGGTTTCTGGCTCGCGCTGAGCGGTTCGGGCGACTGGCGGAAAGCACCGCGCTGGTACTCGTTCTTTCCAGCATGATTGTGCTCGCCGTGGTGCAGATCGTGCTGCGTAATTTTCTGCATTCGGGACTTCCGTGGGGCGATGAAGCCCTGCGGCTCATGGTGTTGTGGGTCGCGATGCTCGGCGCGGTTGCCGCGAGCCGTGACAACCGGCACATCGCGATCGACGTCTTGTCGAAGTTGCTGCCCGGGCGCGGTCAGATCTGGGTGTCTATCGTTGTACACGCTTTTACGGCCGGCGTGGCATTTGTGATCGCGTGGTATTCTTGGCAGTTCGTTGCCGACTCCTACACGTATCAGGATCGCCTGCTCGACCAGCTGCCCGCGTGGCTGTTCCAGGCTATTTTGCCGATCGCATTCGGGCTGATCGGTTATCGTTATTCGATCTGGTGCCTGCGTCGAGGACGCGACGCACTCCGTGGGCCGGGTGCGTCGTGACGTTGATTGTACTGACGTTGCTTGCACTGCTCGGCGCGCCGCTGTTCGTGGTCATCGCGACCAGTGCCATGCTCGGGTATGCGCACGCAGAGATCCCGTTGTCGGCCCTGCCGATCGAGATCTTCGGCATCGCGGAAATGCCGATTCTGCTCGCTATCCCGCTGTTCACATTTGCAGGTTACGTGTTAAGTGAAAGCCAGGCACCGGCACGCCTGGTGCGGCTGACCGGCGCTGCGCTGGGCTGGTTGCCGGGTGGGCTGGCGATCGTATCGATCGTTGCTTGCGCGTTCTTCACGGCGTTCACGGGCGCGTCCGGGGTCACGATCATCGCGCTCGGCGCGTTGCTGTATCCGGCGCTGGCCCAGGCCGGTTACGACGAGCGCTTCAATCTCGGGCTGGTGACATCGGCCGGCAGCCTCGGCCTGTTGTTTGCCCCGTCGTTGCCTCTGATCCTGTACGGCGTGGTCGCACAGATCCCGATCGATGACTTGTTCGTGGCTGGCATCCTGCCCGGTACCCTGATGCTGGTTGCCATGGCGGCCTATTCGCTGTGGGTCAATCGCTCGAACCGCTCGCCGATCGCGGAGTTTTCGCTGGCCGAAGTCGGGGCGGCAATCCGCGCAACGGCCTGGGAGATCCCGCTGCCGTTCGTGGTCCTCGGCGGTATTTACAGCGGCTATTTCGCGGTGTCGGAGGCCGCTGCCGTCACTGCAGTGTACGTCGTGCTCGTCGAAGTCTTTATCCGCCGGGATATTCCCGTGCGCGAACTGCCGGGTATCATGCGGGAATCGATGGTGCTGGTCGGCGGCATCCTGCTGATCCTCGGCGTATCGCTTGCCTCGACGAACTACATGATCGATGCCGAGGTGCCCGAGCTGCTGGTGGGCTTCGTCAAGGCATACGTGGCGGGTCCGACGAGCTTCTTGCTGCTATTGTTCGTGTTTCTGCTGGTGCTGGGCGCGATCCTCGATATTTTCTCGGCGCTGGTGCTCGTCGTACCGCTGATCCTGCCGGTTGCTGCTGTCTATGGCATCGATCCGATTCACCTCGGCATCGTTTTTCTGGCCACCATGCAGCTTGGCTACCTGACGCCCCCGGTGGGGCTTAATCTGTTCATTTCGAGCTATCGTTTCAAGCAGTCGATTGTGCGAGTATATCTGGCGACCTTTCCGTTTTTACTGATTCTGCTGTTCTCCGTGCTGCTGATCACCTTCTGGCCCGCGCTGTCACTGGTATTGCTCGGGAAATAGGTGTGCCACACGGCAATGAGGTGATAACCCGTATGAAGTTGATTGCTGTTCTACTGCTGGGCGCGTGTTCGACCGGGGCATTGTGTGCCGAGGCCAACCTCGACTTCCGACTGCCCGCGGGGTTCGCCGCCGAAATCCTCGTCGCGGACGTACCCGATGCACGCTCAATGGCGCTTGGCGATGACGGCACCTTGTTTGTTGCGACGCGCATGCTCGGCAAGGTCTACGCGGTGCGCGACGCGCTGTCCGGCCAGCCGCAGGTGCTGACCATTGCCGAGGGCCTGAAGATGCCCAACGGGATCGCATTCCACGCGGGTGCTCTGTACGTGGCCGAAGTGTCGCGGTTGATCCGCTTCCCGGGCATCGAGGCGCATCTCGACTCGCCAGGTGAGCCGGAGGTGATTGACCCGGAGCTGCCGGTCGAAGGCAAATTGCACCAGTGGAAGTACCTGGCGTTCGGGCCGGACGGCAAGTTGTATATCAGCCTCGGCGCACCGTGTAACATTTGCGCTGCACCCGACATGGCGACCATCATGCGCATGAACGCGGACGGCAGCGAGCGCGAGGTCGTCGCCTGGGGAGTCCGCAATTCAATCGGCTTCGACTGGCACCCGACGACGGGTGACATGTGGTTCACCGACAATGGCCGCGATATGCTCGGCGACGAGATTCCACCGTGTGAGCTGAACCGTATGAGCGAACCCGGCCAGCATTTCGGCTTCCCGTTTTGTCATGGCAGCGATATCGTCGACCCCAAATTCGGCGAACTCGGGCGCTGCGATGAGAGCATCGCCCCGACCCAGGCCCTCGGGCCGCACGTCGCGCCGCTCGGCATGCGCTTTTATACCGGCAGCACGTTCCCGTCCGGATACGCAAATCAGGTCTTCATTGCCGAGCACGGTTCGTGGAACCGCAGCAAGTCGGCCGGCAAGACGGGTTACCGGGTCACGCTCGTGCGCCTGGAGGGGAACGCCGCGGTCAGCTACGAGCCGTTCATGGAAGGATTTCTGGATGCCGATGGCCGGGTTATCGGTCGTCCTGTCGATATTCTGATCGCGCCGGACGGTGCACTGCTGGTCAGCGACGACCAGCGCGGGGTCGTCTATCGCATCAGTTACGATGCCGGTCGCCACCGCGGCTGATTTACGACATATATAAGGTAGACATCGATGCGCTTTTTCCGATTTATCTGGAGGACGCTGAATAACCTGCGTCGCCTGTTCCAGTTGCTGGTCATGTTTTTTATCTTCGCCGTCATCGCGGCCGGCCTGTCCGTTCAGGGTGTTCAGGTGCCTGACAAGGCGGCACTCGTCGTGGCGCCTGGCGGGGCGCTCGTCGAGCAGTTGGAGGGCGATCCCCTGGATCGAGCGATCGCCGAAGTGCAGGGTACGCAAATTGAGCAGACGCTGCTGCGGGATGTGGTGGACAGCCTGAATGCCGCCGCCGCCGATGACCGCATCCAGGCGGTCGTGCTGGAGCTCGGTCGGATGGGTGGCGGCGGGCTTGCCAAGTTGCAGGCAGTCGCTGAGGCGGTCGAGCGCGTCAGGAGTGCCGGCAAGCTCGTCATCGCCGTCGCCGATGCGTACACGCAGGATCAGTATTACGTTGCCGCGCACGCTGACGAGATTTATATGCACGATCTCGGCAGCCTGTTCGTCGATGGTTACGGTTATTACCGGACTTATTTGAAGGCCGCGCTCGACAAACTCAAGATCGACGTACACGTGTTCAAGGTTGGGCGTTACAAGTCATTCGTGGAGCCGTTCACGCGCGACGATATGTCCGCTGACGACAAGGAAGCCAGTGGGCGCTGGCTGGGGGCACTCTGGTCTGCCTACCAGCGTGATGTCGAAGCCGCGCGCGGCCTCGA
>Ga0114950_10003993_pt1 | contig 11426 bp, 8 predicted proteins | sample N075metaG_FD_83503 | JGI IMG/M metagenome (GOLD analysis project Ga0114950, IMG submission 83503) | Deep subsurface microbial communities from Kermadec Trench to uncover new lineages of life (NeLLi) - N075 metaG | ecosystem: Environmental > Aquatic > Marine > Ocean trench > Sediment | place...
CACTAAATGGACCCAGTGCCCTGATCTCTGACACAACCCTTCGAAGCTGTTCTCGAGGCTCCATGTCGTTGCTTCTCTTGAAAAATCGCGAAGGAATCGAGAGTGAGATCCTACCCTGGTCTGAAGATGAACTTTATCTCGCCATCCGCCAGCCAATACCAGTCCGACCCGACGCTCCCTCAAGCCGAAGTACGGGGGCGTATCGACGAAATCTATCCCCCGATCTATCGCCTCCCGGACCGTGGCAACTGCCTCTTCATCGGACCGATCCCGCCGGCCCGGGTGCCCGCCACCCAATCCTGGCGCCTTCGTTTTTACCTCCGTGCGCCCCAGTCGCCGAACCTCTAGATCCGCAACTTTCAAAGACCTCCACCCGGCATCTTTATTGACCGCTGGCTAACTATCGGTCTATACCACTCAGACCTTTCTCAATCCCCTGGGCGGCCCAAATAGCCCATGGCTGCGTGAAAAACTTGAAGCCCCGAGCCACGAGATCATTCGGATCGAGATCGGGTGGAATGAAGTACATCCCGGGGACCACCCCGTGCTTCTTGCAGGCAGCAGCGATCGTGTCGAGTCCTCGCTGGTAAGTGTTGGAGGTGTAGTCCAACGATCCCCCAAGCTCGATAGAAAGGTCTGACGGACCGATCAGAAGCACGTCGATACCCGGAACGCTGAGAATTTCGTCGATGTTGTCGATCGCCAGCCGGGTTTCGATCATGGGGATGATCAGGAGCTCTTCGTTCACCATGTCCAGATAGCTGCGATAGTCTGCCGCCTCACCGAACTCTCCTCGCGGTCCGGCGTGGCTACGATCGCCGTCTGGCGAATATTTGCAGGCCCGGATCATGGCTTCAGCTTCTTCCCTGGTGTTAATCATCGGCACTACAATGCCCATAGCTCCGACGTCCAGGGCAAAGCAGATGAGATCGTCGCGGTTGGCGCTGACTCTCACGATCGGTTTGGCCTTTTTATCCTTCATAGCCTCAATCGCGGGTTTCAACTGTTTGATTTCGACAGGCGTGTGTTGTGTGTCGAACAACAGGAAGTCAAAACCGGTGTCGGCGAGCATGGCCATGTCGCCGAACACAGACCCGGCGGTTCCGATGGCGGTCTTCCCAGAATTCAGAAGATCTTTAACAGCATTCATATGATCTACATCTCCGCGTTGTTGCAATATTCAGCAACTGAAAGATTCCAGTTGCGGTGTGAGCATATTTCCGGTGGGCTGCATTGTGGCACACGGTTCAGCCCCGCACAGTGCCCAAGCGTGCGTTCACGGATCGAATCGAGGGTCAGGCGGCGAAGTCGAGGGCACACTATGAGCGGGACAACGGGTCGAATCAGCGTAGGAATTTAAGCCAAAAGGTTTATTGCGTATTGAATATCGACGGCACTTAAAACATCGCGGCTTCGATTTCGCGGGACGGTTGAGTTGGCCGCATCGTTCTACCCAACTCCAGGCGGCGATTTCGTTATGCTTCATGCAACAAGAACCACACGGCGGGCCCACTTGCCTGCCCATCCCCCAGACACTCCACACGCCCAGCCCATCTCCTGAGATTGCCAGCGTCCACAGAGCCCCGCGTACAGGCTGACAGCAGTGGCCGACCAGGGTCAGCGAAGTTGAACCGGTCTAACTGGATGACGGCGTATGCCGGGAGACCGACCAGTTAACTCCGAGCAGGCCCCCCGGGGGTTGTTTTTAGCTGAACCTATCGGCTGGTAGCTCAGTACCATGCGGTGAATTTTCGTGGCAGATCAAGTCTCTTTTTCGGGATGCGAAAACCAGTTCAGAAACAACCCGCACCCGGATCGCCCGGATCCAACTCCCCCCGGTATTGTGTTCGCCATGTGGGCCAATCACCCTCCTCATCTAACGCTGCGCAATCTGGAGGAATCACCACAGGCCCGCAGATGAAAACGACGGTATTCGTCAGGTGGGCTGTTGTAATAATTTGGAAGGCTGCTTGGCAGACCTGAAAACAGACGGGAGCCGATCAAGTGGTCACGATGAGCAAAACGCTTATCGAGCAATTTGCGGAGCAGGGCTTCGTCAAGGTCGAGGGCGTTCTGGATCCTGAGTCGGTGCTCGACCCGATCATCGAGGAGTATCACGGTGTCCTGGATCAGTTAGCTTCCGACCTGTACGAGGCGGGCAAGATCAGCTCGAAGTTCGAAGACCTCCCGTTCGACGCTCGCCTGATCAAAATCTGCCAGGAAACAAAGCAGGCGCACTCGCAGTATTTCGACTTTTCACTACCTTTTCAGGGTGTACAAGATGACCCACCGTTTTGGACCGGACCTGCTGTATTCAACGCGTTCGTAAACGCCAATCTGCTAGACATTGTTGAACAGCTGATCGGACCGGAAATTTATTCGAATCCAGTACAGCACGTCAGAATAAAGCCACCGGAAAAACTCCTGCCGAAAAACGATCTCGGCAACCCGGTGATCGGCGCGACGCCCTGGCACCAGGACCACGGCGTCGTCACCGAAGAGGCTGACGATACCAACATGATTACCACCTGGTTCTCCCTGACCGATACGCCGGTCGAATCGGGACCGCTGAACGTAGTTCCTGGCAGCCACGGTGGCGGCCTGTTGACCCATTGTCTCGACTACGAAGGCAACGGTCCCGGGTTCCTCCCCGGGCGGCAGATCCCGCGTCGATTGTTTGAAAATGACGATGCAATTCCGCTGCCGACGAAGCGTGGAGACGTTATTTTCCTGCATAAACAGCTTGTTCACGGTTCGCTAGCGAACGTCAGCGATCGAATCAGGTGGAGCTTTGATCTTCGATATAACCCGATAGGTCAAAGCACGGGTCGTGAAATCTTTCCTGGATTTGTCGCTCGAAGTCACGCAAATCCTGCCAGCGAACTGCGCGACGCAGATGAGTGGCGCAGGTCCTGGCTGAACTGCCGCGCACGAATGGCGAGAGTCAACCAGGAAGGCATGGACGAAGTAAAAACGTTCAGCCGATGGGCCGACGGGCATCCCGACTGCGAGACTTAGACGCTGTATCTGAAGTGTAGTGCGTAGAGGTCCGAAATTCGATGAGGCGGTTCTCGTGCTGGCACGTTGTTGGGAAGATGCCCGACTCAGACCACAGCCATGTCTAACGAAAGGTCTTCCGTACTCGTTCTAACACAGGGATTTCCTACTCAAGTACGAAGCAGTCGATTTCGGCTCCAGGGAGCACCGTGACTAATAGATTGATTTCTTCTCCGAGGCGAGTCGCCTCAAATTCCCTGTCTTCAAGTGAGCCTGCAACTCCGCCGGACAGCAAATCCAACTCTTCGATCACTAGATCAACACTGCTCGAATACGCCTCCATCAGGTCAACGAGTATCGAGTTATAGATGGTGCAGCGGTCGGGTGGTTTTTCTGATCCCAGAATTGAAACCAGGATCCCGGCACTGGTCTGAAACTTTGACGCACGGGCTCCTACGATCTCGACAGAATCTACAGCGCTTGATTCCGCCGTATTAAGATTTACAGTCTGTAGAAGTGAGTTCTCGAATTCGTCTTGAGCCTCTCGCGCATCTTCGTAAGCCGGCCCGATCCGATCCCGATAATTATCTATCTGGTCCTGTTCGCTGGTGCAGCCACTGACTACGATCATCACCAGGCCGGTGAACAAAAATGAAGCGAGCCATATTGACCTGATTCGTTTCATTGCGGTTTACCTTTTTGAGTCTCGTGTTCGCCGGCTAATGTAATCAAGCGCCTTTCGATTGGTCAGAAATGACGTGACCGCCCGATACACACCAGAGCGAACATCATCAGAGTCATCAATCGAGAAATATTCGCTCACTTGATACTCGACCCCTGGTCTTTGAATTTTGAAACGTCCGGGCATGTTTTTACTTTCCTGCTGAAACTGTCGGCACAACTCGAGCACGATTCCCGCCGTTCACCTAGATGCCTTTGCTCAGATTCTTGGAGATCTCAAAGAGTCTTCCTCGATCCTAGAGCTTTCTTGAGCCAATATAGCGGCTCTCGCGATAGGTTCATGCGCTGAACGTCGATTTCAGGGAGTAGTGCCCTGACCCCTTTCTCGACTCTCCGATGCATTGGCATCTGTAACGCCGCCGCCGATGATCAGGGCGTCAAAGTGCCCTGCCGCCACTACTTCGATTGCCGATTCGACTGTCGCCGAATATTTTCCGTCATACCCAACTTCACGAAACTCGTCGATCATCCGCATTGAAATGTGTTCGTGATTACCCAGTATCAATACTTTAGCGAGCGGGTTTGAAGGGCCCTGCACGTTTGCGGATGCCATTTTGAGCTCACTTTCTGTTGTTGGTAAGCGCACCAAACTTCAGTGTGTATTTCAGCCGGCGACTTCATGGTAGGTCCCGGTGGCAGTTTATTCCTGCACTATCGTGTGCCGTGTCGTAGTTGAGAGAATTGGGCCGTTAATTTGTGGCGGACAATACGACCAGGGTCAGGCTCAAATGGTAATAATGACACATCCAAAAAGAGCACCGGCAAGTGTGAACCACAATCTATTGGAACTACCGGGACGGACGGAGACACCATAGTGAATGGCATGAAATCAGCCCAGGTTCTGAGATCGTGATGGTCAAGACCAAGAATATCTCGGAAGTAAATCTTGTGGTTTTTGGAGGAACGCCAGCCGGTATAGCTGCTGCAGTTCGTGGAGCGCGTCAAGGGTTGGATGTTGTACTGATATCGTCTTATGAGCATATTGGCGGAATGCTCACCAACGGTCTGGGGGTAATGGATCGTCTCTATACCGGAAGGCGTGCACCCATCTTTGATGAGATTGTTGAAGGAATCATCGATTATTACCGCCAAACCTACGGCGCTAACTCTCAACAATTAAAGGACTGTGTGGATACCCGATTAACCTTTGAGCCACATGTTGCAGAGTTGGTTCTGAACAAGTTGGTCGATAACACACAGAACCTGGCTGTTCTCAAACCGTATTTTCCAACAGCAATTAAGCGTGCCGGAAACCAAATCAGCGAGGTTCGATTTCAGTCACGAGTCGGCGAAGTAACTGGACACAACATAAAAGCAGAAACTTTTATTGACGCTACATATGAGGGAGATTTGGCAGCGCTGGCTGGCGTCCCCTACCGCGTTGGAAGAGAATCTCGCAGGGAGTTCGACGAACCGCATGCAGGCCGTATTTTTACAACCCACGGTTTCGGTGCATATCCACTTGAGGCTGCTGAAGGCACACTGAAGCTGGATACCTTCCCGGTAACCTCTCAATTGATCTTTAGCGGTAGTACCGGGGATGGAGACAAAGCAATTCAAGCGTATACATATCGAGTTTGCTTGACTTCCACTCCTGAAACACGAATTCCGATTAAATGCCCACCCGATTATGATCGAAATAAATATGTGGGCGTTGTGGAATCTGAACGTGAATCACGGGGCAAAAGACACTACTTGAAGAGTCAGCTTGTAGTTGAAGACGTCAAAAATTATCGAATCAGAGGGGCACGCATACCAAACAACAAAATTAGTTGGAATGACCCGAATTTACCCGAAGTAAATCATGCTTATCCTGAGGCAAATTGGGACCAACGTTTAGACATTGCTCGGCAACATAGAGAGCACGCTTTGGGGTTGCTCTATTTTTTGCAGAATGATGATGCCGTGCCAGAGAACGTTCGAGATGATATGAAAAAATGGGGCTTGCCTCGGGATGAATTTGCAGATACTTCACATTTCCCGTGGGAGATGTACGTCCGTGAGGCTCGACGAATAGTTGGAAGGTATGTGTTCACCGAACAAGACGCATCGCTGGCTTCGTCATTTGGACGTACACCTATCCATAAGGATTCGATAGCCGTTGCAGATTGGCCGATGGATTCTCATGAATGTAGGTTGGAGCGTCAGCCAGGCAGCCTGTATGACGGTAAATTCCTGCTATCTGAGAAGACCCGCCCATCTCAGATTCCTTATCGAACATTGCTTCCAAAAGAGGTTGAAAATCTAATCGTTCCAGTATGCATTTCTGCAACACATGTGGCCTACGGAACTATCCGTGTCGAACCGGTGTTGATGCAACTGGGCGAAGTTGCAGGATTCGCTGCAGCTGTAGCCAAAGAACAGAATGTTAGCCCGGGTCAAATAACTGCTGACAGCCTGCAGCATATTTTGGTGGAACATGGTTTTGCTCTCACATTCTTCAATGATGTGGAGATAGGTAATCGAGATCGTCGAAGCGTAGCGATGCAATATTTGGGCACCAAAGGATTTTTCCCTAATTACGATGCTCGACCTGATGATCAGCTTACAAATGGAATCGCTGAACTTTGGGCAAGCGGATACTCTTCGCTGTTGAGAGATGACCACGACTCCAACTCTCTTGCTCGGCGAATCTATGATTCACAGACAGAAACAGATGTACAAACCAAAAGATCTGAATTTATCGAAATGTTAGAAGTCGAAGCAGATTCAGATGGCACTAATTTGGACTCTCCTCTAGTTCCGGAATCAGACCGAGTCATTAGTCGAGGAGAAGCAATTGAACTGATATATGCGCTATCTCAGAAGGAATTGTCGAAAAGCTAATAGGTGACATGGCCATCATGCTCACCGACATCGAAGGCTCGACTGCCATGACCGAGCCGGCTCGGGGACCAGCGGGCGCAGGACGTCTTCCACACCCACAATTCAATCGTCCGAGAGCAAATCGCCGCTCATCAAAGTTTCGAGGTCAAGAGCCAGGGCGATGGCTTCGTGTTGGCCTTCTCCGGTGCCAGGAGAGCCCTTGAATGCGCGATCGCCATTGCAATCGTTTTGCCGGCGTTCTCAGAAGAGCGTCTTGCGCGTTTGGTTGTGTGTCGGCTCTACAGGCGAGGCACCCCATGACACCACTCAGGTAGAAAGGTCGGCGGGTCCGTGCCACAAATGGCGAGCGACATTCAGCAGCCATTCTAAGAGAAATCTTTGCCAAAAGATGGTCGGCTCTAATGACCGAGTTGGCTGCACAAATATCGTGACCCAGGCCGTATTTAGTTCGACCTGATCACATGACGTGCGCTGTGTTCTGACAGAACCGTTCCTGGTTGACTCCGTTGAGCAATGAGTCAACCGCTTACAACAATCTGAATAAACTTAACTTCGAATCGAGTAGAATCCAGCCCCTATGTTAGTAAAGCAGGTGCAGTAATCGATCGGAAATTTCTCAGTCAACTTGATCAGGAAATCACAGAAATTCGGGAAGCGGGTCTCTACAAGGCTGAGCGCATTATCGTATCCCGGCAGGGAACTGTGATACGCATGCAGAATGGATCAGAGGCGATCAACCTCTGTGCAAACAACTACCTTGGGCTATCGGGTGATCCTGATGTAATTGAAGCGGCTCGTGATGCGCTGCTGGAACACGGATTCGGCATGTCCTCAGTGCGATTTATCTGTGGAACGCAAGATGTGCACACAGAGCTCGAATCGCGCCTCAGCGAATTTCTCGGTACTGAAGACACGATTCTCTATTCCTCCTGCTTCGACGCCAATACTGGCCTGTTCGAAACAATCCTCGGTCCTGATGATGCAGTAATCAGCGACGCCCTGAACCACGCTTCGATCATCGACGGTATTCGACTGTGCAAAGCCGACCGATATCGCTACGCGAACAACGACATGACTGATCTTGAATCGAAGTTGGTGGAGTCAGAGGGCGCACGCCGTCGACTCATTGCCACCGATGGAGTCTTTTCGATGGACGGCAGCTATGCCGATCTTAAATCGATTTGCGATCTGGCGGACAGGTATAACGCTCTGGTAATGGTGGACGACTCCCACGCAGTCGGATTTATTGGTGAACGCGGTCGAGGAACACCGGAACTTGCTGGTCAGATAGAACGCGTGGATATTGTCACCGGGACACTTGGCAAGGCGTTGGGCGGTGCTTCGGGTGGATATACGTCGGGCCGCAAAGAGATAATCGAGTTACTACGCCAGCGTTCGCGTCCCTATCTGTTCTCGAACACCCTCGCACCCGTTATCGCAGCCACATCGCTCAGCGTGCTGGATACCCTGGAAGCCAGCGGCGACCTCCGCGCAAAGCTGAAGGAGAACAGCCAAAGGTTCCGGGCCGGGATGACATCGGCCGGATTCGATCTTGTACCCGGCGATCACCCGATCATCCCCGTAATGCTCGGTGATGCCGGCGTGGCTGCTGAAATGGCCGACCGGCTCCTCAGTGAAGGCATCTACGTTGTTGGCTTCTCATACCCGGTAGTGCCAATGGGCAAGGCACGAATCAGAACCCAACTATCGGCGGCACATACTTTCGAGCAAATTGATCTTGCGATCAATGCATTTACCAGAGTCGGCCGAGACATGAAGCTGATCGCGTGAGCACCCTGATCATCGAAATGCCCGAAGTAGGATTTCGGACAGAGCATCAACTATTCAGCAGGAAATTTCACAAAAGCCTGCGACATGACGGCCCCTGACTGATCTGACAGAGTCGTTCGAGATTGAGAGGAACGAAATGAACATATCCGGCCCCGACATGCCCGAAGTTATACCAGATGAGCTGGCGGGTCGAATTGCTATCGTGACAGGGGCAGGGCGCGGCATGGGTCGTGCTGTAGCCACAAGGCTGGCGAAAGCCGGTGCCTCCGTAGTTGTGAATGATCTGGCGCCTCATACCGCTGCCGATACCACTGAGTCGATTATCGCTAACGGTGGAAATGCAATTACGGTCGCCGGTGACGTCTCCGACTCGGCCTTCGTTGATTCTCTAGTCGACCGAACAGTTAGTGAATTCGGTCACATCAACATCCTTGCTAATGCTGCCGGAATTCTTCGGCGTACAGCGGTAATAGATATGGATGAGGATGAGTGGGACCTGGTCCTGAACGTAAACCTGAAAGGCACTTTTTTACCCTCAAAGGCCGTTCTGCCGTCGATGCGCCAGTCCGGGTGGGGTCGCAACGTCAATTTCTCCTCAACGGCCGGAAAAACCACGAGCACACTTGGCGGAGCCCACTATACGGCATCGAAGCACGCCGTCCTGGGTCTGACACGGCACATGGCGATGGAAGAGGCAGCACACAGTATTACCGTGAACGCAATCTGCCCCGGACTCATCGATACTGAAATGGTGCAACAGCAAGTCGATGATGATCTACTGAAACGATACATAAGCAGCTTCCCGATTCACAGGCTCGGCGAACCTTCCGAGGCTGCCGAGTTGGTCGCTTTTCTTGCGTCAGATCGCGCCGCGTACATAACCGGGCAGGGATTCGATATCAGCGGTGGAGATTTGATGGTGTAGTTGAACTACTGCACAACAATTCGCTCGAGCAGTCGCAAACTTTAGTTCACTTGCTTACGCGTGTCGCCATCACGAATCCAGAACCAGTTGGCTCAGCCATCCAAGGGAGTGACAATTGCACCCGTGCGGGTGCTATTCGGCACGGATTATGCGTCTGGCGGAGCTGAACACTTTAGTAGCCTGGGAATCAAGGAAATACAAAATTCTTGTAATCGAAGGTGACTCTTTTGGTGATGCGGCCACAGCAACAAAATAGCCACCACCAGCAGCCTGTACGCGCACTCTGTGGACGTGAGCAATCTCAGATGTGGTCGTGGTGCCAGGGCGTCGCGCCAATTACGGGCACGCCAGGATGTTTATAACCACCTGGTTTTCACTGCCAGATACGCAGCTCGAATCGGGACCACTGAACGTGGTCCCCGGCAGCCACGGTGGCGGCCTTTTGACCCACTGCCTCGACGACGACGGCAGGTCCCACGTCGTTTTTTAGAGCCGACGCCAGCGAGACGTTCGAGTATTGCTTGGTCCGGTGTTTCTTGATTGGGCTCCGGACGACGTGCAGTAATTCGTGCTGCTTAACGCGCTCGGGTAATCGGGTAAGGAGACCTTGCGGGGACGATGCAGGAAATTTGCAAGGCGGGTTTAAGAGTTAGATACCGACCGTCGGGTTCGTGGGGGCCGCCTCCCCCAATAACACAGAGCAACAGGCCTCATCCAACTGGGTGGGGCCTGGTTGCGAGACTGAAAAACCCAACCTGTTACGGACTCCTGAAGACAAGCCCAGGAACACGCTCAACCAATTCTGGTCCGGCGATTGCGAACTATCAGCGGATTCTATTTGATCGGCACATGTTCCTCGCTTTTATCAAGCCATTGACAAGTATTCGAGTTCTGGTACGGTTCGGGGCGTTGTCGGGCGGGGAGAATTCAGAAGCATTCTCGCGCGGCATGCGCCTGTGACCTGCTTTAAATCGCTTTCCTGCCGGCGCGAATTCTTACATGCTAAGTGAGGTATCCAGCGATGATTCGAAAACATTTCACGTCAAGATTGACGTTAATTTTCAGTCTTGTGTTTGCAACGATGTTGGTGACTGTCGCCTGTGGTGGTAGCGACGGTGGTCTGACCAAGGCAGAATTAGAAGCGGCACTTGCCGCTCAACAACAACCGGCCGCTGCGCCTGCCGGGCCAAGTGCGGCTGAGATCGCCGCACTGGTATCTGGTGCAGTTGCTGACGCAGTTGCTGACGCTGCACCCGAAGGTGTGAGTGCCGCGGACGTAGCGGCGGCCGTCGAGGCAGCGGTTGCAGCGGGCGCTTCCGAAGGATTGACCGCAGCTGATATTGAGGCGCTGGTATCCAAGGCAGTTGAAGATGCTGTCGCTGGTGCGCCTACCCCTCTGACTGCAGCACAAATTAAGGCCATCGTCGACGCAGGGATCTCGGCTATTCCGGCTGCGCCCGTGGTTGAAATTGAAGTAACCACAACGCCCGCCGACGTCCCCTCGCTTGCTGGATCGCCGTTCATTACGGCTGACCCGGTCGGCGGAAACATCTGGCCTAGGATCGTCTTGAACAACATTCCATCTTCATTCCAGGAAGCCCCGATGCTGGCAGCGCTTGTTGCCTCAGGCGACCTTCCTCCTGTCGAAGAACGCCTGCCCACAAACCCACTGGTGATCGAGCCGGCTGACGGCATCGGTAAGTACGGTGGCACATGGTTCCGTGCGTTCACAGGTCCCGCAGACGGTCAAAATATGGAACGACCGCTCAAAGACCACCTGCTCTACTTTGACACAGGCATGACCGAGGTTCAGCCGAACATCGCAGCGAGTTGGACGGTCAACGACGACGCTACGGTGTTCACATTCACACTGCGTGATGGTCTGAAATGGTCAGACGGTAATGATTTCACTACCGAAGACATCATGTTCTGGTACAACTACATGCTGTTGAACGATGACATCAACCCCACGACGCCCGCCTGGGCCGTACACGGTGGGGAGGTCCTCAAGTACGAAGCGCTGAACGACCTTACTTTCCAGGTGACGGCGGCCAAATCTTATGGCCTCTTCATCCCACTCATCGCATCAGTGATCGTCGCAGGCCCGCACACCAGGGGCGACAGTGGTGGCGGTGGATACGCTCCG
>Ga0114950_10003995_pt1 | contig 11425 bp, 12 predicted proteins | sample N075metaG_FD_83503 | JGI IMG/M metagenome (GOLD analysis project Ga0114950, IMG submission 83503) | Deep subsurface microbial communities from Kermadec Trench to uncover new lineages of life (NeLLi) - N075 metaG | ecosystem: Environmental > Aquatic > Marine > Ocean trench > Sediment | place...
GTTCGGCGGCCGTAGTAGACCAGGGCCCCCAACAATCCGAGAATCGCCCCGGAGGCACCCAGGGTATACGATGCCGGCCGCAGAAAGGGTAGCTCCGACAGGAGAGGTACGAAGCCGGCGAAGGTCGTGGCGAGGAAGCCGAATACACCGGCGCCGAGGTAGATGATCACCGCTCGAGCCGGGCCGTACAGGCGCGCTACGGGGGGGACGAGCTGATAGGCCCACATCATGTTGAATCCGATGTGCAGCAGGCCGCCGTGCAGCCAGATAGCGCTGAACACCGTCCACCAGCGATCGTACTCGAGGACTGGAAGGACGCCGCTGCTGCCGAAGAGAAAGCCCATCCGGAAGCTAGGCGCGAGCATGTTGAACAGGCCGCCGCCTCCGATCCCGCTGGCGTCCGAGACCAGCATCAAGAGGTAGAGCAGCACGCAGCCTCCGATGACCAGCTTGGTGAATCCGAGGTCATCGCCCAGGTTGCGAAAGATCTTCGTGAAACCGAACATCCCGGGCTTCGCGCGACCGCAGTTGTAGCACTTGTCGTCCTGGACTCCCACCAGCCTGCCGCAAGAGGGGCACACCACCGAGCCGCTGGTCTGTCGTCTGAGAGCCACTGAGATCTCCTAGAGGGGTGCGGTCTCACTACGGAAGCGGCGGATGCCAACGAGGCCACGCGCAATGCTCAGGACACACCAAAGCGTAACGGCGGCGGTCAACCATGAGAAAGTCGGCGGCAGGGACGCCACCGGCGTGAAGTTCTCGATGCCTTCCATTTGAACCACGATCACATCCGAATACCAGAAGCTCCACCAAAGGCCGAGCAGCGCGACCGAGAGTACCAACCTCGACAGGTTCAGCCAACGATAACGTTCCAGCCGCCCTCGGCGCCGCGAGCCAGCCCCTCTCAGCAGGCCCAGGACGAAGCCCGAGCCGTCCATCAGTATTCCGAGCCCGAGCAGCATCGCGATTGCCAGGATCGTGCCGCGGCTCTTGCGCTCGGCCCAACAGGTCGCCGGCTCCTGGCCCGAAAGCCACTGCCCCCACCAGCAGAGAGCATCGGTGGTCAAAGGCAGGCCGCGATCGCTGTTGGTCAGCACCACGATCCCTTCTCCCCTTTCGGGAGCAGCTGCAATGATCGACCGCCAACCACGGTTGGCTCCGGTGTGCAGCACGATCCGCTCAGCGCCCCAGCTCTCGAGGGCAAACCCCAAGCCGAAGCCCCTCCGCAGGCCCTCGACCGACTGCAACATCTGATCGCGCGTCCCCGGCGACAGTCCTACCCGGGAGGGGTGCTCGAGGCCGCTCAGGAAGCGTCCCAGATCGCCTGCAGTGGCTTGGAGACCGCTAGCGGCCTGGGCCCGGAAACGATACGCAGGGAGCACCCGGCCCCACCATCCATGACCCGTGGCGAGACCGGCTCCGGCGATCGGCGATTCGTAGCTTGACCGATTCATTCCCAGCGGCAGCAACACCCGACTCTCCATGTACGAGGCGAAGCTCTGGCCCGTGAGCTCCTCCACGAGCAGCTGCAGCACTGTGTAGCCGCCTCCTGAGTAGCTCGACGAGGAGCCCGGCGAAAGCTCCACAAGGACCGGTCCGGCGCCTCCGGTGAGGCCGTTCAACGAATCCTCGAGGGACGGCAACGGCTGCTCCGGCGGGAAGCCAGGATAGCCGTGAATACTGACTCCGGCGGTGTGGCTGAGAAGCCGGCGCGCGGTCACGGCGACGGAGCTTAGGCCAGCCTCGGGAAAGCGCCATCTGCGCAGGTACGAGGATACCGGCTCGTCGAGATCGAGCACGCCCTCTTCGGCCAGCTGCAGAACGGCCACCGCGGTGACCGGCTTCGACACAGAAGCAACCTGAAACACGGTCGACGACTCCACCGGGGCCGCATCGCCACGGCGCAAGACGCCGAAACCTCGCTCCACCACGACCGCCCCCTCGTGTACCAGGGCCAGAGCAGCGCCCGGAATCCGGTGCTTCTTCAGGGAGCTTTCGATCCGAGACTCCAGGAGGAGTCGAAACTCCTCGAAGGACTGCGGTGCCTCGGTAACGGGGCTGCGCCCGCAACCCGTCGATTGAACCCAGAAGCAGAGCAAGATCGCCGCGAGCTGCGCGTGGCGCTTCATGCCGACCCTCAGGACGAATCCGACGGTTCGCCTTCCTCGAGCTTGTCGACGTCCCCGAGCTTCTCGACGATGTGCTTGACCTCGAGCTCTGCCTTGCGAATCTTCGCTCGGCAAACCTCGAGAAGGCCCGCCGCCCTCTGCAGCTCGTCCGCCAGCCGATCGATGTCCACATCTTCGGCTTCGATCCGCTCCACGATGGCTTCGATCTCTTCCAGCGACTCGCTGAAAGTCGGCTCCTCCGGACTCTCTGACTCCTGCTCAGGCATCCCGCGATCTCTCTCTCCGTCCACTTGGTAGGTGGACCGTCATTCAACACGATCGACGATTCGACTGGTCAGGGTCCCCTCGGCCAATTGAGTCGTGACCGCCTGATTCACCTCGACCTCAGCCGCGCTGCGAATCGCCCTTCCTCCGGCATCGCGGGTGATCGTGAACCCGCGCTGCAGAGTACGTTGCGGCGACAACTCGCGCAACAGCCGATCCAGCGCCGCGATCCGGGCTCTCGTTTCGCGATTCCGCGACGTCGACAGATCGACCAAACGGCGAGAGACCAGGCTAGCGGCGTACCGGGCTCGCTCGATCCGGAGCGGCCCGATCGGCGCGAGTCGGGAGCCGGCCCGCAACAGGCGACGCCGGGCATCGGCAACGCCTACCCGTCCGGCAGCGATGGCCCTACGACGAAAGGAGTCCAGGCGGTCGGAAAGCCTGGCAACACCGACACCAGCGCCCCTGAGCCCTCTCTGGGCGTCGGTGAGTGATCGCCGTCCTCTCTCGATCGGCTTTCCTGCGCTTCTGGAAAGCGCCGAGCGGGCCGCCTTCAGGCGCTGCTCTGCCTCCGCCACCCTCGCGACCAGAAACTCGGCGGTACTGGTCGGTGTCTTGAAGGCACGATGAGCCACGAGGTCGGCGACCGCCTGATCGATCTCATGGCCGAGACCGGTCAGTACTGGCAAGGCCGAGGTGCACACGGCTTCGGCTACCTCCTCACTGTCGAACGCCGCCAGATCCGATCTCGATCCGCCGCCGCGAACGAGGGCGAGGCAGTCGAGACTGCCTCTTCGCCAGAGACTCCGCAAGGCACGGCTGACTTCGACAGCCGCCCGTGGGCCTTGCACCGAAGCGGAGGCAACCGAGACTTGGAACCCGTAGCCACTGTCGCGAAGGGAGCTGAGGAAGTCGTGATAGGCGGCAGACTCCGCCGAAGTCACCAGCCCGATGCGAAGCGGTATCTCCGCCAGCGCCAGAGACTTGTTGCGATCGAAGAGCCCGCGGCTGCGCAGCTCCGCTACGACCACCTGTCGACGGCGCGCGAGGAGGCCGAGAGTGAAGACCGGATCGACCTCACGGACGACGACCTGCAACCGACCGCCGGCTGGATAGAAGTCGAGGTTTCCTCGACAGCGAATCTCCTGGCCCTCGGCCAGGACCTGATCGCAGTCTCCCAGGGCGCGAGAGATACGGCGATAGTCAGACCGCCAGATGACAGCGTCAAGACGACCGACAATGCGATCCCCCTCGCCCTTCTCGACGAGCTCGAAATAGACGTGGCCGGCGGCGCTCGGACGCAGGCGCTGGAGCTCGCCCGCCACCCAGATACTCCGGTATGCCTGCTGCAGGACGGCCTGGATCTCATCGGCCAGAACCGAGACCCGGTAGGTGTCCCCCGGCAGGAAGAGGTCCGGCTGGACCACGAGCTAGGAGCGCGTCCCAGTGTTGGGACAAGCGACGTGCGCCGTTCTCGGCCCCAAGGAGGAAACGCTACCCAGCTCTCCAGCAGAGCCAGCGGGCGAAGCACGCCGGGCCGTCCTCGGCCCCAAAAATAGACTAGCGGAGGAAATGCTACCCAGCATTTTCGCCGCTAGTGGAAGCTGGCCAGCTCCTCTGTCGAGGCGAGGGGAAGTTCCTCGGCCCACTTGGCGGCACCCTCATCCTCAGCCGTGAACCGGGCCAGGAAGTCGGCCGCTTCCTCCCGCTCGTAGAAGAGACGGAAGATGAAGGTGTGCCCAGCCGGCGCAGTGAAATAGGTGTGCTTCTCAAATCCGTCGCTGAGATCGAACCCGAGGTCGGAATCGCCGTTCACACCGACGCAGGCAGCGGCGATCGCACCGCAGGCTACCGTGAGGGCCCGGACGCCATCTTCGCAGTCCGACAGCTCTTCCCTCGACATCGCGGAGTGGTAGAGCCCGATCTTCGAGCTCTCCTCCTCTGCCACGAGGTTGTAGGGAATGTCGTGAAGGTCCATGGCCTCACGCGTGCCGGCAGTGGTCACGAAGACATCGTCTGTACCCTTCACCTTGAAGGTGATCGCGTAGGTCCCCTCGTCCAGCCTCTCGAAAGCCTCGGCAAGGATGCTCTCATCTTCGATCGTGAAATAGGTCAGCGGGCGCAGGACGTGGGATGTAGTGCTCACAGGTAAGTCTCCAGTAGGTAACAGTTTATCACTCGGTGTGGTGTCGTTCCGCTTGCCTCAAAGGTCTTCCGGGCCGCCGATCGGAGGTGTGGCGCCGGCCTCGAGAAAAGCGTCGAGCTCTTCGATCTCGAGCTCGGTGAGCTCTTGCGCGGAAAGAAAGAAGACCTTTCCGGGCGCCGGCATCGGCACCCGCACCACCGAGAGAGCCTCTTCGAGAACGTCGCACTCGAGGCTGATCAGAACAAGGGCAAGCTGCCGGCAGAGTGGAACGATGCGGCCGGCGATCTTGCTCTCGATCTTGACCGCAACGTCCTCCTGAAAAGCCTCCAACAGGGTGATCTCATAGCCGCCTTCGACCGGCTCGAGCTTGAGGCGCCCCTCCAGGACCAGGCTCTGGCTGGGCAGCGTCAGCTCGTCCTCGATGTCGCTCTCGACGCCTCCCATTTCCACCTTGAGAGCCAGGATTCCCCAGCCGTGGAGGTCGAAACTCAACCTTGTCTCGTACTCGGCGTTGCCGAGAGAACGCAGCCGGGCCGAATGGCGCTCCAGGGTCATCGAGTGCTCGGGGGAAGACAGCCCGATGCGCATCGAGCCAACCTCGATAGGTGCCAGGTCGTCGATGAACGAACCGAACACCCGGTTGAGGCTCTCGAACACGAACTCCTTCTGCGCCCCCTCGGGTGGTGTTCCCTGTAGCTGCGCACAGATCGACACACCCTGGAGTGTCCAGAGGAAGACGACCAACTGGGCCGCTGTACGATGAGGAAACCTCATCCCAACTCATCCGACTAGAAAGTTTCTCGTGGAAGTGGGCGCCGGCGCTACGCGCGACAACCGATCACGGATAGTACCCGCTAATGGTCCTCGCCTTCAAGCGGCCCTTGACCTTGACCTGGACTACGCGAAACTCCTCGGACTTCTTCGGAGCGTCGGAGAGATAGGCAAGGAGGTACTGACTCCGCAGCTCACGTTCGACAGAGGCATAGACGCCATCGAGCTCTGCCGACTTGGATATGAAGAAGGAGCGGCCGCCAGTCACCTTGGAAAGCTCGGCCAACTTGCCTCGCACGCCTACGGAGGAGCGTGGAATGTTGAGACCGATCGAATAGATCACCACTCCGCTCCGGCGCGCGTACTCGAGAGCATCCTTGTACTTGATGGTCGAGGCGGTGTCCTCGCCGTCCGACAAAAGGATCAGAGCTCGCCGACCCCGCACTCCGCGGAAGTAGTAGAGACTGGTGATCACCGCATCGTAGAGAGCCGTATTGCCGACCGCGTGCAGGCTCTCGAGTGCGGCCTCGACCGCGCCGACATCGGAGGTTCGCGGCATGATCAAGCCGGGCTTGTTCGCGAAGCTCACCGCAAACGATTGGTCCTTGGGGGTGATGATCCGGTCGAGAAAGGTGATCGCGGTTCTCTTCGCTTCGCCCAGTGTCTCGAGCATCGAGCCGGAGGTGTCGAGGGCGACGCCGATCGTGATCGGCAGGTCCTCGACAAGCTCGAACTTCCTGATCGTCTGCTCGCGCTTGTCCTCGAGCACCGTGAAGTCTTCCTTGACCAGACGCCTGTTCTCGTCGCCGTCGACAGACGTGTAGAGCTGCACGTAGTCGACGTCCACCTCTTCGAGGAACTCGGGCTGGTTCAGAAACTGGACATCTTCTACCCGCGTACCATCGTCCAGAGTGACGGCGATCGTCAGATAGTCGAGCTCGGTTTGCGAAGATCCCGAAGGGAACTCCACCATGCGCTCCCACGGAGGCTTGACCAGAGTCGCCCGTACTTCGTCGTTGACCAGGAACTCGACCTTCTCGACGCGCTTCTCTTCCGGCACCACGACGTGGGCTCTCACCAGCACGTCGCCTTCGGGCTCTGATCCCTTCTTCGGGTTGGCGATACGAACCTCGAGACGACCCCGCTGCTGATTCACCACTACCTCGTCCCACGCCAGGATCTCACCGTCCTCGCCGTAACCCTCGACACGGATTACTTGCTCCGTCGGGTACTTCGACAGCCGGACCTCGGCGTGGAACGGAGGCCGCCCACGAGTGAACTGCGCCTTGCCATCGACGAAGAAGACGGCCTTCACGATCCGGTTCCCGGTGATCAGAGTCTCCGCTCTCCACAACCCGAGCACTAGGTCGGTCTCAGGGGGCAAGAGGAACAAAGTGTCTTCTTTCACGGCCCTCTCGGGGACGAAGTCCTCGCCGTGCGCAACCAGGATGTCTTTCCCCATCTCGGCGTCCGGCTCGGCCTCGGAAGGAACCCGAAAGCTGATCGCCTTGGTGGTCGTCGCCTTGCCGATCTCGTCGGTAATCCGCATGCGCACGAGATAGACCTCTTCCGGCCGAAACTGACGATCGACAACCAGAGTCAGCGGCTGCGGCTCGCCCTTTGCCACTGGAACCTGGAAGCGCATGTGAAACTCGTCGAAGTACTCCCCCTGACGTTCGACGACTCCCACGACCTTGACTCGCAACTGCGACTTCTCGTTCTCCTCATACACCTCGAGACCCGCATCCACTGGCAGGGTGACGATCACCCGCACCACCATGCGCTGTCCATTGAGCTCGGGGAAAGAGACCCTGGGAGCGTCTACGATCAGCCGTGGCTTCTCGTCTGGTATCGGTGTGTCGGCTGCCGAACGGCTCCACTCGGCAAGATCTTCCGGAGGCTCCAGGACCTTCAGGAAGTCGGCGTTTTCGGGGCGGTTCTTGCGAAACCCGAAAAGACCGTCGATTCCGGTCACTTTGTCGATCAGCTTGGTCTTTTTACACAGCGAGCGATCGAAGCGAGGTCCGCGGAAGTACCCTCGAAGCTCGGCGACTTGCTCTAGCCAATACTCCATCTCCTTGCCGTACAGCACCCGCTTCGAGTCGAGCGGCAGCCAGAGACGGTAGGGCTCGTCGGGTCGCGGCTCATAGAGAATCAACCCCTGAGTCTTCTCGGGATCGCCGTACCACCAGATCTCGAGGGGTACAAAGGTGACATCGCAGCTGATGATCTCTCTGAGAGTGGGCTCTCCGTGGAGAAAGAGGAGCTTGCTGCGTTCGTCGAGGTAGCTCAAGAGGTCCTGCACTACCAGCCGTCGACGACGGTCGATGCCCTCGACGAGCTCGTTCTTCAGCTCGGTTTCGACAATCGGGTCGGTGCCAAGAAACGCCTCTATCCAGGCTACCCGGTCCTCGGGCGAAGACTCGATCAGCTTCTCCAGCTCATCCCCGTCGAGGAGCCATCCCGGCCCGTCCTGGAGGAACGACCGCTCCCTCTCGGGCCACAAGAACGGGTCATCGACCGCAGCGGCGGCCGAGATAGCCATCAGCGCCACCGCGATCGCGGCCGCAACAACCCGAGGATGGGCAGAGGGAATCAGGAGTCGTACCATGGCTGTGCCTCAGTTTCGATCGGAAGGGGCTGCGGCGGGGCTCACCAGGAGAATCTAGAAGCAAAGCCGGTGCCATGCGGCTCGAGAGCCAACCACCAGCGAGAATCTACCACCGCCTTGAGAAGTCCGTCCTCTACAGGGGTCGTACGAAGCCGATCAGGGCCAGTCGATCTGGTAGAGCATCAAGTACACGATCACCCCGGTAACCGAGACATAGAGCCAGATCGGCAGAGTCCACCGTGCAATCGCTCGGTGCCGATCGAAACGCTCTCGAAGACCGCGCACCAGTGTGATCGAGGCGAGAATCGGAACCGTGCCGGCAAGGATTGTGTGGCTGATGAGAATCGAGAAGTACACCACCCTCACACCCCCTTGCCCGGTGAAGCTCGTGCTCCCCGTCTGGAAGTGGTAGTAGAGATACGACGCGAGAAAGAGCACCGACGTCGCAAACGCCGAAAGCATCACCCGCCGGTGAGCCACCCTCCGACCTCGGCGAATAAGAACGAACCCGGTAACCAACAGCACCGCACACAAACTATTCAGCGACGCATTCACCGCCGGAAGCACAGTCACATCCACAGCGCCAGTTTCCTCAGAAAGAACGTTCCGAGTTCATGGAATCCCGAAACTCAGTCCTGGCGCCAAGCGTGCGTCATATCGCCACAGCGCAGGAGGCGAGCGCGGAGGCGTAGGCCCCCTACGCCGCACAAGCGAGCCGACGAGCACGTGGTGAGATGGCGTGCGATCGGCGTCAGGACGCCGCTTGCTCGTCTAGCCAGGCTTGATACTCCTCGGCCGTCTGGATGTGGACGAATCCTCTCATTCGATAGTGGGTCAGGCCGCAAAGCTGGGCACATGCGACCTCGCTGTCACCCGTCTGTACCGGCTTGAAGTGAAGAGGGATGACCATCCCCGGGATCGCATCGTGCTTCACTCTCAGGTAGGGCAAGGAGAAGCCGTGAATCACATCCTTCGTGCTCAGGTAGACGATCACATCCTTGTCCACCGGCAGGTGCAGCTGGTTGATCGTCGTGATGTCGTCGGCGCTCGCCGGATCGTCCGGGTCGAGGCCGATGGGATTCGTGACTTCGTCGATGAGCTCCACGGACCTGCGCCCGAAAGTGCCATCGGGCCCCGGGTAGTGAAAGTTCCAGGCGAACTGCTGGGCGATGACGTGGACGACTGTCGCGTCCTTCTCGTCGGGGAAGTTACCCACTCGCTTAGCCCACATCGGCAGCGCCAAGCCAACCAGCAGTACCACCTCCACGATCACGATGGCAACCTCGACGTACTTGCTGATCTTGCCCTTGGCTTCGGCGTAGGTGGCAGTGGGGTTGCGGCCGCGGCGGAAGCGGAAAAGAACGTAGGCGAAGTAGGCGCTCCAGCCCACGAAAAGCACCAGCATCAGCCAGTGCACCCAGCCGATGAGAGCGTCGATCTCGTAGCCGGTGGCAGACCAGTCAGGGGGAAGGCCGAGGAAATCATTCATCTAGCTCAGTCCTCCTTGCAGGACTCGGAATCTGTCTTTCTTCTCTTGGACCGAACGCCGCCGGCGGCGAAATTCCCAGAACATCGCGACGAAACCCACTTGGACGAATCCGATCGTGCCCAGTAGAAAGAGAATGGCGTTGTTCATACCCTGGGTGGCAGCGGAGTCGCTGGCACCGAAACAAACCTCGCAGGCGGAGGCGGGCGACGAGGCCCACAGCAGCAAGGCCAGGGCAGCAACCAGGACTTTCGATGTCACGCCGATCATATCGATCCTCCCGCTACGAGCGCTTTCAGCTTCGCCCGAACCTTGACGCAATAAACCACGAGAGCCGGCACTGCCGCCAGCGACAGTAAACCGAAGACCAGCGACGAAGCACTGCCCTCAGAGGCGAAGTTCTCCACGCCCCACACCCCGGCGACCAGGGCGATCAGGGTCGAAACCACGATGAAGAAGATGTGGAACGCGGCGAGCGACATCAGTGAGCTCCATGCTCCCCGGAGTCCCCATGCGTGGACGCGGGAGCCTCGATCGGGGTTCCGATATGGTCGGCGAAGGCCGACAGAGGGATGAACATCAAGAAGATGAAGAAGATGGCCGTCAGCAGCAGGGTCCACAAGATCCACTGCACTTCGCCTTTCAAGTGCATGAAGAAGAGGGCGACGAGCGACGCCTTGACGGTGGCGATCAGCAGCGCGAGAGCGATCGCCGGGCCGATGCTCAGGTCCAGGTAGCTGACCGCGACGGTCACTGTCGTCAGGACGGCAAGCGCCCCGAAGACCATCATGTAGATCTTCACATGCGCACGGATGTCATCGACGCTATGGTCGCTCATACACTCTCCTAGAGAAGGTACAGCACGGGAAAGAGAAAGATCCAAACCAGGTCCACGAAGTGCCAGTAGAGCCCGACTACTTCGATGCGATTGGCAAAGCGATCGGGCTCAGTCTTCCACATCTTGGAGCCCGGGCCGACGAGGTAGCCCATGATAAGCATCCCGCCGATGATGTGCAGGGCATGCAGCCCGGTGAGAGTGAAGTAGATGGCGAAGAACGTGCTCGTCGAGGGAAAGTGATCGTGTGAGAACTTGTCGCTGTACTCGTAGGCCTTGACACTCAGAAAAACGAGCGAACAAAGAAGAGTCAGCGCCATGTACATGCGGAACTTGCGGTAGTCGTTCAGCTTGAGCGACGCCCACGACATCACCATCGTCACACTCGAGCCGATCAGGACGAGGGTGTTGAAGAAACCGATGGGAACATTGAGCAGACCCGTCGGCCACTCCGGCGCCGCCGTTCTGAGCAAGATGTAGGTCGAGAACAGCGCTCCGAAGAGCATCACCTCGGAAGCAAGAAACAGCCAGATGCCGAGCTTGGCGTTGTAGAGGCCGGTATCGGCTCGCAGCTCGACGTTGTAGGGAATCACTACCGACATTCTTCAAGCCTCCTCGGGCTGGCTCTGCGGAAGGAACCCGTCCTCGTGGCCGGGCGGGCTGTACTCATAGGGACCACGAACCACCACCGGCACCAAGGGGAAGTTGCCATGGGCGATCGGCGGCGACGGAGCGTCAGTCCACTCGATAGTCGTCGCCTGCCACGGATTTCCGCCAACCCGCTCGCCCTTCTTCATGCTCCAGAAGAAGTTGATGAAGAAGGGAATCTGGGCGATGGCCAGGCCGAAGGCGGATATCGACATGAACTCGTTCCAATGGATGACGTCCTTGATGAACTCGTACTGCTGGCCACCGTCATAAAGCCTACGCGACACACCGGCGAGTCCTTGAATGAGCATCGGAAAGAAGATTCCGTTCATGAACAGCAGAGACGGCCAGAAGTGGATCTTGCCAAGCGTCTCACTCATTCGCCGGCCGGTGACCTTGGGGTACCAGTAATAGATGCCCGCGAAGATCGCGAAGATCGTGCCCGGTGCCACCACGTAGTGGAAGTGACCGATGACGTACAGAGTGTCGTGGAGATGGATGTCGGCAGCCGTGAGGCCGAGCGGCAGGCCGGTCA
>Ga0114950_10003996_pt1 | contig 11423 bp, 11 predicted proteins | sample N075metaG_FD_83503 | JGI IMG/M metagenome (GOLD analysis project Ga0114950, IMG submission 83503) | Deep subsurface microbial communities from Kermadec Trench to uncover new lineages of life (NeLLi) - N075 metaG | ecosystem: Environmental > Aquatic > Marine > Ocean trench > Sediment | place...
TATCAATAAGTGCTTGAGATGCTTATCGATAATCTCAACTGCCGCACTACCTCCTGCACCCATACCGAAGCCCGTTATTCCCTGGTCAGTCTTGATGACAGCGATAATTGCTGAAGGTAGCTGCTCGAAAGGGCCGCCAAAATTCCATCTTCGCGGATCATCGTCTCCGTCGAAGCTTGGCGCGTCCAATAGCCCCTCCGAACGCTGATTGATATAGATTGGGTAAGCTTTAACATCGCGAATACGGTTCGAAGTTGATTGTGCGATAAGTTGCTTCAACGGAAGAGGCGAGATGCCAGAGGCAGCAGCCAAGGTGGCGTATCTGCCTACTTTGGTCAGAAATTGGCGACGACTTTTACTGTGATGTGGATTTTTTATTTGATGTAGTAGTGCCATGAGTTAACTATTCGCTAGAAGGCGCAGAATTTCCAGGGTACTTTAATCCCGCGGGAGAATCTATATGGGAGGGCGCTCAGGTAATCGGCCTTTTCAAGGACAATGGAAATAGCGGGAAAGCGTACTGCCTAATACTCTCAGTACTCTTGAATCCTGGAATCATTGCTACCAATCAACTTAACCTGTTTTCAGTAAACCACCATTATGTAGTGCTTTGGCGGGTTCGTAATAGGGGTATCCCAATGCTTCTGCTACCGCTTTTACGGTAACCATTCCATTATGCACATTGAGACCGTGCATTAAATGTATATCATTACTCAAGGCTACAATTGAGCCTTGATCAGCGAGAGCTATTACAAAAGGTAGGGTGGCATTAGTGAGAGCTTGGGTAGAAGTGCGGGCAACGCCCCCGGGCATGTTGGCAACACAGTAATGAGTTATTCCGTCCACAACATAAGTTGGATTGTCATGCGTTGTTGCCTTGCTTGTCTCAAAACACCCTCCTTGATCAATAGCCACATCAACTAACACAGAACCTGGTTGCATAAGTTTCAACATGTCCCTGGTGACTAGTTTGGGCGCAGTGGCACCAGGAATTAGTACGGCTCCAATGACCAGGTCAGAAATTTGTAACTGTTGTTCAATTACCTCTCGAGTTGAGTAAAGTGTATTTAATCGATCACCGTACAGTGCATCGATTTCGTTCAGGCGCGGCAAGGATCGGTCGACAATTGTTACCTTGGCCCCCATGCCCATAGCAATCCGAGCGGCATTTATACCGACAACACCACCTCCAATAATCAGTACCTTGGCGGCTTCAACGCCAGGTACTCCGCCGAGGAGAATGCCTGACCCTCCCTGTGATTTTTCCAGGCAATAGGCGCCTTCTTGTATCGACATACGACCGGCAACTTCACTCATCGGTGTGAGCAGTGGTAGCCCGCCTTCGTCATCCGTAACAGTCTCATAGGCAATACAGGTCGCACCAGAATCGACCAATAGCCTGGTTTGTTTCGGATCCGGTGCAAGGTGCAAATAGGTAAAAAGTGTTTGATTCACCCGCAACATTTTACATTCGTCATGCTGAGGTTCTTTTACCTTAACAATCAAATTCGCGTGCTCGAATATCTCCTTAGGAGTAGTGACAATGTCAGCTCCGGCTTTTTGATACTGCCTATCGTCAAAACCGATGCCGGCACCGCCATCGTGTTGCACCATGACCTGGTGACCATGCTTTACCAACTCAGCAACACCTGCAGGAGTAAGCCCAATTCGGTACTCCAGATTTTTAATTTCCTTAGGGACACCGATCAACATGATTATTCTCCGAAACAGGGTAAGAACGCGCGAAGTATTCAACCAGAAGTATATAAAACAAAGGGCGCAACTATTTACTGAATTGGTTGATATTTGACAAGTTAACAGGATATATTCCTGATAAAATGGCAATTATCAGATTAATATGCGGAAATATCACCCATGACTACTATTTCAGAAATTGACACCATCGATAAAAAAATCCTCAGAGAGTTACAAGCAGAGGGCCGGATTAGTTACGTTGAACTTGCCCGAAGAGTGGGCCTATCAACCAGCCCATGCCTAGAAAGAGTCAAACGCTTGGAACGGGAGGGCATCATTACGGGTTATACGGCGTTACTCAATCCGGCATGCTTGAGTGCGGATCTGGTGGTCATTGTTCAAATAAGACTGCAACGTACGTCGCAGGATATTTTTGAGAAATTTAAAGAAGCCGCCATTGAACTCGACGAAGTGCAAGAGTGTTATTTGATTTCAGGAAATTTTGATTACTTGATAAAGGCACGCGTACCCGATATGGATGCTTATAGAAAATTTCTCGGGAGCAATTTACTGGCGCTACCGGGCGTTCAAGAATCAACCAGCTACGTAGTGATGGAATTGGTAAAAGAGACTATGAACATTCCAATCCCTTAGTCATCGGAGGTTTATTTCATGATTGGCATGGAAAAGCCACTACCTTTGCGGATCCCATGAGTACAGTGGTTCCACCTAATTGACTGAGCAAGTACGTTTAATTTACGATTGGAAAATTACCATGGCCACTGAATACCCGGGTAAATTGAAGAATCAGTTGCCGCCGCCAGTACATTGATATGTCACCGTATGCTTATATTCTCTACAAGCGGCGATGGTTGGTAGCCCGATCGTTTGCGATTGTTGCCTACCAGCCCCTACTCGTATTGTAGGAATCAGACCTGAGGAGCTACTTCGGTCGATGCAAACCCGAGAGGCATCGTCAGTATTTTGTGCGCCTTGAAAGTCCCAAGAAGCGCATCTGGCAACGGCTTGTTCTTGTACTTGATCCCAGTTGATGTTGGCCCGAACTGAGGTCTTTTGCATATAGGTAAATTCAATGATCCCCTGGGAACTGCTGCCCCCAGTTGCTTCCGGAACGATTACCGTTGAACAGGATAAGAGGGTCAAACAGAAAGTCACAAATGCCGCTGTTTTGGTCATGTTGTTTTGCCTTTTTACTTTCCTGTGTTGGTTATTAGATTGCACGCTTGCAAAAATTTCGTTTTTTGCCTGGGAATTATATACCTAATGTCGTGGGGTTTGCTCGATTATTTTAGTGTCTGAGCTTTTCCTAACTTTCTCCTGACTTAAATCCTCATTTGACCGGAGGATATAGCCAAAGGCCCCGATAGGAGGGGGCCGGATTCAGGATTAGCTTAATTGGGTATTAGTCCGCTCCAGAGGCTGGTTGAACAAGATTCAAGAGTTGATAGACATCACCGATATCCCACTATACACGTCATATTTTTCCCGTGGGCCAGTTGCCGCCGCCTTTATAGGTTTGGAAAACTGCTCGAGTGAAAGAATGTCCTTGTTCCAATGGTTTTTCGATAAGTTTCATAGCAGTGAAATTCAACAGTTTGCTATCAAATAATTCGAACCAAATATACAAGATTAAGGAGAGGAATAATGTTTCGACCAGCACTTGTAATGACTGCCCTGTTACTGTCAGCGATGGTATCGGCGCAGGAGTTTAACTATACCTATGTAGAAGGCGGATTGCTTTACGTTGACGACAGGAAAACTGGTTTAGACCTTGATTCTTATGGAGGGTTTGTTGGTGGCTCATTTGCCGTAAATGATAACTTCTATTTAAGCGCCAGCTATGCCAAAGTAGAATTTGATGATGTTGATGACTTTGATAGCTCGGTAATGGCGTTAGGGTTCGGCTTCAATACATCTATTTCCAATGCTGTCGATTTTGTTGTCTCACTCTCATGGCTATATGCGAAAGTGGATGTAGATAGGATCGGCAGTGATTCCGATAACGGTGTTGATTTAAATGCTGGTATTCGAACCTGGCTTAATGATTCTTTGGAGTTTAATGCCGGTGTTGGTGTTTCTAAACTGAGTGATTCAGACAACAATGCCAGTGTTTCAGCCGGCTTAGAATATTACGTAACAGATAACATAAGCGTAGGTCTGAGAGGGTCGTGGAGTGATAATGAGGTTGCGGGTTACACTCTGGGTTTGCGCTATAATTTTGACAATTAGGCAACGATAACTGCAGTAATATTTAACTAAAGAGTCAGGTCTTACGATTAGTTAATACACCCAGCTAGACCTGACTCCCTGGAATGCTGAGACCTTCGTGATAAATAGGTAATTTGGATAGGGAATTTGCAACAAAAATAAATGGGCAACAATCTAATGGTATGCTTTGAAGATCACAGAGCTGCATGAATGATTACTGACTAAGAAGCCCTGACACCCCATGGGTCAATCGACCAAAAACCCAGCCGGCTGGTATTTCTTTTTACTGATAATTTGTTATCTGGTATTTATCGGCTTTGCCAGTTTCTATTTGACAGGCAACATTCCTTCTACTCAGTCCGCGCTCAACAGGCTTTTATTTCGTCTAGGTGAGTTCAGGATTGATCTGCATAATCTCAGGGACATCTCAACCAATATCCTGCTCTACATGCCATTGGGCTTTCTGGTTGCGATGTTCATTGCGTGTACTAATAGAATTAGTACATTTTGTATTCATCTGCTCTGGGGTGTATTGCTCAGTTTAGGCGTTGAAATAACACAGGCATTTATCGGACGATTTCCAGATTTCACAGATATTGTCAGTAACGGCACCGGTTATGCTTGTGGGTTTTTGATTGCACAAATAAGTATTAACAGTTTTGGCATCAAGCCCTCGGCGTTATTAGGCATCGTTTCCGAGGGGGATACTGAAAACCTCAATACACTATCAGGGATTCGGTTTGTTTATCTGGCGGTTACTTTCGTAGCTTGTCTTTTACCTCTCGATATCACAGTCTCGTTTTCCGACATCTACGCTAAACTCATTGCTGTAGATGACGCTATGCCGAGACTTATAGTTGATCCTTTATACCACTTCGGTTTGTTCGCCCAAGATATGCAGTATCTTGTTCTAAAATTGCTCATGTTTTTACCTTTGGCATTTTTGAGTGCCTTTATTCAAATTCGTCGTAATCGGCCCAGTGTTTTAATTCCAGCCTTTCACTGCTTAATACTAGGATTAAGTATCGAATTGGCAAACTTATTTATTAGATCAGGCCGAACTGACATAGTTATCCCAGTGATGGGATTTTTTGCCGGGTTGTTAATGGCTTATGCGGTAGTTTATTTTAGCTCTGTTAACAGGTCAGCAATTCAAACCCAACGAAGTCAGGAAAAGCCCTATTACCTACTCAGTATAGGATTACTTTATTGTATTTTGCTTCTGGCAATTTCACTGTCTCCTTATGATTTTGAGCTTTCTCTGAGCGTGATAAAAAATAAACTTTTAGTTGAAAGCAATTTCATTCCGTTTCGGGCTCACTTCTCGGCTCGGTCTGTTGCCGCCGCCATCGACATTGTCAGAGAAGTCATTCTATACGCCCCCCTGGGTGCTATTGTAGCTCTCATATTGCGAGCAAAAAGAGAAAACCCTGTCCGATACCTTTCCCTGGCTATCGCCGCATCAGTAGGTGCTACTTACGCTGTTGTTCTGGAGTTGCTTCAGCTCACAGTAACCGGTAGATACGTCGATGTGACTGATTGCCTGCTGGGCACAACGGGAAGCGTGATAGGTGCACTGATGTCACCACTTTTTATCTCAAATTCCAGAACCGGTGCTGAGGGGCCAAATGGGACTGGGAATCTGCAGGGCTAGTTTACACGGTTGAATAAGTGGCTATTTTGAGTGACGGGTGTCTATTTAACGTGAAGGGGTATTTTTCAGTAGATTCGTTCTTTGGGTTTACCGGCAAATTGTTGGATAGAAATCAACTTGATAATTATTCCATCCAAGCGTAGTTTCGATCCATTGGTATCAATTGTTCAATAATAGGCATCGCTGAATAATATTGGAGGTTTGAATGACTATTCGAAGCTATCTAAAAAAAGTAGCAATTATGTTATCCGTCCTGGGCTTGATATTAGCGCCACAGGTGATTTTTGCACAGTCCACTTCGGATAATGGATCCGTAATTCCCCGCTTAGCAAACGGTAAACCTGATATTCAAGGTACCTGGGATTTCCGTACTATTACTCCGATGCAACGACCTGTTTCATTGGGAGACAAGGCGGTTTTAACAGAAGCGGAAGCTGCCGTGTTTGAGGCTGAGGAAAACGTCCGACGAGATCGAGATAATTTTACCGATACATCAAGAACCGGGGACTACAACCAGTTTTGGTACGATCGGGGAACAGAGTTGATTGGTGATCGACGGACGTCATTGATCACGGTCCCAGTCAATGGAAGAATTCCTCCTATTACCGAAGCGGCTCGCGCGAAACAAGTACAGAGAAGGGAAGCCAGGGAGCTTAGTTATGGCATAGAGGCCAGACCACTGGCAGAACGCTGCATTATGGGATTCAATTCCGGACCACCGATGATTCCAAGTGCCTATAACAATAATGTTCAGTTGGTTCAAACCGATGGCCATCTTCTAATTCACAACGAAATGGTGCATAACGTTCGTATTGTTAAGTTAGATGAAACAACCCATAGGGAATTTCCTCGAAAATGGGAAGGCGACTCGATCGGGTATTGGGAAGGCGATACCCTGGTAGTTGAAACTGACTACTTTCTACGTGATACGTCGTTTAGAAACTCCAGTGAAAATATGCAGCTGACAGAGCGCTTCACCCTGGAGAACGCAGATACACTTACCTATGAGTTTACCATTGAAGATCCCACCACCTGGACAGAATCGTGGACCGCAAAAATTCCTATGAAACGAGCCGACCTACCTATTTATGAGTATGCCTGTCATGAAGGCAACTACAGCATGGCTGGTGTTCTAGGTGGCTGGAGACGGCTGGAATACAATGCCATGGTAGAAGGATCTGATTAGCCGGTTAGTCTTTCTCTAAAATAAACACCTGTGCAAGGGGATAGTGTGCTATCCCCTTATTTAATGCTGGCTTTTATTTTCCAATCTTACAAAAAACTCATGACTGGCCTGATCGGCTGGGAAATAGCTCTCGATGAGTAACTCTTCCACACCTACGTCCAAGGCGGTGCCGAACTGACTTAGGGTAGAGAACAGACTCAAGTTGTTTCCAGCAAAGGACATGGCCAAGGAAAGTACAGGATTATCAAGCTTAGTTGTCACAGGTTGCTGCCAGTTGTTCGGCGGATCCATAGTCAGAAGTTTTTCATAAAGCGCTACATGTCCAGGTTTGGAGTAAGCCAGCATTTGTTTGCGCAATCGTCTTAGTAGGTGAGAAGCGACTTCATCCCAGTTAGTGATGCTTGGTCTGAAAGCATGTTGATCAAAGACCAACTCTAATAAGTTACGTGTCCCGCTGACATTGCCATTCGGTAACAGTAAGAAAGCCATATGCTGCTGAGTGGAATTCATCATTAGAATATCCCAGTTACCGTCTATCACCAGGGCAGGGTAGGGGTTTTGCTTTTCAAGCAGCATGGAAAGTGCTCGTCGAATCGGTTCCATTTTCGTACTTTCTAAATCCAGTTGCGAGTAAGCGGCGGAGAAACCTCCTGAGTTTAGTAACAGATTGCTGTCATTGAGAGGCAGATCCAGGACGTCTGCTAGACGCAGAAGCATTGACCGGCTCGGTTGGGATTTGCCGGTTTCTATGAAGCTGATATGACGTGATGAGACATCAGCCAGCATACCCAGGTCCAGCTGAGACAGGTGTTTTCGTGTACGATATTCAATGAGTAGGGAGCCTACGGCTGTCATGGGAAAACCCTCAAAGTTAATCGGATTTTTGACTATAAACGGGTTAAAGATCTAATTCCATTACCTCTGAGGTAATTGCAAGACTGCATAGTTCCAGTAAGATATTCGACATTCAGCGCTAAAGGAGGCTGTAACGATGATAATCCCTAAACTTAATACGGTGCTTTATGCCAACGCGGTTTTTTGTAGCTTGAGCGCCCTGGTTGCGCTGGTTTTACCTGGCTTTCTGGCTCAATACATAATTGATCTTCCAATTGCCGTATTCATCGTACTGGGTATAGGTCTACTGGTGTTTGCGCTGGATGTGTTTCTTACCGCGGGTAAATCCGAACCATCAAGAGGTAAAATTCTTTATATCTTTTGCGCCGATGTAGCCTGGGTGGTCCTGACCCCGGTTATGATGCTGTTACTGGCCGATCGCATTACCAGCCTAGGAAATCTTTTACTGATTGACATCGCAATTATTGTCGGCGCCTTTGCCGCTTGTGAATGGCTGGGGATAGGGAAACTACGCATTAACCCGCAGGAATAGCTCACACTATTATCATTGCCCCTGGTTACGAACAAGTCAGGTATACGAATCGGACTTTAAATAACACGTTTTTCCCTCAGGTCTGAAATTTCGTCCGTAGAATAACCCAGCTCTAACATTATTTTTTCTGTATGTTCACCTAGAGTTGGGGCTCGGTGACGAATTTCTCCCGGCGTGGCTGAAAGTTCTACAGGGGTCCGCATCAAAGGTGCCGATCCTTTCATTCCTGGATAATCCATGGCTTTAAACAGGCCTTTGGCCGCGATATGAGGATCATGCAGAACTTGTTGCGGTGAGAGCACAGGCCCGGCCGGAATTCTGGCATTTTCCATGGCTACCAGAACTTCTTCGCAAGTTCTCTGCGCACACCACTCGGTGAGCCGTTCACTAATAACATCGCCGTTGTCACCGCGGCTGATATCAGTTTTAAAACGCGGATCATCTAGCCAATGGGGTTCCTCCATTAGAGTCACCCAACGTTTAAATAAAGGACCGCCCACGGTTTGAATTAATACCCACCCATCTTTAGTTTCGTAGGTGTCAGCCGGCGCTGAAGTTTGAGAACGATTCAGGGTGGCTACGCGATTACGGCCGATAACAGACTGTTCAATGACAGTGCCATTCATCATAGTGAGGGCGGTATTAAATAGAGAGCCTTCGACAATCTGGCCCTTGCCGGATTTTTGCCGCTCATAGAGTGCGGTTACTGTTCCAAATGCGCAGAGGCTGGCAGTACCAAAATCGATAAACGGGGCATAGGCTTTTACCGGTTGCTCAGGTGTGCCAGAAAGGTACATGCTACCGGACATGGCCTGACCCAATCCGTCAAAACCGACTCGGTTGCTGTAGGGACCACCAGTTCCGAAAGCCGAAATCATAGTCAGGATAATGTCAGGTTTGACTGCTTTCAGGCTGTCGTAATCCAGGCCCATTGCTGTGAGGGTATCGGGCGGCAGGTTGGCAACCACAACATCCGCCGTGGCTACCAGTTTCTGTACGATCTCCTGGCCTTCAGGCTTCATGGGATTGAGGGTCATCCCCAGCTTATTACGACCCATTTGCATAAAAAGGGCACCGTCGCCGCGATCAGTAATCGGTGACAGGTAACGATCCTCGCTGCCAGCTAATTTTTCTATTCTTATTACTTCCGCGCCCATATCGCCCAGAAGTGTGGCGCAAAATGGCCCGGCAATATACCGACCGAAGTCTAGTACGCGAATATTGCTAAGTACATTGTTCATATAGAGATAGCCTGTGGTAAATAAAAATCCTATAAAGTAGGTGGGAATACAACCCTAACCTATTGAATGATATAGATATACCATTGTTAACATCATTTTGAAAGATGACAGGAATTGCAGTAGAGTTCACGAATTCTGCCACAAGTTTCTTGCATAATGAATTCCAATAAGAAGCAGACTAGATCGGCTTTTACAAATACAGGTTAACTAATAGCAGGAAACCGAAAATCGTGAATGATATCGTAACCAAAGGCGTACATCCTCAAGCATTAATGGAGTTACAGGCCATACTAAAAAGACCCTACAAAGACATTTGTGTAGTGTGTGACGGTCATGGTAAGAGCCCTAAAGGAAGCGATTGTCCCAAATGTAAAGGCACTGGTGATCGATTGCTTCGATTGTTGTAAATTATCAGAGACACCATTTAGCCGAATTTAACTCTTCATCGGCATAATCAGAAGTGGACCCCATTGATTGGACAGTAACTGGACGATTATAAGTGTTTTCCTCCATTATCAGCATACTGCTATGGAGAAAGACCATGAGACGAAAGAGACGTACACACAAACCGGAGTTTAAAGCCAAGGTGGCCCTTGCCGCTGTACAGGGCGATTTAACTATGGCCGAGTTGGTCAAGAAGTTTGATGTTCATCCCAATCAGATTTCTGATTGGAAAAAGCAACTGTTAGGTGGCGCGCCTGATGTATTCAGCGACGGAGTAAGTAAATCAGAAGAGTCAGAGGAAACCATTCAGGACCTTCACGCTAAAATTGGCCAGTTAACGATGGAAAATGATTTTTTAGAACACGGGCTCGAACGGATTCACGGGCCCAGAGGAAAGAAATGGTAGACCACAAGGAACCGGTGTCAGTAACTCGCCAATGTGCGCTGCTGGAACTTCCACGCTCAACGTTCTATCACATTCCCAAACCTGTAACGGATGAGGAACTTGGATTGATGGGTCTGATTGATCGCTGCCATTTGAAGTACCCGTTCTATGGGAGTCGGCGCATTCGTGATTGGCTTGACGATCAGGGCCATACGGTTAATCGCAAGCGTATACAGCGATTGATGCGCACTATGGGTTTAACTGCCCTGTATCCAAAGAGGAACCTTAGCCTTGCCAATCAAGCACACAAGGTTTATCCGTACTTGCTGAGGAATCTTGTGATTAATCGGCCGAATCAGGTCTGGTCTACTGACATTACCTATATCCCGATGGCACGAGGTTTTGTCTACCTGGTCGCTGTGATGGACTGGTACTCCAGAAGAGTATTATCGTGGCGACTCTCGAATACCTTGGATACGAGTTTTTGTATAGAAGCGCTTGAGGAAGCGATAGAGAACTACGGGGCACCGGAGATATTCAACACCGACCAAGGCAGTCAATTTACCAGTGATGATTTTACTGGTGTACTGAAAGAGCATGGCATCAAGATCAGTATGGACGGAAAAGGCCGATGGATTGACAATGTCTTTGTCGAGCGACTGTGGCGTAGCGTGAAGTACGAAGAAGTCTATATAAAAGCATACGACGATATTCGCGTTGCTCGAAAATCGCTGGGAATCTATTTTGAATTCTATAATTCAGAGAGGCGGCATCAATCACTTGACCGGCGAACACCGGATCAAGTTTACTATGACAACGTGACTAGGATGGCAGCGTAAAACAATGGAAGGCACTTATAACGCTGTCCAATCAATGGGGTCTGTAGTGGCATAGTGAATTTGGCCACCTAACTTTAGGTGATATTATCACCTGATTGAGAGGTGACCAATGCAGAAAAGAACGAGACCAAATTTCAAACCGGAATTCAGAGAGGAAGCAGCACAACTTGTAGTTGATCACGGATATAGTATTCGTGAAGCCGCCGAAGCAATGAGCGTCAGCAAGTCGTCTATGGAAAATTGGATACGACAACTTCGCCAAGAACGCGGAGGAGAAATGCCCAGGGCAACGCCAATGACAGAAGACAAGCAACGTATCCGGGAGTTGGAAAAGAAGCTGAAACGCACTGAGATGGAGAATGA
>Ga0114950_10003998_pt1 | contig 11422 bp, 11 predicted proteins | sample N075metaG_FD_83503 | JGI IMG/M metagenome (GOLD analysis project Ga0114950, IMG submission 83503) | Deep subsurface microbial communities from Kermadec Trench to uncover new lineages of life (NeLLi) - N075 metaG | ecosystem: Environmental > Aquatic > Marine > Ocean trench > Sediment | place...
CCTGCTCATCGAGGATGTACCGGGCACCGGCAAGACGCAGCTCGCCAAGGCGCTGGCGCGCATCTTCGGCGGGTCCTTTCGCCGCTTGCAGTGCACCCCGGATCTGTTGCCCGCCGACATCACCGGTTCCAACGTCTTCAATCAGAACACCAACGAGTTCGAGTTCCACCCGGGCCCGGCGTTTACCAACATTCTGCTCGCCGACGAGCTCAACCGCGCCACGCCGCGGGCCCAGGCGGCGCTGCTGGAGTGCATGGCAGAGCGTCAGATCAGCATCGAGAACCACACCTATGAGCTCGAGCGCCCCTTTTTCGTCATCGCTACGCAGAACCCGGTGGAGCACGAGGGCACCTTCGATCTGCCCGAGGCCCAGCTCGACCGCTTCTTGATGCGCCTGGGCATCGGCTACCCGGACGAGGCAGCCGAGGACACCATGCTGGTAGAGATGGATAGACGCGACCTGCTCGGTTCGGTGGCGCAAGTCTCCTCGCTCGACGAGCTCATCGGGCTGCAAGACAAGGCGCGTGAGGTGCATGTTCACCCGGTGGTGCGCCAGTACATCATCCGCACGGTGGCAGCGACGCGAGAGAGCAAGGACTTTGCGCTGGGCGCCGGGCCGCGCGCCAGCATTTCGATGTTTCGCTCGTGCCAGGCGCTGGCGGCAATCAGCGGCCGCAGCTTCGTGCTGCCCGACGATGCCAAGCGATTGCTGCCGGTAGTGCTGTCGCACCGGCTGATTCTCTCCACGGAGGGTCGTTTGAAGCGCCGCAGCGTGGTCGATGCGTTGCAGGAGACGCTCGAAGCGGTGCCGGTGCCGGTGGTCGGCCCGGAAGGCATTGTGCAGGAAGCGGCGGGCGGCGCCGTGGCCCCGGTCGCATCCGACGCGGCCGAGCTCGAGGCCACCGAAGAGACCGGATGAGCACCGCCAGCACGGCGGCCGACAGTTCCGCCGCCGCCACCGGAGCGACCACCTCCACAGGGCCGCACGGCGTGCGGCGCCTCTCGAGCATTCTGCGCCGCCCCGTCGGCGACTTCTGGACGCGCTACACGCAGGTGGCGGTGTGGGTCGTGGTGGGCGTTCTCGTCACCCTGCTGCTGGCGGTATTCTCCGCCGGCCTCTTTCTGTACGCGGTGCTGGTAATCGGCATCGCCTTGGGTGCCTCTCTGTTGTTTGCCAGTGTCGCGGTGAGCCAGGTGGAGGTGCGGCGCGAGGTGAGCGAGTCAACGGTCGCCGCAGGGCAGAGTGTCGACGTCACGCTCACCATCGAGAACCGCAAGTCGCTGCCGGTGCCGTGGTTGTTTTGCCAGGACCAGGTAGAGGACGGTCTCGAAGTCGATGGCGGCAGCGCTGTGCTCAAAACGCTGCCGGCCAACGAAACCATGACCATCAGCTACCGGGTCAGCGCGGCCCGCCGCGGCCTTTACCGCATCGGGCCGTCGATTACCGAGGCATCCGATCCGATGGGGTTGGTGCGTCGCTTCAAGACCGACACGCAGCCCGAGTTCATCACCGTCACGCCCAAGGTGTGCGCCATCGGCGACGGCTGGCCGTTGGGGCACAGTCCCATCCATCGCACGCCGCGGCGCCGCAGCCTGTTCGAGGACCCGTCGCGCTTCGTCGGCATCCGTGACTACCAGCCCTCCGACAGCATCCGCCGCATTCACTGGCGCGCCACCGCGCGGCTGGGCTCGCTGCAGGTGAAGACCTTCGAGCCGGCGGTACTGCAAGGGGCGCTGCTGCTGGTCGACGGGGCGCCTGTTGCGGACGAGGAGTTGTTCGAGCTTGGCGTAACCACGGCCGCATCGATTGCCGAATATGTGCTGTTCGAGGGGCAGAAGGTGGGCCTGTTGTCGAACGGCGGCGACGCCGCCGATCGTTACCCCAAACAGTGGCCGGGTAAAACGTTTCGCCGCATCGAGGATGTTGCCGAGCATACGCAACGCCGCAACGTGTTGTCCGGCTTCCGCCCGCTGGAGGTCAAACCGGGGCGCGGTAGCCGGCAGAGCGAGCGCATCGGTGCCGCGTTGGGGCGGCTGGTGCCGGCCGCCGGTGTGACGCTGGCGGAGCTGATCGAGGTAGAGATGCCGCGCATGCCGCGTAATCTGGTCGCCATCGTCATCACTCGGGTCCTCGACGATGCACTGATGCTGGCGCTCGACGGCCTGCGGCGCTCCGGCGTCGAGCTGTCGGTGATGTGGATTCGGCCGCGGGAGCTCGCCGACAACAGCCTGCCACCGTTGCCGCCGAGCGTGCCGCTGCATGCCATCTCCGACGACCACCAGCTCGCCAGCCTGGGGGCCTACGCGCTATGAGCAACTGCCAGCTGCACCCGTTCACCGAGGCGACGCACTACTGCACCGGCTGCGAGCGCCCGTTGTGCGAGGATTGCGGCACCCGCCTGAGCTATTGCGGCGCCTGCGGCGCCGAGGTAGTTCGCTTTGGCGAGGAGGCGTCACCGCACTGGTTCGACGAGCTCTTCGAGAAAGCGGTGTTGCGCACCGGCGAAGGCGACCTGGCAGCGTTCGTCACGCTGCACGCCATCGTGCCTGGCGCCATCATCGGAATGGTGTATTCGTTTCTCTTCTACCTGTTGCTGGTGCGTTCGATTTTCTTCGGCAACACCGGCGTGCTGCAGTGGGTCGGGCTCCTGTTCGTCTTCGCTACCGTGTTGACGGCGCGCTACGGGCGTACACGGGGTGACAAGGCGACGCAGGTGATGTATTCGATCATCCTGTTCGGCGCCACCGGGATGGCGCTGATGACGCGCTCGCCGACAACCACCGCGGCGATCTGGAACATGGTGATGCTCACCGTCGTTTGGCTCTATGCCACCGGGGTCACCAATGCCTTGAGCCTCGAGGGTAAGGGCGCGAAATCGACGCGCGGCGCGGTCGCCCCGGTAGTCGCGCTGGGTATCGTCGCCATGGTGGTGTTCGCCGGGGGGGAGCCGTTCATGCTCAACGCCAAGCCAGAGATCGCCATCCAGGCGATCGTGGCGATCATCGGCTACTTGCTGAGCACCGCGGTGGCGCTTGCGGCGGCGTCGACCATCTCGCAGGCGAGGCGCGCCTATCGCCACGGTGGTGACGTGGCGCTCGGTGTCATGCCGGTGCGCATCGGCGCCGCCGCGCTGATCGCGTTGGCGGTCATGGCGATCGCCCTCGCCCTGCCGGGCGTCCGGTACACCGGCAGTGGCCGCTTGCAACTATCGCCCGACGAGATCCTGCAGCAGCAGCGTTTTACGCGTGGCACGGACCCCACCGCCGGGATGCTCGGCGAGATTCTCGCGGACGGTTTGCCGTGGGGCTGGCTGTCCGGCTTCGCGTCCCTGACCACGAGCTCGGGGCAGGCCGGCGCCGCGCTGGCGGTGGTCAAGTTCATGCAGTTGCTCGGCGCTCTGCTGGCGTTGCTGATCATCGTCGGCGTGATCGCTTTCGCCGTGCGGCAGCGCACCGACGTGTTCGGCAAGCTGGTTCCTGCGCTGAACCGCTACCTCTCGTGGCTGCGCCAGCGCTTCGCGTCGCGCCTGCCCGAGTGGGCGAAGCGTGGGGGGCAACGTCGCCGGAGTCCGGTTATCGATCCGTTTGCCGACCTCGACGCGCTCGGCACGCGTCCGGCGCGGGAGGCGGTAATCGAAGCCTATCTTCGCTGCATGGTGCTGCTCGAGCGGCTGGGCTACCCGCGCCCGCCGGCGGCAACGCCCTACGATCTGCTCGGCGCGTTGCCCGAGCGCCTCGCCCATCTGACCGGCCCCCTGACGCAAATCACCGGCCTGTACGTGCGCGCCGCCTACAGCGATCAGGCGATGCAGGAGGTCGACCGCGAGGGCGCTATCACCACGCTGGTGGCGATGCGCGACCGGCTAACGGCGGAGCCGGCATGATGGGCGGGAGCAGCAGAGGGCGCCGTGATGGCGGTGTTTGGGGCGCTACCCGGCGAAGCGGGAGGGCTTCGTTGAGCGCCGCCGGCGTGCTGTTGCTCGCTGCCTCGGTGATCGCTTGCAACCTCGGTACCGACTTCGCCGAAGATCTCGTCGAAAAGACCGCCGAGCGCAACGAGCGGCGCCTGGTCGAACAGCAGCGCCAGGAGTTGCCGCTGCCCGACCCGGAGGTGGTGCGCTACATATCCCTGACCGCCGAGGACCTTGTGCTCGACGAGGATTTCCGTGTCGACTTGGTCGACGACCTCGTCATCGGTGAAAAGCGCACCGGTTCCGAGTACCTGTTCTCGCGCTTCACCGGCAGGGGAGCTGCCCTCGGCAACGTCGCTGTCGACCACGCCGGTCGTTTATTCGTGCTCGAGGCGCGTTCCCGTGAGGTGCGGGCCTTCGATCCGAGCGGTGAGTTCCTCTTCAAGTTCGGCCGGCCTGGACAGGGTCCGGCCGATTTCGAGGGCCCGTTCGGCATGATCGTCGCGGGTGCACGGATCCACGTGTTCCACCGCCGATTCTCGTCCAGTATCTGGGACCTGGACGGCAACTTCGAGCGTGATCACGCCACGCTGCGCACTCCGGAGGCGCAGGAAGCGGCGCGACTCGATGAGACCACATCAAGCTCGACCTTCCCCACGCGAGAAGACGCTCGCCGCCGGTCGGAGGGCGCGCGCCTCCGCATGCCCCTCCAGGTCACCGGCCGTCCGGACGGTTCCATGATCATGATGTTCCGCGCCGTTCCGGACGAGCCCACCGGTCGTATTGTCACGCCGTACGTGCGCGTCGTCGGACGCTTTGAAGATGGGGCAGAAGTGCAGCGCTATATCGAGGTGCCGGAGTGGGCCGGCCTTTCGATCGCGGTTTCTCCCGACGGCGGGATGTACGTCGGCATGTTCGGCCACTTGCGCACGGAGCATTACATCATTGCGCTCGACGCCGCGGCCCGACCGCGTTGGGTGCTGGTGACGCCCTGGGACACCAAGATATTTCCGAGCGCCTACCTGCGTGTCGATGGCCAGGGGCGCCTGTTCGTTTTCCCTAACTTTCAGGTCATCGATGACGACCCGCGCAGCCAGCTGCACGTGTATACGGGCGACGGCGAGCTCATCGGCTCCGGTTACTTGAACCGCCGCCCCGTCTATTTACACTGGCAGGTGGCGACGGCGGATCATGTCTACGGCGTGCGCGTCAATGCGTCCACCGAGGAATGGGAAGTGGTGCGCTATCAGCTGAAAATTCCCACTCGCGAGCGCAATGGCCCACGATGACGGTGTTGCGCTTGGGGAGGTAGGCGGGTCCAGGGACACGCGATTACGGCGTTGCGCTTGCTGCGTGTAGCGCCCACTTGTTTTGCCACCCGTTGAGAAATGCGGGCAACTCGGAAGACAGGTGGCAGTTACCGCAGGCGCACGCGGATCTCGCCGATGTTGAGGTCGATCTTGACGATGTGCACGCCGGTGCCGTTGTCCCAGTGCACGTCGGTGCCACCGAGGATGCCTTCCATGGCGTTGCGGCCGTCGCGGTGGCGGAGCTCGGTCCCGCCGATGCCGTTGTCGAGGGTGACCTCGGCGACGGCGTCCTGCGGCATCGACACGGATATTTCGCCGATGCCCATGTCGACGGTGATATTGCCGCTTACGTTGGTGAGCGTCGCCTCGCCGATACTCATCTCCAGGAAGATGTCGCCGGAGAGGTTCTCGACGGTGAGCTCGCCGGTGCCGAAGTCCAACTCGATGGGCATGTCTTGGGGCAGCGTGAGCCGCACCAAGACCTGGGCGTCACGCGCGCGCCACAGGCCGGTGCCGTTGACCTCGAGGTAGAGCTTCCCGCCGCGTTGGCTCGAGCTCAGCGTTACATCCTCGGCCCGATCCTCGCACCTCTCGCGGCTTCTGCCGCGCGGACAGCGGATCTCGATTTCGGCGCGGATGGTGTCGGTGTCGGCACCGGAAATCTCAACTTTCCCGACGTTGAGCTCAAAGACTACGGTTTGGATTCCGGAGCGGCCAAAATCCTCGGAAATCGTACGTACGACGCGGTTTCGAGATTGCGCCGACGCCGGAGCCGCGATCGCGACCGCTAGCCCGACGATGATCAATAAACGACGCATGGCCTCACCTCATGGACGTCTTGCGGGCCGCTCGTATCCACGGCGAAGGCCCGACAGGGGTTTCTTTCGCTGCCTAGGTTACGGGAAATGCAGCCCGATGGTTTCATGGATCATCTCGTGGCCCCCCGAGATTCACCAGCCAATGTTGGCCACCATGCGCCGGCACGTCACGCGCGTCGACCCACTGGTGGCGCTATCTGAGCGGCCGAGTTGATATAGTCGAGCGGTGGGTAACTGAGCGTAGTCGAGCCCGTCGAGCACGGCGTGGGGTGGGGAGCTGAGCAATGCGTGGATGTAGGCGGCTGATGGTGTCGAGCGGGTGGGTTCGCGTCGGTGGAGCCGCGTTGCTGATGCTGGTGGTGTGGGCGGCGGCGCTGCCGGCCGCGGCGCAGCAGCTCCGGATACCGACGTCGACCCTGTACGACAAGGTCCGGATCTCGGGTTTTTCTTGGCGTGGCACGCCGAGCGGCACGCTGCGCCTGCGCGGGCTGGAGAATGTTCCCGGCTTCGAGGACGGCATCAGCCTCGGCGACACGCTGGGTTTCGACGAGTCCGAGACCGGCTGGATCGTCGAGGGCAACTTCGCTGCCGGCCGCCGGCATCGTTTCATCTTCGAGCTCTCGCGCCTCAACGCCAGCGGCGCGCAAACGATCGAGTTCCCCGGCTTCGGGCCGCTGCCGTCGTTCCTGCTGGCGACGCGATCCGACATCAACCTGCGGGAATCTCACGCCTTCTACAACTTTCTGTTCGTTGCGAGTCCGCAGGTCGAATTCGGTGTGCTCGGTGGCGTCGGATGGTTCGAGACCGAGGCGACGATCCTGTCGAATATCGGCAGCGCCGTGGTTAAGCTCGATCAGGTCTTTCCGAGCTTCGGCACCAATATCTTGTTCAATCCCAAGGGGCCGGTGCGGGGATACGTCGAGCTGTCGGGCTTCCCGCGAGTCACGATCGAGGACCTCAGCGGCTATCAGTTCGACCTCCTGGCGCGCGCCGAGTTCTTTGTCGCTCGAAGCTTCGGTCTCACCGTCGGGTACCGCCGCTACCGGCTGGTCCTCGACGAAGCAGTCGATAACGTCGGACTCGACATGACCTGGGAGGGCTTCATCTTCGGCGGTCAGGTGAGGTTTTGACGGCGAGGAGGGTCTACGTGCGTCTGTTGCGACAGCATCGGCACGCGCTCGTCGGTCGGGTACTGTTGTGTTCCGCGCTCGCTGTTGTCGCGGTCGTGCCGGTCGAGGCTCAGGAGATGGTTACCGCCGGCCCCATTGAGTACGACCGGGTGCGGGTTTCGGGATTCGTCTGGCGTGGCCCCGTCAACGGCACCATCTCGGCGCCCGTCTTCGAAGGCATTCCGGGCCTGGAGGATGGCTTGGACGTCGCCGAAGACCTCGGCTTTGACAAACAATCAGCGGGTTGGCTGGTCGGCGCTGATGTCGGCTTTGCCGGCCGCCACCGGTTCATGTTCACGGCGGTGGGCATAGGGCACAGCGCCCTGAGCAACGTCGCTATCGCTGACGTGGGCGAGTTGATCTCCGACACCGAGCTCTCCATCCGCGACTTCGGCGGTGCCTACAAGTACCTCTTCTCGTCGCGTTCGTGGATCGACGCCGGTGCCATCGTGGGGGTCGGATATTTCCACAACAAGGTCGACACCACGTTGTCGCTGGAAACCGAAACCGGCGGCGAGATCATTACCCGCACGGCGGGCCTGTCGGAAGTGCTCGCTTCGCCCTACCCGCTGATCGGCGGCAGCGTTTTCCTCAAATCCGCGGATATCATCAGTATCTATGCACAAATCACTGGGTTTCCCAGCGTCGAGGTGGGCAGCCAGAGCGGCTGGGTGATGAACATCGACATCGACTTCATCGTCTACGCAACGCCGAACATCGGCATCATTGCCGGGTACAAGCGCTACCAATTGTCGCTGGAAGAGGGTTCTGGGGTTGCGGTGAACTTGACCTGGGATGGTTACGTTATCGGCGGCCAATACATCTTTTGAGGGGGAGCGCCACGATGCCGACCTTGCGCCAGCCGGTGCAACGCAGGCATCGCGCGCCGGCGCAGCTGCCACCCGTTATGTCCAGGCTAGCCCGCATATCTCAACGGCTCACGGCTGCGCGAGCCGTTGAGACATGCGGGCTAGCGGGCGGGCAACACTTGGCCGCGGAGGATTACGAGGGAGATGCGCTCGGTGTTGCGGATGTCGGCCAGCGGGTTGGCATCCAGCAGCACCATGTCGGCTGACAGGCCCGGTCGGATGGCTCCGGTTTCTTCCGCGGCTCCAGCGAAGGCGGCTGCTGTAGCCGTAGCCAGCCTGATGACCTCCATTTCGCTCAGGCCCGCCTCGACCAGCACCCGCATCTCTCCATGGAGCCCCGACCCGGGTTTTTGCGGCCAATCGCGGTAGGCGAAGTTGGAGCCTACGAGAATCGGCACGCCGGCACGGTGAAACCGCTGCACGATCTCGTAGGCGCGTTGCACACGCGCGTCGTTCGCCGGGTCGTCGCCGGCCGCCTCGAGGGGCGCCACCATGCTGTAGAGGGCCGGAGACATCCACGTGCCGTGCTCGAGGTAGGCGGCGATGACGGTGGTGATCTCGTTGTCGGTCAGCCGCAGATACGGGCTCATGTGCTCGATACTGCGAAGGCCCAGCGCGGCACCCTGCGCCGCACCCACGCCGCGTGGCAGGTGCCCGACGACCGTGAGGCCGAGGTGGCGCGATTCATCCACCAGTGCTGCTACCAGCTCGGGGGCAATGACCGGCTGGATTTTCAGGAAGTCCACGCCGAGGGCCTGCAGCGCGCGGGCCGCGTAGCGGGCCTCGTCCTGGTCGGCGATCTTGAAGCGGTATTCGTCGTCGCCGTCGAGGCCCTCGAGGAACGGGCCGCACCAGATCATCGCCGGACCGATGCGCTCATCCGACTCGATCTCGGCCTTCCATGTGCCAATTTCCTCGGGGTCACCACCGAGCTCGCGGATGCTGGTAACGCCGGCTCGGACCAGCATCTCGAGGGCGTCCTCGCCCCAATAAGACAGATGTGCGTGGGTATCCCAGAGGCCCGGAATGAGAAACTTGTCGCTGCCATCGATTACGGTGGCCCCGGCCGGCGTTTCCATGGCGTCGGCGGCGCCAACGGCGGTGATGCGGCGGCCACGGATGAGAACTGACATGTTTGCTTGCGCTGTATCGGACACTCCGTCGATCAACGTTGTGTTGGTGATGACGAACACGCCGGTCTGGGCGCTACCGTAGCCCCAGAGCGGCGCGGCCGGCGACGCGAAGGTGAAGGCGAGGGCGAGGGCGAGGGCGAGCAGGAGTCTTCGTTGCATCATGGAGTTGCGGGTCGGAGTGTGCCTGGCGGGTGCTGAAGGTTTTCCCGAGAGTTTTTTTCAAAACTCTGTCAAAGAATATACGGAGCGCGCCTGGTAGGGTGTGGTGTCCATCCTGTATTCGGGTAATCTCCGAGGTGAGCTTCGAGAGCTTCGAGAGCTTCGACTAGCGAGCGGCGGGTGGTTCGCCGCGCATCCCGGAGGGTTTCTTGAGCATCATCGAGCTGCGGATCCAGCGCCTGCCCCACGCCGAGAGCCTCGATTTCCCCGCCTACCAGACGCCGGGCTCCTCCGGCATGGACCTGCGTGCCGCCATCGAGGAATCGATCCCCATCGGCAGCGGCGAGGGTGCGGTGATCCCCACCGGCTTGAAGATGGAGATACCCATCGGTTACGAGGGGCAGGTTCGGACGCGCTCCGGACTGGCCGCGAGCCACGGGCTGACGGTGCTCAACGCGCCCGGCACCATCGACGCGGACTATCGCGGCGAGGTCAAGGTGATCCTGATGAATCTCGGTGGCGAAACGGTCAACATCGATCGTGGCGATCGGATCGCGCAGCTGGTCATCGCGCCGGTGACGCACGTGGTTATCGCCGAGGTTGATGACGTCGATGAGACCACCCGCGGAGAAGGTGGCTTCGGGTCCACCGGAGTGAACTGATGCTGGCCGGGGCTTCTCAACGGGTCACATTTGCGCCAGCGGGATGGCGCGCCAGCATGCCACCGCGTGCCGGCTGCCTCGGCGGCGGCGTGTTCCTACTCGCGGCTTCGCTGCTGGTGAGCCCGACGGTGCACGCCCAGGCCGACCGCGACTACCGTTACGAGAACCCCGGGCCCGCGTTCTCGCCCGGGGGCGGGCCCGTCGTTTGCTTCGATGCCGCGCACAACAACTTCCACACCGCCGCGGGCGACTATTGGCCCTACGCGGAACTGCTGCGGGACGATGGGTTCTTGACGCGCGATCTCGAGGAAAGTTTTCGTGCGGTCTCGCTGGATGGATGCGACGTGCTGGTCATCGCCACGCCGGTGCACGACTCCAACCGCGAGGACTGGGCGTTTCCGCACGCCTCGGCCTTCGCCCGTGAGGAGATCGCGACGCTGTTCGCCTGGGTCAACGCCGGCGGCGGGCTGTTGTTGGTTGCCGATCACAGTCCCATTCCCGGGGCGCTTGCGGATCTCGGTACTGTGTTCGGCGTCGTCTTCTTCGATGGCGAGGCGCGCAACGTCGCCAATACGCCGCTCCCCGACGTTTTTCGACTCGTGGACGGCACCCTGCACGACCACACCATTACCCGCGGGCGTACCGCCGTGGACGAGGTCGAGCGGGTTGCCACCTGGACCGGAACAGCGTTCCGCGCCACGCGTGAGTTCGAGCCGCTGATGAGCTACGGGCCCGACTCGCGCGCCTGGGTGGAGCTGGTCGAGACCTTCCCGCACCTTCCGCGGGCCGAGTACCCGGTGTTCGAGGCTGAGGGTTGGCTGGCTGCTGCGGCGCGCGACGTCGGCCGCGGGCGCCTCGTCGTTCTCGCAGAAACCTCGATGTGCACGGCGCTGCGCAACGACCGTGGTCCCTGGGGCATGAATACCGAGGCGGGGGCGCAGAACCCACGCTTTTGTCTCAATGCGGTGCGCTGGTTGAGCGGCGCGCGGGTCCGGCCGGTTCGTTAGCCGGTCAATCCTGTTTGAGCGCCACCAGCGGGTCCACCGACGCGGCGTGCCGCGCCGGCAGCAGGCTGGCGGCGAGTGCCACGCAGAACACGATGGCGATGGCCACGGCGAAGGGGATCGGGTCGCGCGTGTTGACGCCGAACACCAGGCTGTCGAGTGCCCGCAGCGCCCACAGCGCGGCGATCACACCGATTGCCACGCCGGCCACGGTGACCGCTGCGGCGCCACGCAGTACCAGCCTGTAGAGGTCGCGGCGCTGGGCGCCGAGAGCGCCTTGCGGATGCCGAGCTCGCGGGTGTGTGTCGCCACGGCGAACGAGAGCACCCCGTAGAGGCCTATGGTCGCCAGCGTCAGCGCGGTGGCGCCGAAGAAATTCAGCAGCCA
>Ga0114950_10003999_pt1 | contig 11421 bp, 9 predicted proteins | sample N075metaG_FD_83503 | JGI IMG/M metagenome (GOLD analysis project Ga0114950, IMG submission 83503) | Deep subsurface microbial communities from Kermadec Trench to uncover new lineages of life (NeLLi) - N075 metaG | ecosystem: Environmental > Aquatic > Marine > Ocean trench > Sediment | place...
GGAACGGTGGATTCGGGGGTGCGCCCTGGGTGCCCGGGTCGCTGCTACGAGCCCAACTGTCGGCCGCAACGTTGTAGCGCAAGACCTCATTGCTGCCCTGCTGGCCCAGGACGAAGACATAGTCGTCCCCAGAGATATCGAGCCACCCGGCAGCCAGATCGGAGCGACCGATGGGCAGTGACGCCGGTGTGGAGGGTGCGTCCCAGCTTCCCGATTCCAGGGATACGTCGCAGAAGAGAAAGAAGTCGGCCAGCTGGGGATCGGCCTGGGTGACGGGCAGGAGATAGGTGACCTTGCCCGCGTTCAGATCCGCGGTGTAGAGCGTTCCATCGGGACCGACGACCAAGTCGAGGCCACTGGCGCCGCCCAGCCCCGCGGTTCCCTGGTCGGTGGCGCTCTGCCCATCGCTCGACAGTTCGAAGCGCCGTACCGTTCCGGGCCCCCCCGTCACCAACAGATCGCCGTTCCAATCCGAGCAGAACGAGCCCGGGAAGCGCGAGTCGAAGCGCGAGCGGTACTCGGTGAGGCCGTCCAGGAGCGAGCCCCCCTGGGCGATCGGCGCGCGATAGATCCCGCTGGGGTCCTCGCCGGCCTGGGGGTCCTCGCCGTCGCCGAAGTAGAAACACTGGGAGACGTCGCCGCAGACGCCGTCGCTGCAGAGGCTCGAGAGGTTCTCACACGTGCCCCCACCGCCACAGTCCGTGTCGGTCGTGCAACTGTCTCCTCCGTCACTTCCCCCCTGGCACTGCAGGCTGCTCGGAAACGCGCGATAGGGGTTGGGAGACCCGTAGTACTTGCCCTGCTCGATCAGGTTGATCTCGTCACCGGACGGGTTCACGACGGGCGCCTGGCAGGCGCAGCCGAAGTTGTTTGCCTCGCTGCCGCAGTTGTCGCGGAAGCCGGGATTGGCGTCGTTGTCGCTGTTGTAGAGTGAGCCGTTCGAATGCCACAGGATGTCGTAGGGATTGCGCAGGCCCGACGCGTAGACCTCGACGTCGCAGGCCTGCTGCGTGTTGCCGTCGCCGCAGTTCCCATCGAAGGCGGGGTCGACACCACCGCTGCCGTCCTTGAAGCAGGCGCGCAGGACCGCGCTCGAGAGCCGGGTCTCGGCGAAGTCGATGTCGTAGCCGGCGTTCGACTGGTTGCCCTGGGCGAGGTAGAGGCAGCCGTCTGGCCCGAAGTCCAGACCGTTGGACTGGTGATTGAAGCTCGAGCGGCCGAGTCCGGTGATGAACGATTCATCGACCGTGTACGAGACGCCGCCGTCGCTGCTCACCGCTCGCGCGATTCGCCCGTTGTTCGGCGCCGCGTTGCTGTAGGCAAAAGCCAGGTAGAGGTGGATCTCCGAGCTCGGGTCCGAGGCCGGGTCGATCGTGATGCCGAGGGTGTTGTTCGTTCCCGACCCGCCGTTGAGATCGATCACGACGGTGTCGCTGGTGACGGTCTTCGTCGCATCGAAGCAGATGCGGTGAACCTCTCCCTCGGAGCCGTGGACGGCGTAGAGACAACCATCCGCGTTGCTCGCGGGGTCCGGATCCTCCGGACCGAACTCCAGCACGGTGGTGAAGCCGATGCCGGTCTGCAGATCCTGCAGGGCCTGGAACTGCACGGCTGAAGCAGGGCTCGTGAGGGTCCAGCACGCGAGGAGCAGCGCGGCGCTGAGCGCGAGCGTCCAGGCGAAGGCATGGATAGAGATCCAGCGAGAGCAGCTGCAGCGTGAGCGTGAGGCCGAAATCGGAGCATCTCCAGCGTGTCGGCAGGCAAGAACTTCCAGGAATCGCCGGCGGCATTGTATCATGACCGTGTGGTCGGGATTCTGCGCAACTGGCTACGGCGGGCGGCAGCCGAGACGCCCGACCACTAGGCGACTTATCTCGTTACTTGCCTGTTCAGCAGGAGGGGTTTCAGCCTCGGACGATTCGGCCGACGCATCAGCTCGCATCAAGCGGGCTGGTCCGATCGACTCAATGCTGGCGGCTGTGGTCGAATCGAAGTTCACCCATCGATCGTGAGGAGCCTCGGTGCCTTTTGAAGACTTCATCGTGTGCGATGCCGACATGCACATCTTCGAGCCCGCGGATCTGTGGCAGCGCTACATCGCACCCGAGTACCGGCACGCTGCTCCCGTCGGCATGACCGAGCTGAAACGCGACATCCGGGTGAGGGTGAAGTCGCAGGTGCTGCTGCGCGCCGGACCGGTAAATCCCCTGAAGGAGCGCGGCGGACGCGGTATCGGCTGGCGCCCCGAACAGGAGGCCGCCTACGACGAAGCCGAGGCTCGAGGCTGGGATGCCACTGCACAGCTCCAGGCCATGGACCGCGAGGGCGTGGACCTGACGGTGCTCTTCCCGACTCGCGGACTCTTCGTGCTCGGGCTCGATTCCAGCGAACAGATCGGAGCCGACGGCCTCGAGCCGGACTTCGCTGCGGCGATCGCGCGCGCCTACAACGACTGGCTGAACGACTTTCGCCAGGCGGCCCCGGATCGCCTGCACGCGGCGGCCATGGTCGCGCCGCACAACATCCCGGCGGCGGTCGAGGAGACGCGTCGTTGTGTTCAGGAGTATGGCTTCAAAACGATCTACCTCGCGCCGGGCACGGTGAACCGCAAGCCCTGGCACCACCGGGACTACGATCCCCTCTGGGCCGAGTGCGAGAAGCTCGGCATCCCCGTCTCCTTCCACGGTGGCGGGCGGACGCTGCTGACGCCGGACTTCGGCCTGGAGATCTTCGCCGACCGTCTGATGATGTGGCACACGTTCAACCAGCCGCTGGGGGTGATGGCGGCGGCCGTCAGCTTGATCGGCGGCGGAGTGCTGGAGCGCTTCCCCGGCTTGCGCGTGGCGCTGCTCGAGGGCAACTGCTCCTGGGCGCCGTGGCTGATGCACCGCCTCGATGAGCACCACGAGTGGGTGGGCTGGTATGAAGCCAAGGATCTCACCAAGAAGCCCTCGGAATACTTCAAGCAGCAGTGCTTCGTGTCGGTCGAAGTCGACGAGGCGACCGTGCCGCACTACATCGACTGGTTCGGCGACGACAACCTGGTGTTTTCCACGGACTTTCCCCACGGCGATTCGCAGTATCCGAACGCGGTGGAGACCTTCCGAAAGCTCCCGCTGACCGAATCGAATCAGCGCAAGATTACCGGAGACAACTGGAGCCGGCTCTACGACATCCCGTTGGAGCGCAAGCGCGGCGCTTGACCCGCCCAGGCACTGCCCGGGTGGATCGGAGTCGCTTCCCAGAACTCGCGGGCGCCGGAGTCGTCGTGTTTCAGCGTGCGCTGCAACCGATCCGGTCCAGTGGTCATGCAGAAGGCTGGGCTGGTTCGAGCACGAGTTTCTGTCCGAGTTCCCGCAGCAAGCGATCGAGCGACCAGTCCCCATCCACCACGCCGAATACGTAGCGGTCAGGGCGAATCACCAGCGCGGGATGTCGATCCAGGAGATGGTCGAACTCACCCTCGACCACCTCGACCCCTTCGAGAGACACCGTCCTGCCACCGATGCGCCTCAGTATTTCTTCGCTCGCTTGGCTGATGGCCAGGTCCGTAGTCTTGCGAGCGATCGCCACGAAACCGACTCCGAAGAGTTCATCCAACAGGCAGAGGTTGCCTTCGGCACACCGCACCCTCGGCTGACGCAGCAAAGCGCCAACGGGGCCAGCGTTCCCAGCTTGTTCCATCACCAGCACTCCGTCACGCAGGGACGGCATGCTCAGCCCCAGCGGTCCGCCTGCGGGCGGCGGATGCGGATCGCCAAGACCGGCTTCCCGGGCAGCCAGATTCTCCATCAGCTTGCCGAGGTTCACCGCCACCACGACGAGATCGCGGGCATGAGCGTCGCGCTCGTCCATGTAGGTATCGAGCAACTCGGGCCCACACGTACCCGCCAGCACCAGCGGGAGCTTCCAACCGAGATTCACCGCATCGCGGAATCCGGCGTTGAGCCCTTGGCCCAGGAACGGCGGGGGCTGATGGGCAGCATCGCCAGCCAGCAGCACGCGCCCTCGCCTCCACTGGGTCGCCGTCGCCGCATGGAACTGGTACACGGCGGAACGACGCAGGCTGTAGTGCTCGGGCGGAAGCCAGGGGGCGAGCAGCTCCTCGATTTTCTCTGGGTCCAGCATTTCCTCGCGAGTCTCGCCATCGAGCAACTGAAGCTCCCAGCGGCGATTGGGATCCTTCACACAGATGTAGGACACCAGCCGCGCCGGGTGGCAAACCTGCATGGTCATGAGCGGAAGCTCGGCTTCTGGCTTCAGCAGAATATCCACGACCAGCCAGTCCTGGTCGTAGCCCAGGCTCGTCCACTCGATCTCCATGGCGGTCCGAACAAAGCTCGAAGCACCATCGCAACCCAGCACGTAGGCTGCACTCAGCGTAGCTTCCGCCTCGGTCGCCGCCTCGCGCGCAACCAGGTTGACGGAATCGGCGTCCTGATCGATCCCGGTCACTTCGTGACCCAGGCGCACCTCGATCCCGTCCTGCTTGGCCACCAACTCCCGCAGCATGGCCTCGAGTTCGGGCTGATCGAAGAACGCCATGTCGCGCCAGCCATTCGAACCGAATTTCGGGATTGCCATCCCAAAGTAGGACTCACGCTTGGAATTGGTGAAGTGGAGTTCTTCCTTCTCGCGGAAGGGCTGGAGGATGCTCGACACCAGGTCACCATGTCCCATGCGTTGAAACGAACGTACGGACTCACCATCGAGGCCGACAGCGCGAGGCAACAGCACCGGCTCGACTGAGCGCTCGAGAATGACCACCCGCAGGCCAGCCCCACTCAGCAACAGCGCCGACAGTGCACCCACCGGCCCGTAGCCGACAATCGCAATGTCGAAATCGAGCTGATCGTGAGACGAAGTCACACCCCCTCCAATGCCAGGCGGAGTGTGGCATCGGCCGCCTTCGCCGCCTTCAAGAGAGCGGTCCCGTTCACGATGGTGGGGTGCGAGTGACCCGCCATGGCATCCGCATAGCTCGGTCGCCCCTGCAGACTCTGCCAGTACGCTGCCACGGCGGGGCGCAGTGCAGAATCATCGGGCCCGCCCGTGTTGCCGTAGAAGATGCCGTCGAAGTCCGCCTGTTCGAGGCGCTCGAAGATCACGAGCCAACTGACGTCGGCCAGGCTGAAGAACTCACCCAGAATCCACGGCCCACCCGACTTGAGGAGCTTCTCCTCCAGCGCATCCAGATGAATCCCCATCTGCCTGCGACTCTTCGCGATCACCCCCATTGCCGGCTTCAACTTTCCGAGACGGCCCATGCCCGCCAGCTTCAGCACCACGAACAAGATCGGACGTCTTCTATCGAAGTGGAAGAGCAGGCCTTCGAGGATGTTCCAGAACGGGATCTCGACGATCATCGACGCGAACAGAGGAAGGGTGAGGCCTGGAATACAATTGCCGGCGCTCTCCTCGGTCTCTGCCAAGGGGTCGCCGGTGAGGGAGGAACGATCGATCCACTCTTCCATCTCAGCGCGCAAGCTCGGGTCGTCCGGTGTCAACGCGGGACTTCCGGGCGGGGCGTGTTCAGCGGCGTAGCGGATCTGCATGTGGGACTCATAGATGGGATGCCCATTGTGCACGAGTACCGGGACCGTGCCCCCCGGATTCACCGAGAGCAGCTTGTCGCGAATATTCTCGTAGGCACCCGTCTCGATCAGGTCGATGTGATGGCTCTTGTAGGGAATGGCGAGTTCCGACATGCAGACGCGCGACTTCATCGAGCACAGTGAGAGCGCGTTGTGGTACAGCTCGAACTCCTCCGTGTACGGCAGGTCGATGTCCGGCTGGTACCCCTCCGGCACGGGGTGGGTCTTGCGGCGCGAATTCTCGAACACCCAAGCACCCACGAGCGCGGCGGCGATGACCAGCAAGTAGATCATCGAGCCCGGCCCCGTATCGCAGTCACGAAACCGAGCCAACGGCTGCGCAACCGCACCGGACCTGCGCCCGGTGTGGGAACAGCGGATTCAATCCGTTCGAGATCCTCCTCCCCCAACACACGCCTGCCGCTCGGCTCACTCACGTTGCCATCTTTCCCCACTGCGTTCCCAGCGCGGCGCCTGGGTCGTGGCTCTGGGCTTCGAAAGACGCGTTGAGTAGATCTCCATCCGTAAAGTGTTCGAGCACGTTCCCCCACGGATCCTTCCAGTAGTCGTAGACCTGGGATCCGAGAAGGTGACGCCCCACTCCCATCTTGTGCTCGTAACCGGCAGCCCTCAGGTGATCGTGGCCCAGCATGACGGCGTCCCAGTCTTCCACCTCGAAGGAGATGTGATCGAGTCCGGGCTCGACCCCGGGCGGGGCAAGGCATACCAGGCTGTGATGATCGACATGCGTAGCACCGCGATCACAACGCATGAAAGCAGCTATTACATGCTCCGGTCCGCCCAGGAAGATCTCATCGGAGGTCAGAAAGCCGAACCGACTCTTGTACCACTCTTCGCTCTGGCGAAAGTCTCTCACCATCAATCCAGCGTGCCCCAAACGCTTGACGCAGGCGGCTCCCGCCTCGACTCGTTGCAGGCGCCCCACCCTGGCACGATCGCTGCCGCGATTCAGCGGCGCGGCGCTGCGCACGGGAAGTGCGGGTAGCAATTCGCGGCCGTGTACGATTTCCACTGCGACCCCATCGGGATCGACGAAACGCACGCAGCATCCCCCGCCGGGACCGTCGAGCTTCTCGAGGCCAGAAGCACCCTCGAGACCGGAGGCCAGGACGAGATCGGCCTCGCTGGCCGCTTCGAACGCAAGCCCGCGGAACCCCGCCGGGCCGCGAACCGTGACGTGGAGATAGGGCGAGGGGTCCGTGCCGCGCGCATAAAGTCGCTCGTCGTCCCGCTGTACGGGGACCAGGCCGAAGTCCACCAGGAAGCGCTCCATCTCGTCGAGATCGGGCGCTCCGAAGCGAGCGTACGCAATATCTGTCACCTTGATCATCGGGGTCTCCTTCTCACTCACACTGGCAGGATCACGCGGCGGCGCGTCAGTCGATGAACGCGCTGTCCTCGGGCTCATCGATCACAGGGTTCTCGATCACACCGATGCCCTCGATCTCGATGCGCACGCTGTCACCGGCCTTGAGCAGCTGCGGCGGCTTCATGCCAATTCCCACGCCCGCGGGTGTGCCGGTGGCAATGATGTCACCGGGTTCCAGGGTAAAGGCCGTGGAGAGATGCTCCACCAGGTCGAAACAATCGAAAATGAGCTCCTTGGTGTTCGATTCCTGGCGCAGCTCGCCATTCACCCAGGTACGCAGCGCCAGCTGGTGGGGATCGGAGATCTCATCGGCGGTGACGAGCCAGGGGCCGATGGGCCCGTGGCTGTCGAAGGACTTCCCGATCGTCCAGGTGGGAATCCGCAGCTGCCAATCGCGAACGGTTGCGTCGTTGACCACGATGTAACCCGCGATCACCTCCCGCGCGTCTTCGCGGGAGACGTGGCGGCAGCGCCGACCGATCACAAAGCCGAGCTCACCCTCGTAGTCGAGCACGGCAGAGGCTCTGGGAACGTGCAGGGGATCGGTCGGGCCCACGACGCAAGTGGACTGCTTGTTGAAGACCGTGGGGTAAGCTGGAGTTTCCATGCCGGACTCGGCGACGTGATCCGCGTAGTTCAGCCCGATGCCGAAGAACTTCGGCGGCCTGGCAATGGGTGCCTCGAGGTGAACGTCCGCCAAGGGTATTCGTATGGCCGATGCGCACGCAGCACTCGCGCGTTCGAGGCCCTCCGGCCCCGCCTCTAGCAGGGACAGCATGTTGTCGGGAAGGTCTGCGTCCGAGCTGGCCAGATCGAAGACTTGGTCGCCGTCGACGACGCCGATGCGGGTAGAATCGTCATGGCTGAATGTTGCCAGTTTCATCCGTCTTCCTCCGGGTCAGGGGGGCCGAGAAAGAGATACTCGACGGCGCGTGCGTGCTCTTCGACCATGGATTCGTCGAAAGGATCGGCGCCGACGAGTCGCTTGCATTCCTCGGCCTGGTGAAAGATGAGCCCGACGGAACCCGCCAGGATGTAGTGAAAATGAATGGGCGCGATATCCGGGGGGAGGAAGCCCTTGCCCTGCGCGCGCTTCATCATCTCGGCCATGACCGTAAAGATGGGCTTCACGTGGCGATCGACCATCCAGCGCATGCGCGGCCCGCGCCGCTTTCCTTCATCGTGCATCAGGTGCACGAATTCGGGCTTGCGAGCGACAAACCGGACGTAGGCATGAATCAGGAGCCGCGTACGTTCGCGCTCGTTCACAACGCTCAGGTCCTCGACCACGCCGTCGAGACCCGCTCTCAGCTCAGAAAAGGCCAAATCGACCGCTGCTCGCCACAGCTTCTCTTTGCTCCCAAAGTAGTAACGAATGAGCCCGTGATTGACGCCAGCGCGGTTGGCGATCTGACGGGCGGTGGCACCCTCGAAGCCCTTTTCGGAGAACTCACGCAGGGCGGTCCGTAGGATGAGTTCCTGGGTGTCATTGCCAGAATCGCTTTGGGGGTTTTGGACCGGCGACGTCATCTCTTTCACATCTCCGTGGGAGACCTTGTGGATCCGCTCTTATCCAGGTGGATAATCTACTTATACATCTGTATAATCCCCGCCACAACCCCGAATCTGACGATTCGGAAAGATCCCAGCGGGTGAAAACCTTCGGGATGGAGATGAGGATCGAGCAAAACATGGAGATCAATGGCAAGGCTGCGATCGTGACCGGCGGCGGAACCGGGGTAGGACGCGCATTGGTGCTGCGCCTTGCCGCGGCTGGCTGCTCGGTGCTGGTGAACTACCGCCGCTCGCGAGACGATGCTGAAGCCGTTGCGAAGCAAGCGGAAGCCCTCGGCGTCACGGCGCTGGCCTTCCAGGCAGACGTGGCCGAGGACGCGGAATGCCGCGCCATGGTGGCAAGGGCCGAGTCGGCCTTCGGCCGCCTCGACGTCCTCGTGAACAATGCGGGCACCACGAGCTTCATTCCCGCCGACGACCTGGATGCAGTGACCACCGAGCATTGGGACCGCATCATGCACGTAAATCTGATGGGACCCTTCCAATGCGTACGCGCCGCGCGCGACCTGCTGAAGCGTGACGGCGGCGGCGACGTGGTAATGACTTCGAGTGTGGCGGGGATCATGGGAGGCGGCAGCTCGCTTCCCTACTGCGCCTCCAAGGCCGCCCTCAACAATCTCACCATCACGCTGTCCCGTGTGATGGCGCCGGAGGTGCGGGTCAATGCAGTGGCTCCGGGGTTCATCGATGGGGACTGGCTCCGGGGCGGCCTCGGCGACGCCTATGATGCGGTGAAAGGCGCAATCGAATCACGCTCGACCCTTGGCCGTGTGAGCACGCCCGACGACGTGGCGCTGGCCATCCTTTCGCTGATCACTGGATCCGACCTCACCACCGGCCACGTGCTGCCAGTGGACGGGGGCATGCTGGTCGGGACGTGAGACTGCGGGCTCACTCGTATCGAATCTCATCGATCTCGAGGGGCCGTTGGGCAAGATCCTGCAGCGCGATCTGCGCGAGGAGCCGGTCGCACGCAGCGCCACAGGCCAGCTGCCAGCAGGCGGTGGACGGCAATGGCGCCGCGCCTGTAGCATCGCCTGTTCAACGACGATCCATTGAGGTAGTGGCATGGCCGGTCTAGAGACGACCCCCGAGATGTTCGACCTGCGGATATCGGAGAGCGCGCAGATCCTCCTCGACAAGGTGACAAACTTCATCGCCGAAGAGGTCGAGCCGGTCACGCGCGAGTTCTTCCGCATGGGTGAGCGGCGCGAAGATCGCTGGTCCTGGGCGCCGGGCCAGCTCGAGCTGCTCGACGGGCTGAAGAGCAAAGCCAAGGCCAACGATCTCTGGAACTTCTTCCTGCCCGATGCCGAAACCGGAGAGGGCCTCAAGAATCTCGACTACGCCTACATCGCAGCCGAGCTTGGCAAGAACCCGCTCGCCTCGGAGTGCCTGAACTGCTCTGCACCCGACACCGGCAATATGGAGGTGCTCGAGCGGGTGGGCACGCCAGAGCAGAAGGAGCGCTGGCTCAAGCCGCTCCTCAACGGCGAAATCCGCTCGGCCTATGCCATGACCGAGCCGGACCGTGCGTCGTCCGACGCCAAGAACATCGCCTGCCGCGCCCAGCTCGTCGGCGACGAGTACGTGATCGACGGAGAGAAGTTCTACATCTCCGGTGCCGGAGATCCGCGCTGCAAGATCCTGATCACGATGGTGCAGACCGACCCCGATGGCCCTCCCCATCTGCGCCAGTCGCAGATCCTGGTTCCGATCGACACGCCCGGGCTCGAGATCCTCGGCCCGATGACGGTCTTCGGCAGAGACGACGCGCCACACGGTCACATGCACCTGCGCTTCACCAACTGTCGTGTTCCGAAAGAGAACATGTTGCTCGGCGAGGGACGCGGCTTCGAGATCGCGCAGGTGCGGCTCGGGCCCGGCCGGATCCATCACTGCATGCGATCGATCGGGGCCGCCGAGCGCGCCATCGAGCTGATGGCGAAGCGAGGACTCAGCCGCACGGCCTTCGGCAAGCCTATCGCCCAGCTCGGAAAGAATGTCGAGATGATCGCCAAGGCCCGAATCGAGATCGAGTCGATGCGCATGATGGTGCTGAAGGCAGCCAAGGCCATGGATGTGCTTGGCAACGCCCAGGCGCGGGTATGGGTGAGCGCCGTCAAGGCGATGGTGCCCGAGCGGGTCTGCAAGATCATCGACGACGCGATCCAGATCCACGGTGCAACGGGCGTCTCGCAGTGGACGCCGCTCGCCGACATGTACACCTCACAGCGGACCTTGCGCCTGGCCGATGGCCCGGACGAGGTCCACTGGTTCGTCGTAGGCCGCGCCGAGCTCGCGCGCTGGACGGAGGACGGCGCACGCGACTACGATCCCAAAGCGACGGCCCTCGCGGACGGGGCGCCGGGCAATGTCTTCAACGGTCCCTGATTGAAAAGTGAAATCACCCAGCCATGTCGGACGAATCCTCGACGAGCGCTGCCCCGTCGGATCAGATTGAGTTGGGATAGCCGAGCGTAGAGTTTCAGAAACGGTGGCCTCTCAGGCAGCGGCCTCTCGAACAGCGGGTCGACGAGGGAGAAGTCCTTTGAGGAGGAGATAACCATGACAACCGATCTCTGGATGTTGCTTGCGTCCGCAATTTTCTGCCTGGCGATGCCCTTGGTGGCGGTAGTCGGGGTCTTTCTGGTCCCGAACGGGATGGTCTGGGCCTTCGGCAACCGCGAGACGCCTCTCGACATTCCCGAGTGGGTGGCTCGCGCCAGGCGCGCGCACGCCAACCTGACCGAGAACCTCGCCCCGTTTGCGATCCTGGTGCTGATTGCACACGCGGCAGGTTTGGCGAACGAGGCGACGGCGCTGGGCGCCACCATTTTCTTCTGGGCGCGCGTGGCGCAC
>Ga0114950_10004001_pt1 | contig 11420 bp, 8 predicted proteins | sample N075metaG_FD_83503 | JGI IMG/M metagenome (GOLD analysis project Ga0114950, IMG submission 83503) | Deep subsurface microbial communities from Kermadec Trench to uncover new lineages of life (NeLLi) - N075 metaG | ecosystem: Environmental > Aquatic > Marine > Ocean trench > Sediment | place...
AGAGACACCGTTCCGAGCCGGGAAAGGGATTCCCACGGGGACGAGAGCGAGCCGTCGCCCGTGGCGTCGTCACCGGCAACACTATCGATGTGGTACTCGTCGGCCCCGGCGGGTTGCGCCAGGCCAAACAGCAAAACCAGTCCCAGCGTCAATACTCGGGCCAAACGACCTTGGGGTGTCCTGTCGTCAAGGAGCACTACGCAATCCATTCTCTACCTCCTTTTCCACTCGGGTTCTTGTGACCGCAGGTCGACTGACCCACCGCAGAGACGATTGGCGGCTAGTCGTGCGTGCCGGGAGCGCCCTCCAGGGAGATTGCCGCGGATTCGAACACACCGGGCACCAGAAAGCAACCCCGTACTCGACTTCAACCTGCGCCGACAAACGGTCATTGATTGCCTACGCGAGGAGAATCGAGTCGTCGAGGAGCAGCTCGGCGGCGCCCCGGCCAGTCCGAACCAACCTTGACATCGGTCCCCTGCGATCCCAACAAGACAGGGAATTCATGTGAGGAATCCGACCCATGCAAATGGATAAATTGACGATCAAATCGGGCGAGGCGCTGCAGCAAGCCCAGCGCTTGGCCGTCGAGATGAAGCATCCCGAGATCCGTCCGCTGCATCTGCTGGTCAGTCTGGTCGAGCAGGACGAGGGCGTCGTGGGGCCCGTGTTGCAACGCATCGGCGCCGACCCCAGGGCCGTCGCGCAGAGTGCGCGCCAACGACTGGGGCAGATCGCGCAGGTCACCGGTGGAGCACAGCCGAACGCCTCGCGCAGCCTGACCGAGTTGCTCGACAAGGCCGAGCAGGCGATGCGGGAATTCGGGGACGACTACCTGTCGACCGAACACCTGTTGCTGACCCTGGCGCGCGGGAACGGCGAAGCCACCGCGATTCTCACGAAGATGGGCGCCACCCCCGACGGCATCCTCACGGCCCTGCGGGATGTCCGCGGTACCGCGCGTGTGACCGATCAGAATCCCGAAGCCAAGTACGAAGCGTTGAAAAAGTACGCCCGGGACCTCACCGAGGCCGCGCGGCAAGGCAAACTGGATCCCGTCATCGGGCGCGACGAAGAAATCCGCCGCACGATGCAGGTGCTCTGCCGCCGGACCAAGAACAATCCGGTGCTCATCGGCGAACCCGGAGTCGGTAAGACCGCCATCGCCGAAGGCCTGGCCGGCCGGATCGCCGACGGCGACGTGCCGGAAACGCTCAAGGACCGTTCGGTGTTCGCACTCGACCTCGGCTCGTTGATCGCCGGGGCCAAGTATCGTGGTGAGTTCGAGGACCGGCTCAAGGCCGTGCTCAACGAGGTGCAGGCGTCCGACGGGCGGATCCTGCTGTTCATCGACGAGTTGCACACGCTGGTCGGCGCCGGCGCCGCCGAGGGTGCGCTTGACGCCGCCAACCTGCTCAAACCCGCGCTCGCCCGCGGAGAGTTGCGCTGCATCGGCGCCACCACGCTGACCGAGTACGCCAAGTACATCGAGAAGGATGCCGCGCTCGAGCGGCGGTTCCAACCGGTGCGGGTCTGCGAGCCCAACGTCGAGGACACGATCTCGATCCTGCGCGGCCTGCGCGAGCGTTACGAAGTGCACCACGGGGTGCGGATCCAGGACGCTGCGCTGGTCGCCGCGGCGACCCTGTCGAACCGCTACGTCAACGACCGTTTCCTCCCCGACAAGGCGATTGACCTGATCGACGAGGCGGCGGCCCGGTTGCGCATGCAGATCGACTCGGTGCCGACCGAGATCGACGAGACGCAACGGCGCGTGCGGCAACTCGAGATCGAACGCGTCGGGTTGAAACGCGAGAAGGACGCCAAGTCGAAGGCGCGCAGGAGCGCGATCGAAGCGGACCTGGCGAACCTCAACGAAAATTTGACGGCGATGAAACGCCGCTGGGAAAATGAGAAGGCCACGATCGCCTCGCTGCGTGAAACGGCCGAGCGGCTCGAGCAGGCTCGTGCGGCGGCCGACCGTGCCGAAAAGGAAGGTGGTGCGGACTCGCTGCAACGAGCGGCCATGCTGCGCTACGGTGAAATTCCCGAACTCGAAAAGAAATTCGAGGCGCAAAAGGCCGAGTTGGCCCAACTGCAACAGGACGGTGCGATGCTCGACGAGGAGGTCGGTGACGAGGAAATCGCCGACATCGTCTCGAAGTGGACCGGCGTGCCGGTTTCGAGGCTGCTCGACGACGAGCTGCAAAAATTCGTCGCGCTGGAGGACAACCTGCACCGCCGTGTGATCGGTCAGGACGAGGCCGTCCGGGCGATCTCCGCCGCCGTACGCCGTGCGCGCGCCGGGTTGAAGGACCCGGACCGCCCCATCGGCAGCTTCCTGTTCCTCGGGCCCACCGGCGTCGGCAAGACCGAGCTGGCGCGGGCGCTGGCCGATACCCTGTTTGACGACGAGAAGGCGGTGATCCGGCTCGACATGTCCGAGTACGGCGAACGCCACGCCGTGGCGCGCATGATCGGCGCCCCTCCCGGTTACGTCGGTTACGACGAGGGCGGGCAGTTGACCGAAGCCGTCCGGCGCCGGCCGTACGCCGTCGTGCTGCTCGATGAGATCGAGAAGGCGCACCCCGACGTGTTCAACGTGTTGCTCCAGGTACTCGACGACGGCCGCCTGACCGACGGCAAGGGGCGTACGATCGACTTCCGCAACACGATCCTGATCATGACCTCGAATATCGCTTCCGACCGTATCCAGGCCGCGACCGGTGCGTCCGAAATGCGTGCCGAGATCGATGCCGAATTGCGACGGGTGTTCCGGCCCGAATTCCTCAACCGGCTTGACGAAACGATCGTCTTCGCCGGCCTCAGCAGAACGGAGCTGGAGCAGATCGTGGACCTCCAACTCGTACGCCTGGGCAAGACGCTGGCCGAGCGCGGACTCCGTCTCCAGGTCGAACCCGAGGCCAAACGTTGGCTCGCCGAGGCCGGTTACGATCCGGCCTTCGGCGCCCGGCCGCTCAAGCGGCTACTGGCCAAGAAGTTGCTCGATCCGTTGGCACTGGGCCTGCTGGATGGCCGCTTCAGCGACGGCGACGCGGTCCTGGCCCGGCTGGTCGAGGGTGAAATAAGCTTGGAAAAACTCGAAAGTGCCGCAATCGCGGCGGCTTGAGCGTAAAATAAGTGCCACAAAGACGCTGCATCGGCTGTCGGCCGGAGCGGCGTGAGGGAAGGAACCGTGGCTATTCAGCGTTGGGACCCGCAGCGCGACATGATCGACCTGCAGGGCCGCATGAACCGGTTGTTCGACGAGGCGCTCTCGCGTTCGGTCGGATCCGAACCGAGCGAGATGTTGGGTTCGACCGTATGGCGGCCGCCCGTCGATCTGATCGAAGAGCCTGCGCGCTACGTGCTGCGAGCCGATTTGCCTGGTGTGGGCGCCTCCGACGTCGAGATTCAGGTCGAGGACGGCAAGCTGGTCCTGCGCGGCGAGCGCCGGCTGGACGCTGGGCTCAGCCGCGAGAACTACCTCCGTGTCGAGCGGCCGCAGGGCCGTTTCGCGGTGCAGATCACACTACCGCCCTCGGTCCAGCACAGCGCGATCCGCGCGACTCACCGCAACGGGGTGGTCGAGGTGTTCCTGCCCAAACGCAAGGATGTGCCACCCAGCCGAATCGAAGTCTCCTCGCACTAATCCCGAAGTGGCGCTAGCATTCGTCCCGGCCCTAGGGGGGAGCTTTGAAACGATGAGCGCGAAAACCGACAGCCCGACCCACGACGAGCAGCAAGAAGCTCGAGCGGAGGAGTCCGAATTCAAGGTCGAAGACCGTCGCCACTGGGCGCGGGAGGCCGAGGACGACGAGGAAGAGTCGACCGAATCCGGGCCGGCCAAACCGACGATCATCGAGGAGTACCGCGAGCGCGCCGAGCAGGCCGAGCAAAAGCTCCACGAGTACATCGACGCCTTCAAGCAGTTCCGTAAGGAACAAGAAGCTGTGCGCGAGCGCCTCAACCGCGACGTCCAACGCAAGGTCGCACTCCAGTTCGGCGAGCTTGTCGGCGAACTGTTGAACTCGATCGACAATTTGGATCTGGCGCTGGCCCACGTCGGCAGCGGCGAGGACGCGCAGAACCTGGCCAAGGGCGTGCGGATGGTTCGCAATAAGTTCATCGAGACGCTCGAACGCCACGGTGTCGAGCGTATGGAACCGGACGGCGAGGTGTTCGATCCGAATACCGCTGAGGCGATCCGCGTGGATCCGGTCGACGACGAGCAGGACGGCAAAATCACCGAAACGCTGCGTCCCGGATACCGGCTCGGCGAGCACATCATTCGCGCCGCACAGGTGGCCGTCGGGCGCCGTTCCTGACGCCCGGCGCGACCTGGATCGTGTGCCGGCGTGAGTGAGGAATCCGCGTTTCAACGGGTCGGCCGCTACGTTCGCTTCACCCGCCCGTTCACCCTGTTGCCGCCGCTGCTCGGCGTCATCTCCGGCGCGATCACGGCCTGGGGCTCGGCGGCCAACCCGCACGTGCTGGCGGGCGAGCCGCGACAGGTCACCTGGAGCATCGTCTGGACCGTAGCGTTGGGATCGCTCTGCGCGGGCCTACTCAACGCAGCGTCCAACGCGATCAACCAGTACTACGATATCGAGAACGACCGCATCAACAAACCGCATCGTCCGCTCGTGACGGGAGCCATCTCGATGCGCGCCGGCTGGTGGTACGCGGCGTTCCTCTACGCCCTCGCCGTCGTCCCGACGTGGCTCGTCGTGATCTACCCGGCCACTTCGCTCGGCGAGAAGATGTTCGCCGGACTCGAGCGACATGAGTGTTTCTTCCTGTACCTCGCCGGCATGCTGTTCACGTTCGTTTACAGCGCACCCGCCTTCGGCCGCACCAAGGCCAATGCGTTCATGGCCAACCTGACGATAGCGATCCCCCGTGGCTGCCTGCTCAAGGTCGCCGGCTGGTCGATGGTCGCCTCGATCTTCCGCCTCGAGCCTTGGTTCATCGGCGGCATCTTCTTCCTGTTCCTGCTCGGAGCGTCGACCACCAAGGACTTCTCCGACATGAAGGGCGACGAGGCTGCCGGTTGCCGAACGTTGCCGATCCGCTACGGCGTCGACAAAGCGGCCAAGATGATCTCGCCGTTCTTCGTCTTGCCATGGCTCCTGCTGCCCGTGGGCGCGTGGCTCGAAGACCCGGGGCACCCGGGTCAGACGATCTTGACCGGAAACCCCTGGCTGCTGACGGGCCTGGGACTCACACTCGCGGTGTGGGGCAGTTACACGTTGACGCTGATCCTGAAGGATCCCGCGGCGCTCGCCGAGGTCGAAAACCATCCGTCGTGGACACACATGTACCTGATGATGATGCTCGCCCAGGTCGGCTTCGTCGTGGCGTACGTTGTCTGATTCCTTCCTTCGAAATCGTAATTGTGTCCTCGCCCCGGTAGAGCTTTAGGGGTTTCCTTGCGCAGGCCGGCGTCCCAATTCCCAAACGGATCATGGCGTGCGAGCCCTTTATGCGTGTTTTTCCAGCAGCATCGGGATTGGAGGTTTTCGCGCATGACAAATTCTCAAAGAGGATCCGAGCAGGGCTCGGCTCTCGTAATGGCCATTTTCGTGCTCGTTCTTCTCGGTGCGATGGGGGTTGCTCTCCTGAGCCTGAGCAACACCGAACAACTGTCGAGCCAGGCCAGTATCGAAAGCAAACAGCTCTTTTTTCTAACCGAGGCCGGTATCGAAGACGGTCGGCGAACCCTCTGGGCCGCGAATAACGCTTCGGCCAACACACGTAGCCTGACCGATGAACTCACGGCCCTTTCGGGTGATGGTGTCCTGGACTTCGATCCGGATAATCTGCAACCGATCTTCACATCCGGAGTCCTGACGGGCTTCACGGGAATCAACGACGACACGCCGGTGCGCGGGATCACGAAGCTCGGCGACGGCTGGTATGCCGCGTTCGTGACCAACGACGCCGTCGATGGCGTAAGCAACCCGGTCGACACCAACGACCGTGTCATGATCACCGGTGTGGCGTTCATGGCCGACGGTGGGCGCGAGGTTTCCCAGGCCATCGTGCACCGCCGGGATGCGTTCACGACGCTGCCCGCAACGATCACGATCCTCGGACCGACCCCGGTTTTCGAGGGTGGCAAGAGCAACCGTAAGTTTTACACCGGCGACAACTACGGACCGCACTGCCCCGGTGGCGTGTCGGGCAGCGTTCCAATCGTGGGTGTCATCGGCAGCAGCGAGGAAACCGCAGCGGAGGGCGGCATCGACAAACCGGGAAACTACACGACCGGCTCCAGCCCCACGCTGACGGGCCTCGACACCGTCGACAATCTGCTCGCCGACCCGAGCCTCGACTCGCTCTGGACGGATTGCGAGCAACTGGTGGACCTGGCACAGGTCATCAAGTATGCGGCCGATCTCATCGGCGATTCCTCCACGCCGTACTCGAGCCTCGGCACCCCGGACTCGCCCAAGGTCGTTTTCATCGACGGCGACTATGAGATCAGAGGTTCCGGTTCTTACGCCGGGCTCCTGTGGGTCACCGGTCACCTCACGCTGGCCGGTGGCGTCAGCTGGCAGGGACCCGTGTGGACCGTCGGCGAAGGTGACTTCCATCGCTTCGGAGCCGGCAACGGCGACATCTTGGGCGGATTGGTGGTCGCGGATGTCGCGGGCCCCGACCGCGTGCTCTTCACCAACGACGACTGCAGTGGCGAGGACGGGGTCACGGGCACGGGCGATGACGGCGTTGCAGCGGGCAGTTACCTGGTGGACGGCGCGGGAACCAGCACGACGGGCTTTTGCAGCGACTACTTCAACGCCTATCGCTCGCTCAGGCCGCTCAGGATCGTCGATTTTCGCCAGCGTTAGCCATGCGATGAGAAGTATCGGCTTAGGGTAGACTCGGCAGCATTCTGCGAGGTGACCCTTGGCCGACGATCCCCCGAACTCGCTCAAGCGTTTGGGCGACTACGGCTTGCTGCGCGAACTCGGTCGCGGCGGGATGGCAATCGGCTCCAGGTTTTCTGATTCAAAGCGTGGCTTCACTCTCTTGTTTGCTCCACCGTGTCGCCATTGGCATAGGTCGTGATGAGCTTGTCTGCGCGGAAGCTGAGCAGAAAGCTTCCTTCCGTATCGGCCAGCACGAAGGTTGCGTCACCGATGGGCCGCAGGCGATAGGCGGGATAGTGCTCCTTCTGCATGAACAGCTCGCCGTCCTTCACAAGAACCGTAGTGCCGCCGTACTGGCCCGCCAGCGTCGCCAGGTTTTCCGGTGGCACGGGATTGAAGAAGGCACTCATGGCTCTTGCGGACCATGGTGTTCCATTTTGCTGGTCGGAGACCTGTGACCAGGCCAGCCGGTGGGCCTGCGCCGGGGCCTCATCGAGATCGCATGCCACATCCGGGGTGATACCGGTGCCCTGCCAGTTGGTTCCGGTGATGGGATTCTTGTCCTCGCCATGGGTGAACAGCAGGGAGAACCCTTGCCCCACTGCCGCGAAATCAGCCACGTTGGCGATCCCGAAGGTTTTTTCGCCCACCAGCGTGCCCAGCTCAAAGGTCTTGACCGTGTTGGCGAAGATCTCGGCGGCCGAGGCCGTGTACCTGCTGGTCAGCACAAACAACGGTTTGCCCACCAGGCGCCGGCCCGCCACCTTCTTGTGCGTCTTGTAGTGGGAGGATTTACCGCTCCAGCGGTAGAAGTACTCGTTGATCACCGTGGGCTTTTCGAAGAAATAACTGAGAATCAAGGTTGCCAGATCGCCCGAGCCACCGCGGTTGAACCGCAGGTCGATGATCAGCGCGTCCGTGTTGGCCAGAAAGGCCATGGCCGCCTCGGCCACCTCACGAACTTCCTCGTGGGTGGAGAATTCGTCCATCCGCAGGTAACCGATGTTACCAGGCAGGGTCTCGGCCTTGACGAATTTGTAATTGGACTCGGCGGTGAAGAACGCGCTCATCGCGTCCACCCCGGGACCGGTGTAGAGCACTCTCACATGGTGATCCTTCGAGACGGCGAACAGGTCGTGGTTCAGCCGTTCCGCGAGCGTTCGATGTTGGGTGAGCGCGTGATAGTCCTCGCGGTTCTTCTCCATGATGGCCACCATCTCATGGGCCACCTCGGCATGGATGTATTTGGCCTCCAGGATCTCGGCAATCTTGTCGATGATCTTGTCCTGGTCGGCCGGGCCGATGGCAGCCCAGGCCTGGCCGGAGAGGGTGTAGAGCACGAGGGAACAGAGCAGGAAGAAACGGCTCATGACAGACTCAAAGCGCAGCTGCGGAAACCCGCCACGAAGCCCGGGTAGGGTCGCAGTCGGCTGTCGGTCCACGGGAAGGCCCGCACATCCACCGGTCCCATGTGGCGAAGCGAGCGTAATCGTTTCCATCGGCCGATTATAGGCCGCTAAGGCATGCTTTCGCGTGAATACGGTGTCCCTCCTGCTCGAACGAGAATCCTGAAAGCCACCGTTGGCCAGCCTAGCGGCGGCGCTAGCGCACCACCGAGACGCCCCACCGGTCGGGGTCGATGTAACGCTTCGCGGCCTGTTCGGCTAATGCGATACGCAGCGCACGATCACGGTGAACACCTGGCGTGTCCACGTTTGGCCCAGTGCCGAGAGGGTCCGTGCACGCTCTATATCTGGGGTTTTTCTTGCGCTGAAGAGCGTGTGCCTCCTAACCGATCAACAACCATGTAGCGATCAGCGCGAGCAGCGCGCCGATCATCGTGTTGGCGAAGTTGACCAGGTCGTTGTCGAGCATGTCGATTTTCTCGGCGGTCGCGCTCAAATAAGATTAGATAGTCGCCCCGGCGAAACCGGCCGCGGCGACGATCCCCGCTACCGGCAACGTGACGAGGTCGATCCGCCAGGCGATGCCCGCGAGCGCGAGTGCTGCCGCGAGTCCGGCCATGGTCCCCGCAAGCGACACGGCACCATCCGTTCCGGCCGGGACGCGCCTGAAGTTGGTGATCAGCAGGTGCGTCCGCCCGTAGGCCTGACCGACCTCCGACGAGACCGTGTCGCACACGGCCGTCGCGAACGCAGCGACGAGCGCCGCGGTAAAGACTTCCGGAGAGACGGTCGAGACCGCCAGGAAACTGAACAGCACCCCGGTCAGCGTGTTGGCGACGGCGTTCTTGACGCCGCGACGCCCGCCTTGTTCCTGCGCGATCCCGAGTGCGGCCTTCTTGCGATACCCGAGCTTGGTCGCCGCCGTCCCGAGCACGAAGAACACGAACAGCATCAGGAACCCGCGCCAACCGCCGAACGCGAATAACGCGGTCCCCAGGACAAACCCGCTGAGTGCGCCTGAAACGTTGACGCTCTTTACGGCGTAGGCCGCCAGCGCCAGCACCGCGTTGACCACGGCGCCCCACAGGGCCGCCGTGATCAGTTCCGCGCCCCGCACGCTCAGCAACACCGGCTGCACGAGCGTGGCGGCGTAAAGGACTCCCCCACCCACCAGCCCCACCAGGATGTTGTCGTCGATCCCGGTCGGAAGAGACTCGGCAAACGCCGCCGCGAGTGCTGCGACGAGACAGGCGGCAATCAAGAACGCGAACTCCTGGGCGCGGCCACCGACCGCGAGGAACGAGAGCCCGACTGATTCCATCGCCGGCGTGGCGTCGACCGCGGCCTGCTGGGTCCAGCGAATCAGGAAGGCCGCAGCAGCAGCCCCATTGAGAACGAAAGCGAAGAAACCGGCCCAGGACTTTTGCCGATTCCACGGAAGCTTCCAACCCTTCGAAAGAACGCCCGCGACGGTGGCCATCCCGTCACCGACGGCCAGCAAGCCCCACACGGCGGCGGCAAGTTCCATGCGCTCGCGGAACACCACGATGGCCACCAGCACTACGCCCGGGTACAGCGCGATGCCCAGCGAGAACCCGGAGGCGCGTTCGCCCTCGCGCAGCAACGCCCGCCGGGTCAGTCGATGCAACACGAACAGGTTGAACAACAGGGCGACGATCGCCAGGATCGCCGCCTGCCCCGGGGTGATCCAACGGAACAGCAGCGCAAACCCGCCCATGCTGATATGCACGGCCTTGCGCATCAGTTCGCCGCGGAGTCGGTTCAAGCCAGTTCTCCGCTCTCGCGGAGCCAGGCGACGGTGCGGTCGATGGCCTCGGCGAACGGCGTGATGCGGTAGCCCAGTTCGGCGATCGCCTTGTCGGACCGGTAGGCCCATTCGTGCCGGTAGATCCCGACGATCTCGTCGGTCAACTCCGGTTCGATGCCGAAGAGTTCCGCGCGCCAGCGCTGGACCGTGCCGATCGCGCTGGCCACCCCGAACGGGATTTTTCGCTTCGGAGGCGCGACTCCTGACGCGGCCTGAAACGCGTCGAACAATTCGATCCCCGTGCGATTCTCACCGCCGAGAATGTAACCTTCGCCGGCCTTGCCCCGTTCGAGCGCGGCCACGACACCGGCGGCAACGTCATCGACGAAGGCGAAGCACTGGCGCAAATCACCCCGGCCAAGCATGCCGGGGAGCTTGCCCCGGGCGTGCTGCAACAGAAGCTTGACGAGGTGATTCCCATGCGTCAGTGCACCGGGGCCGAAGATGACACCCGGATAGACCCGAACCAGGTCGAGACCACGGTCGGAGGCGTTGCGCGCGAGTTGGTCGCCGAGCCATTTGGTGCGTTCGTAATCGTTGTGGAAATTCTTGTCGACCCGCGGGCTGTTTTCATCCAAGGTCGTACCGTCGGTCGGCCCCAGGGCGATGAACGACGATATGTAGACCAACCGCACGCCGCGGTCGCGGCAAGCCCCGATCACGTACCCCAACCCCTCGACGTTGACACGGTCGAACTGGCGTTTGTCGCGCACCCAGGTCTTGACCAGGGCCGCCGCGTGAATCGCCGCATCACACCCATCTACGGCGTGCTCGACCGCGGCCCGGTCGGTGACGTCGCCTGTCACGACCGCAGCCGACGCTGGGCGTTTGTTCCAACGCGATGCGTCGCGGCAAAAACCGACGACCTGGTGCCCCGTTCGGGCGAGCTCCGACGCGACCCGGCCGCCGAGGAACCCGGTCACCCCGCTGACCATCACCTTCACTTCGAGAGTCCCCGCACGTAGTCGCTCAGCGCCTCCTGCCACGGGCGCATCGACTTACCGGTCAATTCGCGATAGCGCGACGTGTCGAGGACTGAATAGTCCGGACGCTCCAGATCATCGGGCGGCTCGGGGCGCTCGCCGACCTCGATGTCGAAACCCGCGAGCCGGACGGCCTCACAAGCCAACTCCAGACGGCTGGCGGCGCCTGCGTTGACGACGTGCACCAGGCCCTCCGCCCCAGCGTCGAGCAGGTTGACCAGCGCGTCCGCGATATCCGCGGTGTAGCTCGGCGACGAAACCGGCAGGCGGACGACCTCGAGCGCGCCGTGTTCGCGCACCCGGGCGAGGATCGCATCGACGTAGTGCG
>Ga0114950_10004003_pt1 | contig 11418 bp, 8 predicted proteins | sample N075metaG_FD_83503 | JGI IMG/M metagenome (GOLD analysis project Ga0114950, IMG submission 83503) | Deep subsurface microbial communities from Kermadec Trench to uncover new lineages of life (NeLLi) - N075 metaG | ecosystem: Environmental > Aquatic > Marine > Ocean trench > Sediment | place...
TCACCGCGCAGTACCAAGGCGAACGGACCGTCGATGCCGTCAACGGTTAGCGTCCTCAGTGTCTGCTCCGGGCCGCCATGCAGCCACTCGCACAGCGCGCTAATGGTCTTCATGTCCGGCGTTGCGATCTTTTCGAGTTCCTGGGCAGGCGCCGGACGTTCGCCGCCTGGCGGCAGTGTGGCCGCCGATTCGATGTTGGCGGCATAATTATCGGCATCGCTGTAGGCGATGGCGTCTTCGCCCGATTCGGCCAGCACATGGAATTCTTGCGAGCAGTTGCCACCGATGTCCCCGGAATCCGCATCCACGACCCGAAATTTGAGACCGAGGCGTTCGAATATTGCTGTGTAGGCGACGTGCATGCGATCGTAAGACGCCTGCAGTCCGGCCTGGTCGATATCGAAGGAATAAGCATCCTTCATGATGAATTCGCGCGACCGCATTACGCCGAATCGCGGCCGGATTTCATCGCGGAACTTGGTTTGAATCTGGTAGAAATTGACCGGTAGCTGTTTATAGCTGCGCAATTCGCGGCGCGCGATGTCGGTGATCACCTCCTCATGAGTCGGACCAAAGCAATAGTCGCGTTCATGCCGGTCACGCATGCGCAAAAGCAGCGCTCCGTACTCCTCCCAGCGCCCGGATTCCTGCCAAAGTTCCGCGGGTTGAACCGCGGGCATCAACAACTCGAGTGCGCCGGCGCGATCCATTTCCTCGCGGATCACGGCCTCGACCTTGCGCAAAACGCGCAGACCGAGCGGCATCCAGGTGAATAATCCTGAGGCCAGGCGGCGAATCAGGCCGGCCCTGAGCATCAGTTTGTGGCTGACGATCTCCGCATCCGCGGGGACTTCCTTGAGTGTCGTTAGCCCAAATTCCGAAAAACGCATTGCGAGTAAACCCAAAAGTCTGTGAGGCGCGCATTCTAACCGTATTGACTCCGGAGCCAAAGCAGGGGATCGTCCGACATCTTTTTTCGCACGGAAGCTACAATTGCACGGTCGACGCAATCCATTTGTTGCCCAGGAAGGCCTGCCATTTCTCGCCGCTGCCCTAATCGCATTTGTTTGGCTGATTAGCATTCATGATTATTGGTACGCGTCCGCACCCCTATTGGCATTTGTCTTTTTGTACCTGCTGTTCCGCGACCCACTCAGGGCAGTGCCCTCTGTAGCCCTGGGCGTCGTCTGCCCGGTAGATGGCGAGATTCTCCGCATCGACACCGTGGATGACGTGCATCCCCACTCCGCGGCGCACAGGATTGTCATTCGCGTAAACAGTTTCGGGACTTACACGGCTCGCAGCCCGGTGGAGGGCAAAATCAAGGATCTCGGGTCAAACGCATTGTGGGTGCAGACTGACGAGGGCGAAGACGTGGTGCTGCAATTTCGCGGCTACCGTTTCGGCCTTGCGCCGCGGTCGTTCGCGCGATTCGGCGAGAGACTTGGGCAGGGTCAGCGCTTTGCCTACCTGCGCCTGATTCGGCTGGCGGAAGTCCGCTTGCCGATCAGGGGCAAGGTGATGGTTGAGCAAGGGCAGACCGTCATTGCAGGGATTGATGTTATCGCTACATTGCCGCACGCTTAAGCCGTATTTCAGCGTGATAAAGTAGCGCATGGACTATTCCGAGCATCAACGACGCGAATATCTTCAAGCGATGGGAATCGATGTCTGGTTGCCACGAGGTGCGGACACGAATGATGCGGCGGAGCTGATGGAAAGCGCGCAGCCGATGGACTGGAACGAGCTACGCGCCTGCGTATCAGGCTGCACTCGCTGCGAATTGTCGCGAAGTCGTACGCAGACCGTATTTGGTGTCGGCAATCCCGATGCCGACTGGATGATAATTGGTGAGGCACCCGGGGCAGAAGAGGACCGGCGTGGCGAGCCCTTTGTGGGTCCCGCCGGACGACTTCTTGACCAGATGCTGCTTGCAATCGGCCAGCGCCGCGAAATCGTCTTCATCACCAATATTCTCAAGTGTCGGCCACCGAACAATCGCGACCCGAAGCCGGCCGAGGCGGCGGCCTGCCGCGATTATCTGGAACGCCAGATAGAGTTGATACAGCCGAAAATTATTTTGGTTGTAGGCAAGATTGCTGCGCAAAACCTGCTCGAAAGTGACGCGACCATTGGGCACATGCGCGAACGCCAGTATGAATCTCCTTATGAACTCGGGGGCATTCCCCTCGTCGTGACCTATCACCCGGCATATCTGCTCAGAAGTCCGTCGCAGAAGCGCAAATCCTGGAGCGATCTTCGTCTTGCGGCACGCCTGGCCGAGGAACGCAGCGCATGATCATGCCTGTCGCCGAGCCTCCGGTTTCGATTCGAGACATGAGTCACGATGATCTGGCCATGGTGTCGGATATTGAACGGCGCAGCTATGAGTTCCCCTGGAGCCACGGCGTATTTCGTGACTGCCTGCTTGCGGACTATAAATGTATCACCCTGGTACGCGATGGCCAAGTCGCTGGTTACGGTGTCCTGTCCGTTGCGGCAGGTGAGGCTCATATCCTGAATCTTTGTGTTGATCCCGGGTGCAGATCACTCGGTTACGGCGAGCGCCTGCTTGATGAGTTGTTGTATCGGGCACGTTCCGTACTGGTTCGCGAGATATTCCTGGAGGTGCGCCCGTCCAATGAAAATGCGCTTCGGCTATACCGCAAGAAAGGCTTTCATCAAATCGCCGCACGCCCGGCCTACTACCAGGCGGATGAAGGGCGAGAGGACGCCGCAGTTCTCGTCAAAAAGCTCGTTTTCGACGACGAGTAATGTTTTGTCCCACCGCGGGCGCTATTCGGCTAGACTGCGCCGCCTCTGAATTCAGACGATTCCAATGTCCGACATCAATCAACAAGTCAGCAAGCGCCGCACCTTCGCGATCATTTCGCATCCGGATGCGGGCAAGACGACGCTCACCGAAAAGCTCCTGCTTTACGGCGGTGCGATACAGCTTGCCGGAACCGTTAAGGGTCGCAAAGCGAGTCGCCACGCGACGTCCGACTGGATGGCGCTGGAGCAACAACGCGGTATCTCAATAACATCGTCGGTGATGCAGTTCCCGTATGACGGTCATGTCATCAATCTGCTGGACACGCCGGGCCACGAAGATTTTTCCGAAGACACTTACCGTACGTTGACCGCGGTTGATTCCGCGTTGATGGTTATTGACTGCGCCAAAGGGGTGGAGAAACGCACGATCAAACTCATGGAAGTCTGTCGTTTGCGCGATACGCCGATCATGACGTTTATTAATAAGCTGGATCGCGATGGGCAGGAGCCGATTGATCTGCTCGATGAGATCGAGGCGGTGCTCAACATCCAGTGCGCGCCCATCACCTGGCCGATCGGCATGGGACGATCGCTCAAGGGCGTCTATCATCTGTTGCAGGACCGTATCTACATTTATGAACGGGTCGGGCGACAAAAAGTGGCCGCGCGGCAGGTTATAGAGGGTATTCATAGCGACGCCGCGACGCTGGTACTCGGCGATACTGCGGCGGCATTTCGTGAGGAGGTCGAACTTGTCCGGGGCGCCTGCCCTGAGTTTTCAGTGCAGGACTATCTTGCCGCCAGGCAGACGCCGGTATTTTTTGGCTCTGCAATCGGCAATTTCGGGGTAAAGGAGTTGCTTGATGAATTCGTGCTGCACGCGCCCGCACCGCTTGCTCGTGAGACGGAGCAGCGTGTCGTGCAGCCAGACGAGGAAAAATTAACAGGTTTCGTCTTCAAGATTCAGGCAAATATGGATCCTGGTCATCGCGATCGCATTGCGTTCATGCGTGTATGTTCGGGCGAATACCGCAAGGGAATTCGGATGCTGCATGTGCGCTCCGGAAAGGAAATGAAAATTCCTGATGCGATTACCTTCATGGCGGCGGATCGTCAGCACACGGATACTGCGTACGCCGGCGACATTATCGGCCTGCACAATCACGGCACTATTAATATTGGTGACAGCTTCACGGAAGGCGAGACGCTGCGCTTCACGGGTATCCCGAACTTTGCCCCCGAAATATTCCGGCGTGCGATCTTAAAGGACCCACTGCGCCTGAAGGCATTGAAAAAGGGCCTGGCGCAGCTGTGTGAGGAAGGCGCTACCCAGTTGTTCAAGCCGCTGCGCAACAACGATCTGATTTTGGGCGCGGTTGGCCCGTTGCAGTTTGAGGTCGTGGAGTATCGGCTGCGCGACGAATACAAGGTCGAATGTCAGTTTGAGGCGATCAATGTCGCGACGGCGCGCTGGGTGGAATGCGATGATGCCAAGATGCTCAGCGATTTTGAGCGCAAGGCGCATGACAACCTTGCACTGGATCATGCCGAGCGCCTGGTCTACATTGCGCCTACAAGGGTCAATCTCAGCCTGACCGAGGAACGCTGGCCCGATATCGCATTTTGCAAGACCAGAGAGAACTAATCGTCGGTCCTACATCTGAGGCATGAGTTTGCCGCGATCTTCAATACTCAACAGGAAAGTTATCGCCTGGGCATTTTACGACTGGGCAAACTCCGCGTTTGCACTCAGCGTGCTTGCGGTGCTTTTTCCCCTGGTACTGGGCAATTACTGGAGTGCTGACGATGATGGTGCCGCGGTTACGGCGCGGCTTGGCTGGGTAACGTTTGCGGCCAGCGCTGTGGTGTGCGTGACGGCGCCACTATTTGGCACCATCGCCGACGCTGGCGGTTATCGAAAGCGATTTCTGTTTGCGCTCGCGATTATCGGCGCTGTCATGACAGCAGCACTTGGCTTGGTCGGACAAGGGGAATGGCCGTTGGCACTGGGTGTGTACCTCATCGCTTCGGTGGGCTTTTATAGTTCGACAGTATTCTACGATTCCCTGATTATCGACGTTGCCGAGCCGCGCCATTACAGCATGGTCTCAACGTTGGGGTTCGCGTTGGGATACCTGGGTGGCGCTGTCCTGCTGGCCCTGCATCTCTGGATGCTTTCCTCTCCAGAGAAATTCGGTTTTGCGAATACCAGTGAGGTATTTAGTTTCGCGTTCGTCTCTGTCGGCATCTGGTGGCTGGTGTTCCTGCTGCCGCTGTTGTTTTTCGTGCCGGAGCGTCACAGTGCAATAGAAGTTACTCGTGGCGCAATTCGCGCGGCATATGCCGAACTCAAGGCGACGATGCTCGAGGTTCGAAAATATCGCAATGTCGTTATTTTTCTCGGCGCCTACTGGTTGTACATCGGTGGCGTATTCACCGTGATCTTTATGGCGGTGAATTTCGGACAACGCCTTGGTTTTGAGGACCAGGACCTCGTCATGGCGTTGCTGATTACGAATTTTATTGGCTTCCCCGCCACTCTGTTGTACGGAGTGCTTGCGCAGCGATTCGGACCGAAACTCGGCATCTACGTCGCACTATTGGTCTATATCGGTGCCTGTATGTGGGCGATCAAGATGACGGAAGTTCGAGAGTTTTACGTCATGGCCATAATCATCGGTCTGGTTCAGGGCGGGGTGCAAGGGCTGAGTCGATCGTTGTATGCATCGCTGATTCCATCCAATCAGCCCGGCGAGTTTTTTGGCTTCTATAGCATGGTGACGAAATTCGCCCACGTTCTTGGCCCGGCGATGGTCGCGGTGGCAGCGACGCTCTGGGACGATCCGAAATGGGTGCTGCTAACCCTGATCCCACTGTTTGTTTGCGGAGCCGTGTTGCTGGGGCTGGTGCGCTTAGAGCCTGCCGTTGCCGCAGACGTTAGCCAATCGCGGTGACTGCGTTTTTCAGCCGCAACAGCGTAGCGTCGTCGGCCGGACCATAGCGCGCGTCCAGATAGGCAGTGACAATGGCATTGACAGATCGGCTTTCCAGCACGTTAGCCAAGGCCACGCGATGCGCAAAGTCTGCGGCCGTTTCGCCGGTGTGAGGCTGCATGCCGGTCAATTTTATGAAACGTTGATATAGAATCGCGGCACGGTCTTTCACGGGCTTTCGATTGCGCAACATCAAGAGACCGCTGATCGCGCCAATAAGCACGATGACTATCGTTATCATCGTCAGCATCATTTTGCGCCAGTCCGGATTCTGCATGCCGAGCCATTCCATGAACTTGTTTTGCGTGTCGGGACCATAGCCAAGAATCCAGTCATTCCATTTCGCACTGAGCGCATCCAGTGTCAACGACAGGTTGTGCAGCAATTTCGACGGCGCCGCGAACCCCCAAGATGCGCCAATACCGTCAAAAGCGACGTCAAGCGTGCCGTAGTCGATCCGTTCCGGCGCAACCGCCGCCGTTGGATCCACCCGATACCAACCCAGATCTGGAAGCCAGACTTCTGTCCAGGCGTGCGCGTCGGATTGACGTACGATCAGGTGTCCGCCGAGAGGATTTATTTCTCCACCCTGATAGCCGAGGACAACACGAGACGGTATCCCGGCGCTACGCATCAGGAATGCGAAAGCTGACGCGTAGTGCTCGCAGAACCCCCTCCTGGTATCGAACAGAAAACGGTCGACGGGGCTGCTGCCCAGCGGCGGCGGTTCAAGCGTGTAGTAGTACTCTTCATTGTGAAACTTGGCGAGCACGGCTTCGATATAGGCGCCGTCGGAGCCAGTCGACGAGCGCATTTGCCGAGCGAGTTCTGCAGCCCGCTGGTTGTTATTGGGTACTTTCGTATACCGGTCGCGAAACAAGGCTGGCAATTCGGCCTCTATCTTGTAGTCCAGGTAGGAATCGACCTCGTAGGCGATGCGCTGATCGATCGGCAGTGCTCGCGACAGCTGCTGTTGTGGCCCCATAAACGTCTTGTCCAGTGTCCACGACATCGGCATGTCGAGGGCAAACACCCAGTGCTGCCGCGTCGGTTCGAGAGTCACCTCATACGAGACCGGCTCGCCGCGCACCGTGATCTGTTCGCTGGCGGGTGCCGCGATTCCAGGTTCGGACCCAGTCCAGGTACGCCCGTTGAAGCTGGTCAGTACCAGGCCACGCCAGTAGCGATCGCGAGGCTCGGGTATCTCGCTTTTAAATCTCACGCGAAAAGCAACTTCGTTTGACATCGATAACGAACTGATGTCGCCAGGACTCATCGTATCGCTGAGTCCGGATGTCGCGCGGCTGGTATCGATGGGTACAGCCCAGAACGGCGTCGCAATGCGAGGAAAAAACACCCACATTGCGATTGCCAGTGGTGCTGCATAAAGCATTAGCCGACTACCGGTCATGAAACTTTGCCTGGCAGATTCATTTTCTCCGGCCGACATTCGTAACCACGCGGTGAGGATCAACAGTGTACCGGCCAATAGATAGAGCAACGACCAAAGGTATTGCTCGCGCAACAGCGAGGACATGACGAGAAAAATCGAGATGAACAGCAGCACGAATTGATCGCGGCGCCGGCGCGTTTCGAGCAATTTCAGGCTGGCCATGATGGCGAGTAATGCCGAGCCGGGGCCCACGCCGCTGACAGAGGAGTAGGTAACCAGCACACCGAGGAAGCAAGCGAGCGCCAGACCGCCACGCACCCAGCGCGAGGGCAACATGCCCCGTCGTTTCTCGATGCGATAGCGCCAGATCGCACATCCAAGAGATGCGACAGTAATCCACATGGGCAGGTAGGGAAGATGCGGCGCCAGCGCGAATCCCAGGGCGCCCAATGTCCAGGGCAGACTTGCAAGTAGCGATCCGTCGGTTCCAAGCGGCTGGACCTTCATGATGGGTCCTTGTCGAACAACGCCAGCGCCTCGAGACATTGCCGCCGGTGTGCGTCGCCGTGCGCAGGCTCGAACTCCTTGCCGGGAATTCGCAATCCGTAGTCTTCAAGCGTTCGATCCGCAGTAACAACCCAACTCGTCAATATGGATAGCCGTACTTCGACGTCGGCTACCGGTATTTCGCTGAAGTCAAACCACTGGCTGCTCGTATCGGCACCCGCAAATTGCTTGGAGAATAGCTGACCGCTGCGCGCAAATGCTTTCCACGCGACATGACGTGGTGAGTCGCCCTCGTTGTACTTGCGTAATCCGGCAAAGTCTTCCTCGCCGCGCGCGTCATGTTGTCGATGTCCATGAGCGACCGTTGTCGGTGGAGGCTCCGGCGGTTGCTCGGCGGGGCTTGGGAACGCCAGGCCGCGCAGATCCATGTGCAGCCACGCCCATGCGCGGAACAACTCGAACGGAAACAGTGTGCGGATGCCAAATCGATCCAGCGATACCCAGCCGCGCTGCTGCGTCGCAACGGGCAGCGTGAATATTTTGCTTTCGCCGGGTTGCAGGTCATGCGCATCACTGTGTTCGCTATCGCTGAATAATCGAATACCGTATCGGGCGCTCTTCGACTGATTTGTGATGGCGATGCGAAACTGCATACTCTGCCCGGCGAACACGGAATCGGTGCCCGCGAACGACAGTTCGAGGCCAACAAGGTTGCGCTGGCACTGGTGCATCGACACGAAGCCGATGCCGATCAAGATGAAGGTCAGTATGAACGACAGGTTATTGTTGTAGTTCATCGAGCCCAACAGCATCGCAAACGCCATCAGTGCAAACACAAGACCAACGCCGGTTGGCAAGATATAGACGCGACCGGGTCGCAACTTGGTGGTTGTTTTGTCGATACCCTGGCGCTTGCGGGCCCAGCGACGAACGCGAAGCGCGACGCCGTTGCGAAGTGAGTTCAGCACCCCTGCGGGGCTAGGGAATGGCCACTGAATCGACGACATGCTGGCATAGTTCGGCTGGGCTACGGAATCGTGTGCTGCCGGCCGGCTTCAGGCGATGGCCTGCAACCGCGGCGAATATGGCCTGTACGTCATCCGGGTAGACACCGGAATGATTTTCGACGAACGCGTGTGCCTTGGCGGCGGTTACCAGCGCCTGTGCACCACGCGGCGACAATCCGATTTCAATATCGGCTGACTCGCGTGTTTGTCGTACCAGCGCTTGTACGTAGTCGATGAGCGGGTCGCTGACATGTTGAGCTCGCACCGCTTTCTGAAGTGCGATTAGCATGTCCGGCCCGGCGACTGGTTCAATCTCGGCAATCATCGAGCGCCGGTCTTCTCCTGCAATCAGCTCGCGCTCGCTTTCTTCATCTGGGTAGCCGATTTCAATGCGCATTAAGAAGCGGTCGAGTTGCGACTCGGGCAGAGGAAACGTGCCGATCTGATCACCCGGATTCTGCGTTGCGACGACGAAGAATGGTTCCGGTAGCGGGCGCGTATTGCCATCAACCGTTACCTGGTATTCCTCCATTGCCTCGAGCAGGGCGCTTTGCGCCTTCGGTGTGGCGCGATTGACCTCATCGGCCAGAACGAGCTGCGAGAATATTGGGCCGGGCTGAAACTCGAATTCGCCGCTGTTTTGGCGAAATATCGAAACACCGACGATATCGGCGGGCAACAGGTCGCTGGTGAACTGGATGCGTCGAAATTCGAGACCAAGAGTATGGGCAAGCGCCTGAGCGAGCATGGTCTTGCCAAGACCCGGCAGGTCTTCGATCAACAGGTGGCCGCGGGCAAGCAAGCACGACAGGGCCAGGGAGATTTGCGCATCCTTGCCGAGAATGATCTGCGCTAGCGTCTTGCGGGCTTGAAGAACGGTATTCCGCTGCGCGTCTTTGCCAGTGGGAAGCTGTTTCAGTGTATCGCCGCGCTGCATGCGAAGTTCCTTGGTTACAGGATGGGTAAGCCTATGCTACCGACATCGTCACCGATACAAGCGGTATTTGCACTGGCTCACCATTCAGAGTGTGATGCAGTACTCAGAAAACGACCAGCGTCAGCCGAGCTCGTCCAGTTTCTCGAGTTGTTCAGCCAGCTGTACGATGGTCTTTTCGAACTCCACAGCGCGCGTTCGTTCTTGTGTGACCACGTCGGCAGGCGCATTGTTTACAAAATTTTCGTTGCCGAGTTTGCCCGCGGTTCGCGCAAGATCAGCGTTCGCTTTGTCTCGTTGTTTCAACAGTCGTGCTCGCTCGACCTCGACATCAATCAGTCCTTTCATTGCGACCAGCAGGCGCATATCGCCGTGCAATGCGGTCGCCGATGGCTGCGGTTCTTCACCGTCAGCTAACACGGTGACGGACTCAACCCGGCCGACCCGTCGCAATAACAGTGCGTGTGCTTCACTGCGCCGCCGATCCTGCTCGTTGGCACCCTGCAACACTACAGGCAATGTCTTGCCCGGCGAAATATCCATTTCTCCGCGAATCTGACGGATACCCAGGATGAATTGCTTGACCCACTCTATATCCGCGACAGCATCGTCGTCTGTAGCAAAGTCAGAGGCCTCGGGGTAGGGGCGCATCATGATCGTCTCGCCGTCGATGCTGGCGCGCGGTGCGACCTGTTGCCATATTTCCTCAGTAATGAAGGGCATGAGCGGATGCAGCAGGCGCAGTATGGATTCGAGAATCTCAATCAGGGTTTGGCGAGTTCCGCGTTGTAACGCGTCGCCAACTCCATCTGTTTGTAGCACTGGTTTCGATAGTTCGAGGTACCAGTCGCAGAACTCGTGCCATGTGAATTCGTAAATGGCCTGTGCCGCGAGATCAAGACGGTATGTTGCAAAGTATTCGTGCATCGCGGCCGCAGTTTCCCCGAATCGGCTTCGGATCCAACGATCAGCGGCACTAAACTCTACATCGCCATCGCCAATGGATTCGGTGTTCATCAATACGTAGCGGGCGGCGTTCCACAATTTGTTGCAGAAATTCTTGTTACCCTCGATGCGTCCCAGGTCGAAGCGGATGTCGCGACCCGTCGTCGCCAGCGCCGCAAACGTGAAGCGCATGGCGTCAGCACCGTATTGATCGATTCCCTCAGGGAACTGTTCGCGTGTGACTTTCTCGATGCGCGGCGCCAGATGATCCTGCATCATCCCCTGCATGCGCTTGTCGATAAGAGTATCGAGGTCGACGCCGTCGATCAGGTCGAGAGGATCGAGAACATTGCCCTTCGACTTGGACATCTTCTGACCTTCCTGATCACGAATCAGGCCATGGATATAGACCTCGCGGAATGGGACATCACCCATGAATTTGATGCCGAACATGATCATGCGTGCTACCCAGAAGAAAATGATGTCAAAACCGGTAACGAGTACATTGCCCGGATAAAACTCGTCCAGCGCTGCTGTCTTTTCAGGCCAGCCGAGAGTACTGAACGGCCATAGTGCGGATGAGAACCAGGTATCGAGAACATCGTCGTCCTGACGTAACGCGAACTCTTTGCCGAAGTTGTTTTTCTCGCGCACATCCGCTTCCGAGTAGCCGACATAGACATTGCCGTCGTCGTCATACCAGGCCGGAATTCGGTGTCCCCACCAGAGCTGGCGGCTGATGCACCAGTCCTGGATGTTCCCCAGCCAGTGGTCGTAGGTCTTCGCCCAGCGCTGCGGGTAAAACTGCATCTTGTCGGGTGGAACAGGCAACTTGCCTGTTTCGGCGGGCAAACTGCCCGACGA
>Ga0114950_10004004_pt1 | contig 11418 bp, 12 predicted proteins | sample N075metaG_FD_83503 | JGI IMG/M metagenome (GOLD analysis project Ga0114950, IMG submission 83503) | Deep subsurface microbial communities from Kermadec Trench to uncover new lineages of life (NeLLi) - N075 metaG | ecosystem: Environmental > Aquatic > Marine > Ocean trench > Sediment | place...
CCGAGGCCGAATACCACCACGTTGGACCCGGGCTCGACTTTGGCGGTGTTCATGACCGCGCCCAGGCCGGTGGTGACGCCGCAGCCGATGTAGCAGATCTTGTCGAAGGGCGCGTCCTTGCGCACCTTGGCCAGCGCGATCTCCGGAACCACGGTGAAGTTCGCGAAGGTCGAACAGCCCATGTAGTGGTGCAGCTTCTCGCCGCCGAGGGAGAACCGGCTGGTACCGTCGGGCATGAGGCCCTGGCCCTGGGTCGTGCGGATCGCCTGGCACAGATTGGTCTTGGGGTTGAGGCAGTATTCGCAGACCCGGCACTCGGGGGTGTAGAGCGGGATCACGTGGTCGTCCTTCGCGACCGAGGTCACGCCGGGGCCGATGTCCACAACCACGCCCGCGCCCTCGTGGCCCAGGATGGCCGGGAACAGGCCCTCCGGATCGCCGCCGGAGAGGGTGAATTCGTCGGTGTGGCAGATCCCGCTGGCCTTGATCTCGACCAGGACCTCGCCCTCCCGCGGGCCCTCCAGTTGGACCGTTTCGATGGTCAGCGGCTGGCCCGCTTGGTGGGCGACGGCGGCGCGGACGTCCATGATACTTCCCCCCGATATTTTGCACTTGCCTGTGGAATTGTGACGGCCATTATCCTTCCAGGGCGTCGGTTGGAAGGCAACCGTGGAGTGGGGAGAGACGAAAATGAGCGAGGAAATTCGGCAAGCCCGGATCGACTTGGCGGCGGCGCTGCGGCTGGCGGTGCGCTTCGGCCTGCAAGAGGGTATCTGCAACCATTTCAGCTACGCCGTGCCCGGCCGCAACGACCGCTTCCTGCTCAACCCCTACGGCACCCACTGGTCCCAGGTGACCGCGAGCGGCCTGCAACTGGTCGACCGGGAGGGGACCGTGCTGGAAGGCGACGGCGAGGCGGAAACCAGCGCCTTTTGCATCCACGTGCCGATCCATCTGCGCGCCCCGCGCGCCCGCGCCGTGCTGCACTGTCACATGCCCTATGCCACCGCCCTGACCTCGATCGAGGAGGGCCGGCTCGAGCCGGTGTGCCAGAACGCGCTCCGCTTCCACGGTGACGTGGCCTACGACGACGACTACCAGGGCATCGCCGAGGACACCGCCGAAGGCGCGCGCATGGCCGAGGCGCTGGGCGGCAAACGGGTGCTGTTCCTGGCCCATCACGGGGTCATCGTGGTCGGCGAGACCATGGCCCAGGCCTTCGACGACCTTTATTACCTGGAGCGCGCCTGCGAGGTGCAGGTCCTGGCCATGTCGACCGGCCGGCCGCTCAAGCGGGTCAGCGGCAACATCGCCGGCACCTTTGCCGCGTCCTGGAGCGACTTGAACCGGGGTTTCGCGAAGAACCATTTCGACGCCCTAAAACGCGTCCTCGACGCCGAAGACCCGGGGTATGCCAATTAGGGCAAGGCTGGGCGGCGCGTGGCCCTACTCCTCGAACACCTGCGGCCGGTCCTTGCGGAACTCTTCGCTGGTGTTGGTGCGCGGGAAGGGGATGTCCGGGACCGGGACCTCGAGGAACGCGCAGAGCGGCTCCCAACCCTCCGAAACGTCGAAGGCCAGCAGGCGTTCGGGCGCGATGCTGCGGCGCACGTCTTGCTCGTGGGCGCGATAGATGGCGAGGGCATGGCCGCGGTCGTCGAGCCGGCCATCGAAGGTTTGCTTGACGATGGTCTCCTCGGCCATCTCCAGCATGTCGCGGTGGTGGCCGGCTTCGCGTGTCCGCCACTTCATGATCGCTGGGTAAATGGTGGCGTGAACGCTCGCGAACCAGCGTTCTGCGTCGCGCAGGGTCAGCAATACCTTGGCGTCCGGGTAGTGGGCCGCGATCTCGCGCCAGTAGCGCGCCGAGGGCCAATCGACGCAAGCACGGTAATTGGCGAAAACCTCATCCCAGTCCGGCAAATCTCCGCGCGCCGCCGCCTGCCAAAAGGGCAGTTGTTCGGGATGGTCGCGGACCTCGAACATGCGATGACACGGCCCGAAGCCAAGATGCTCGAGCGCCAGTTTCAACGAGTTGGTCCCGGTCCGCCCCAAGGCGGCCCCGACGATCTCAAGGGCCATGATCCGGCGGCAACTTGGTTGGGATCGTGGCTTGGCTAGAAATCGGCGCTGTCGCCGGGCTCCATGAACTTGATGCCGGCGGTGCCGCCGAGTCCGGCCTTCACCTCGGCCTCGCCGGCGAGTATGTCCCAGGTTCCGTAGTGCATGGGAATCACCACATCCGGCTTGAAGTATTTCGCGATCGCCAGGGCCGCGATCTTGGGATCCTGATTGTACGGCCCGCCGCCGGCCTGAAGCAGGATGATGTTTGGCGAGAAAATCTCCTGGATCAGCGACATGTCACCGAAGATCCAGGTATCGCCGGTGTCATAGAGCGACCGGCCGTCCGCGAACTCGATGACGAAGCCCAGGGGCCGGCCGCCGGGTGAGCTCGAATGCATGGCCGGCACGAAATGCACCGTGACGTCGCCAAGCTTGAACTTGCCGCCGGGATTGCCGCCCATGGCCGCGCCTTCGGGTAATTCGAGACTTTTCAAATGATCGAACACGCCGATTACCTTGGCGCCGCTTGCCGTGGCGATGGCCACCGTGTCGCCGACATGATCGCCGTGCGAGTGGGTCAGCAGGATCGCATCCGGCTTGTATTGCGACAAATCCTTGAGATTTTCCGGCGTCTTCGGGTTGTTCGTGATGAACGGATCGAGCAGCAGCGTGGTGCCGCCCGGCGAGGTTACCTGAAATGCGGCGTGACCGAGCCAGGTTATATGAATCTTGCCGTCCGACGCCCCTGCCGGCCCTGCGATGGCGAAAAACAATACAAGACTGAATGCTGCGGTTCCCCAGCGTAAGAACTTTTTCACTTGCACCTCCCTTATTGACCTTCAGTTCACCGGCCATACTATGCAATTTTGGCCGACACAGGAACTCTTCACTCATGACACCGGAAGAAATTCTCGCTCACCCGCCACGCATTCTGACCCAAAGCCAGCGCGAGCATTATTTCGAGCAAGGCTATGTCGGCGTCGAGGGGTTGGTGCCCACCGATACCCTCGCCGAGTTGGTCGCCGTGACCGAGGGGTTTTTCGAGGCGAGCCGATCGGAAACCCAATCCGGGCAAAAATTCGATATCGGTCCGGGCCATTCAAAGGAGCGTGTGGTCCTCAGGCGCCTGAAGCGCCCCGACGAGCAGCACGACGCCTATTGGCGCTTTGCGTCGGGATTGATGGCCGATGTCGCGGCCGATCTCGCCGGTCCCGATGTGGTCTTTCACCACTCCAAACTGAATTTCAAGTGGTTCGACGAAGCCGATACCACCCAGTGGCATCAGGATATCCAATTCTTTCCCCATACCAACTACAACGTCTTTACGATCGGGTGTTATCTCGCGGATACCGGCATGTCGGACGGTCCGCTCGCGGTTCTGCCGGGCAGTCACAACGGGCCGCTCTACGACCTCTATGGCGCGGATGGAAACTGGGCCGGCTGTCTGAGCGACGAAGATGCAGCGACGCTCGATATGGCCAAGGCGGCATACCTGATGGGGCCGGCGGGCTCGATCACGATTCACAATTGCCGGACCCTGCACTACTCGCCGTCGAGCACATCGCTCGAGCCGCGCCCTCTGCTGCTCAACTGCTATTCCTCCGCCGATGCCAAGCCCTATACGCCGCACCCGGATCCGTCGTCTCACAGCAATGAGATTCTGCGCGGCAATCCGGCGACATGGGCCGAGCACGATCCGCGGCCCTGCCGGGTTCCGCCGGATTGGTCCGGCGGCTATACCTCGATATTCGCAGCGCAGGCCGGGGAAGACGGCTGATCGCCAGGTCGCGGCTTCCAAGAAAATCGCCGGAGCCCGTTTCGGGGCTCCGGCCAAGTCGCAAGGCAACAGGGTCGGCAGATTACTGCGCGGCGGCTATGACGTCATCGAAGAGATCGCGCCGCCGGTCGTCGCTTTCGTATTGCGTTTTGGCGAGTTCCTCGCCCAGGAAGGCGGCGACCGCCTGCATGCCGGTGACCGGCACCTGGGCGTCACTTTCGGCCTGGGCGTTGTAGTTGGTGTTGGTGTTGACGTCGTAAGTGTAGAGCTCGCCGCTTTCGTCCGCGATGAACTCGATGCCGGCGATCTCGATGCCGTTATCCGCCAGGAAACGCTCGTAGCGCGCCGTGATCGAATGGTTGAAGTCGGGCAGAATCTCGAACTTGTTGGGGACCGCCGGGTCGGTCTGAGATTCCCCGGCCGGGCAGAACGCGTCTTCGATATTGCAGGCGTCCGCCGGGCAGAGCTCGAAGCCGTCGCGGGTATCGACCCGCACCGCGTAGAGGAAGCGGCCGCCGACGAACTCGCAGCGGGTGATGAAGGGCGCTTGCGGCCGGATATAGTCCTGGATCAGCCAGACTCCGTCGATCGGCGCTTCCTCGGCGGCGTCCGGGCCGTCCAGGTAGGCGGCGATCTCGTCCAGGTCGTGGAACAGGCGCACGCCCAAACCCTTGCCGCCCCGGTTGGGTTTCAGGATCCAGGGCCCGGGACCGAAGTTGCGGGCGGCTTCGAGGACATGTTCGCGGCCGACCGCGCCCAGGGTGCGCGGGGTGCGTATGCCCGCGCGGCCCAGGGCCGCGTACTGGCCGAGCTTGTCGAGCTCGAGGGCGAGAGCGCGGGAGGTGTTGACCACTCGGCGGCCATGGGTCTCCAGCCAAGTGAGAATGCCGCGGGTCAGCTCGGGCGCATAGCGGTGGCCACGGGTGTGGGAGGAGGCGCTCATGCGGTTGTAGAACACGCCCTCCGGCGGCGTCTTGTCGAAGGCGATGACGCCCCGGTCCAGAAACCACTCGTCATAGGGCAACTCGAGCTCGGCAAAGGCGGCCCGCAAGGGTTCGACCCAGGCACTGTTTTCGTGCAGGACCGTGATTCGGTTCATCTTATTACACCATAAATAGATGTGGAATATCGGTAATTGTCATGCCTGTGTGTTAAATTAAGGAAAATTTACACCGAATGCAAGAGAATGGGCATCGGTCACGGCAAAGTGACTCCTGCCACGTCCGGTCGTGGCGCCTGGGGGCAAGATGCTTGCAAGCCGCTGCCGTCTGCCCAAATAATGAATTCCGGCAAGTGAGCTTACAGTCATGAATCTGGTCGGCACCACCGTCGTCGTCTATGTGCTGTTGAACGTGGCGGTCTTCGTCATGCAGCGCACCCTGCTCTATCCGGCCGCGCGCCAGGCGCCGAACCTCGCCGCCTACGATGTGGCCGGGCTCCGGGAAGTCACCACCCAGACCCCCGATGGCCTCACTTTGCGCCACTGGTACGTGCCGCCGGCCGAGCCCGGCGCGGCGGTCCTGGTGGTCTTTCACGGCAATGCCGGGCACCTGGGCGACCGGGTTCCCAAGTTGGAGGCGATCATCGAGGCCGGCTTCGGCGTGCTGTTCGCCGGCTACCGCGGCTATGGCGGCAATCCGGGCAAGCCCACCGAAGACGATTTGACCGCCGATGCGCGCCTGCTGTTGGACTGGCTGGCGGCGCAAGGGGTGCCGCCGGATCGCACCGTGATCTACGGCGAATCCCTGGGCACCGGAATCGCGGTCAAGATGGTGGCCGAGCGCGAATTCGGCGGCGTGATCCTGGAATCGCCCTATACCTCCATCGCCGAAGTGGCCCAGGTCCACTACTGGTACCTGCCCGCCAAGTGGCTGGTGCTCGACAAGTGGGACTCCATGGCCCAGATCGAGCGCATCAAGGCGCCGTTGCTGGTGCTTCACGGCGCGCGCGACAAGACCGTGCCGACCCGTTATGGCCGGCGCCTGTTTGCAGCCGCACCCGAGCCCAAGGAACTATTGATCGTGGAGGGCGCGGCCCACAACGATCTCTACGATCACCCCCAGGTCGCGGAACGGGTGATCGCGTTCCTGCGCGGCCAACAGCCTGCGGCTGATTGATTCCGCCCCGCTTGTCCAGAAGGTCCCGCCACCCGGGCGGCTTTCGGCCCTCTGTTAGGATTTTGAAAACCATTATGTGGCCCTAATCGGCTGGATTTTTTGCGGGATCGGCTTAGCCTGAGGAATCGTATTGCCATGAGAGGTATCAAGGAACTGCGCCAACGCGTCTTGGCCGCCGAGGAGCGTTTCGGCTTGAATGACGCAGAGCGTGCCGCCTACAGCGAACGCCTGGTGGTTCTGATGAGTGAAATCGAGGGGCGCATCGGTGACCAGAAATTCAAGATCAAGCAACAGGCCGCCGTCATAAAGACGGGCGAGTCCGAGGCCGCCGTCCTACAAGCCAAAATCGACGGCCAAGGCACTGCAATCGCCCAGCAGGCCGAGACGATCGAGAAACTCAAGGCCAGCGGCGCCCGCAAAACCAGTGAGAACGAGCAACTGCGCGCCATGCTGCACTCGATGCTCCAGACCATAGAGTCTGGCGGCCGCGACGGCCTAGCCGAGGCGATGCAGGAGCTCGACCGCAAAGTCAGCGCGCTGATGAGCGCGGCCGCCGCCGAGCCGGAAGACGCGCCGGTGGCCGAGGAATCCCATGACCCCATGGAAGAGGCCGAAGACGTACCGACGAACGAGGTTGCGTTGGAATCCGCGATGGCGGCCATGGGCCTGTCCTACGAGGACGAGGATGCCGCGGTGATCGAAGCCGAAGAAGCGGCCACTGCGGAATCCTATTCCGAAGAATTCGAGGAGCCGGTGGCCGAGGAGACGGACGAGCCGGTCGCCGAGGAGACGGACGAGCCTGTCGCCGAGGAGACGGACGAGCCTGTCGCCGAGGAGATCGAGGAGCCGGTGGCGGAAGAGGTGGCCGAGGATATCGACGCGCCGGTCGATGAGATCGATGAGTCGGTCGCGGAAGCGCTTGCCCCCGAAGCCGCAACCGAAAGCGATGGTCAGCCGGCCGGCGGCAGCCTGGACGACATCATGGAGCGGGTTTCCAAGCTGGTCGAGGAAACCGAGGCGGCGGTTGCCGCACCTGAGCCTTGCGCCCCCGAAGAACCGCCCGAAACTGTGGCGGAATCCGTGGCCGAGGAAATAGTGGAGGAACCGGCCCAACTGGCGACCGGGACCGATTCTTAAAATTTTCCATAGTTGATTTGAAAGCGCGCCTTCCGGCGCAGAGTCTTTAGCCCGCTTCCTTGAGCGCGGCCAGGGCTTCGGGCGTGTCGACGTCGATCAGCACGCCGTGGCCGGAGTCGGTCTCGTCCATGGCCACCTCGGCGACCAGTTCCGGGTAGGCGCCGATCAAGTGGCGGGCGCCGACATCGCCGGCAATCTCCTGCATTTCGGCCAGAAACCGGCTCGCGAACAGCACCGGATTGCCGCGCTTGCCATCCCAGGTCGGCACGCAGATGGCGCGGCCCTCGAGCGGGTTGAAGGCGGCAATCAGGCGGTCGATAGCGGCGGCCTCGACCCGCGGCATGTCGCCGAGTGCGACCACCACGCCGTCGGTCCCGGCCGGCAGTGCGGCCAAGCCCCGGTGCAGCGAGGTGCTGAGCCCCTGGGCGTAGTCCGGATTGTGCACGCTGCCCAGGTCCAGGCCCGCGAGCGCCGCCTCGACCCGGCCGCGCTCGTGCCCGGTGACCACGATCACCGGTTCGGCCTGGGAGGCGAGCGCCGCTTCCGCCGCCCGCACCACCATGGGCTTGCCGCCGACCTCGGCCAGCAGCTTGTTGTCCGCGCCCATGCGGCGCGACTGCCCGGCGGCCAGCACCAGGGCGGCGATTCGCGGCGCGCGCGGGACATCGGCCGGTGCTTCGACCGCCGCCGTCTCGACAGCCTGGGCACGGGGCAGGGGCCGGGCGGCGATCTCCTTGAGCAAGCCGCCCGCACCCATCGCCATGATCGTGTCGCCTGCCACCGGCAGATCGGCGATCAGGCGCTGCAGCACCCAGTCGAAGCCATTCACTTTGGGCGAGCGCGCGCAGCCCGGCAGGCCGAGCACCGGGGTCGTCTCGATATGGCCGAGTAGCAGCAGATTGCCCGGATCGACCGGCATGCCGAAGTGGTCGATGGTGCCGCCGGCCCGCTCGATCCCCGCCGGCACCACGTCGCGCCGGTCGACGATGGCCGAAGCGCCGGAAATCAGCACCAACTCGGCGCCGCGGCCTCTCAGGGTTTCGATTGCGGCGGCAACCTCGGCGGCGTCATGACCGCAGCGCAACTCCTCCGCCGGCGCGCCGTCGAGCGCGGCCAGGCGCGCGTCCACCACTCTCTTGGTCTTGTCCAGGATCGAGGCCTTCATGCCCGGCAGCGTGGTCTGGATCAGCCCCACCGGCCGCGGCCTGAGGGCTGCGACCCGCACCAGCGGCCCCGCGCCGGCCCGCGCTGCCGCCAGGCAGCGCCCGAGCGCCACGCCGCTCACCGCGAAGGGAATGATCTTGACGGTGGCCGCGAGCTGGCGCGGCTCGACCAGATCGAAGGGACCGAGGGTGGCCAGAGTCACCGCTTCGTCGACCCGGTTGAGCGCGTCGAGCCGCACCCGGTCGATGACCAGCACGCCGCGCTCGGCGACCACCAGATTGGCGCGTCCGGTAAAGGCGGCGCTCATGGTCAGGCCCGGACCCAATATCGCCTCGGCGATCTGGCCCGCCGCCGCGTCTTCGTGGACGTCGCCGGGCTCCAGGCGGGCGGCGATCACGGTCTCGATCCCGGCCCGCCCGAGCGCCGCCACATCGTCCGCGGAGAGCCGCCGGCCCTTCTTGAAGCGCGCCGTATCAAGCTTCACCGAATGCGCGAGGATCGCGCCTTCGGCCTCGGCCAAGGGTGTGTCGCCGAAGATCATGGCGCGGTCCCCATTACGTGCTCTGGGCCTTGACCAGGGGCGGGACGCCGTGCAGGGCCTGGGTCATCTGGGCGAGGATCGCAATCGCAATCTCGGCGGGGCTTTTGGCGCCGATCGCCAAGCCGATGGGGCCGTGGATGCGGGCCAGCGCCGCTTCGTCCAGGCCGGCTTCGCGGAGGCGCGCCAGGCGTTTGGCGTGGGTCCGGGTGCTGCCCAGCGCGCCGATGTAGAAGACCTCCGATTTGAGTGTGACCTCGAGCGCCGGATCGTCGAGCTTGGGATCGTGGGTCAGCACGATCACCGCCGTGCGGCGGTCCGGTGCGAGCGCCGTGAGCGCCGCGTCCGGCCACTCGGTTGACATCTTGACCTCGGGGAAGCGCGCGTCCGTGGCCCAGGCTTGGCGCGGATCGACCACGGTCACGTCGTAGCCGGCAAGCGCGGCCATGGGCACCAGGGCCTGGGCGATGTGCACCGCGCCGACCACGATCATCCGGAGCGGCGGGTTGAACGCCTGGACGAAGAGATCGGTGCCGGGCAGCGTGGCGCTGCGATTGTCGAGAATCGCCTGGCGCGCCTGGGCCAGGACCGGCCCGCCGAGGGTCAGCTCGCCGGTCACGGTCTCGCCGTCCAGCAGCGCCTGGCGCCCGCTCTCCAGGTTGGTGACCAGGGCCACCGGGCGTTTGGCCGCCCGGGCCTGCTGCAGGCTGTCCAGGAGTTCCCGCTTCACGGCGTCCCCGCTATTCCAGCCGCTCGACGAAGACCTGGACCGTGCCGCCGCAGGCCAGGCCGACTTCCCAGGCCATCTCGTCGGTGACGCCGTATTCGAGCAGCTTGGGCGCGCCGTCCGCCATGACCGAGCCCGATTCGTGCACCACCGCGCCCTCGATGCAGCCACCGGATACCGAGCCGATCATGTTGCCGTCGCCATCGACGGCGAGTTGGCTGCCGACCGGCCGCGGCGAGGAGCCCCAGGTCGCCACCACCGTGGCCAGCGCCACCAGGCGTCCCTCGTCGCGCCAGGCTGCAGCCTGGGTCAGAACGTCGTCGCTGAAATTCCTTGCCGTCATACCGCCTCCTGTCATACCGCCTCCTGCCATTTGTGCCCCGCCTCCTGCCGCCGAGTGACCGGATGGCTGAGCACCTCGGTCAACTGGGTCAGGCTCTCCAGGTTGTGCACCGTGCGGAAATCGTCCACGTGGGGCACCAGCACCTGGGCCCCCAGGGATTTGGGCTCGTACCCCTCATAGCGCAACAGGGGATTGAGCCAGATCAGGCGCCGGCAGGACCTGTGGAGGCGCTCGATCTCGGTGCCCAGGCCCTCGGCGTTGTCCCGGTCGAGGCCATCGGAGATGAACAGCACCACCGCACCCTGGCCGAGCACGCGCCGCGACCAGTGAATGTTGAAATCGCGCAGACAAACGCCGATACGGGTGCCGCCGGACCAGTCGAGCACCGCTTCGGCGACCTTCTCCAGCGCGATATCCACGTCCTTCTGGCGCAAGTGGCGGGTGATGTTGGTCAGCCGCGTGCCGAACACGAAGGTGTGGACCCGGTCGCGATCGTTGGTGATCGCGTGCATGAAGTGCAGCAGCATGCGCGAGTAGCGGCTCATGGAGCCGGAGACATCGCAGATCACCACCAGCGGCGGATGGCGGCGGCGCGGCCGCTTCCAGCGCAACGGAATGGTGTCCGATCCAGAGCGCAGGGCGGCACGCATGGTCGCGCGCAGGTCGGCGCGCTGCCCGGCAGAGTGCGCAGGCCGGCTGCGCCGCGTCGGCAGATCCATGATCGGCAGGCGCATGGCCGCGATCGCGGCCTTAGCCTGGGTGAGTTCCGCATTCGTCATTGTTTCAAAATCAATGGTTTGCAAGATTTCTTTACCGGAAAAAGTCAAGGTCGCATCGATTTCGATTTCGGTGTCGTCCCGCTCGTTTTCCGGCAGGTCCGGGATGCGCCCGGCGCCCTGCAGGGCTTCGGCCAGCCGGCGGCTCAGCTCCCGCGCATCGTCGTCGGAGCCGCCGAAACTCGGCAGGAACAGGCCCAGCATGCGCTCCAGAATTTTCGGGTTGCGCCAGAGCACGTGGAACGCCTGGTCGAACAGTTCCTGCTGGTCGCGCCGGTTGACCAGGACCGCGTGCAGCGCCCAGTAAAAATCGTCGCGGCGCCGGATGCCGACCGCCTCGACCGCCTCGACCGCGCGCAACACCTTGCCCGGCCCGACCGGCAGGCCGGCCGCCCGCAGGGTGCGGACGAAATACATGATGTTCTCGGCGATGCGCCCGTCATCGGCCGCTGGCGCCGGGTCGGCCATAGATTCAGACTCCGCCAGTGCCGGCGGCGCGCTTGACCTCTTCCAGAACCTTGGCGGCCTCGCTGCCGTGCACCTTGGCGATATCGTCCTGATACTTGAGCGGGATCGAGAGCGTAACAAGGCATATCATGCGATAACATTTTCCCTTGTTTTCCGCTAGATACCTGTTTACATGTGACATTATGTTATCCGATGATATGGGACGTTATTCGGACCTCATATTAGCCGCGATTTAGCCGGAGGCGGAAATGGCCAAACGCAAATCCCTTACTGACCACATGTTAGCCAGGCTCAAGCCGGAGGCCAA
>Ga0114950_10004006_pt1 | contig 11414 bp, 14 predicted proteins | sample N075metaG_FD_83503 | JGI IMG/M metagenome (GOLD analysis project Ga0114950, IMG submission 83503) | Deep subsurface microbial communities from Kermadec Trench to uncover new lineages of life (NeLLi) - N075 metaG | ecosystem: Environmental > Aquatic > Marine > Ocean trench > Sediment | place...
CCGGCGGTACGTGATGGCCACGTCTACGAGATCAAATCGTCGATCATTCTTCAGCCGGGCCCCGCGGCCCTTACCGATGGTGTTACCGCGATCCAGGAGCTCATCGAGCGATGGACGAGCCAGCGGACAGCCAAAGCCGGCTAGGAGGTGCCCTTCAGGAAGTGAGAGCCGCTCGAGCACCATATATTCAGCCAGCCCGTCAACCGGTATTCAGCCGACCCGTCAACCGGAGAATGAAGCCATGGCAGAGACAGAAGGCGAGCAGGGGACAGGTGGGGAACAGCTTCCCAGTGCTGGGTTGACCGAAGTGGGACAGATCGCCGTCAACGTCGAAGACGTCGAGCGGGCCACAGCGTTCTACCGCGACGTGTTGGGCGTTCCGTTCCTGTTCGACTTCCCTGGGCTTGCGTTCTTCAACCTGGGGGGGGTACGGCTGATGCTGAGCCGGCCGGAGGGTGTCGAGCCGTCCTCGTCACTGCTCTATTTTCGGACGGACGACATCCAAGCGACCTACGAAACCCTCCTCAGCCACGGTGTGGATTTTATCGAGACGCCGGAGGTGGTACATCGGGCCGACAACTACGAGCTGTCCATCGCCTCCTTCTACGACTCCGAAGGAAACGTCATGGCCATCATGCACGAAGCGGGTAGCGTCTGAGCGCGCCCTCAGGTGGTCGGTGAGCGCGACCGTTCCTCATCCGTGGGCCAGAGCCAGGCGGCCCCGCGCACGCCACTCGAGTCGCCGTGCACATTCCCGAGGACCTTCGTAGCGACCCGATCGCTGAAGACGTACTGCGGCAGGGCTGTCTGCACATCCACGGGTAGCGCGGGAAGATTCGACATCCCGCCTCCTAGAACCACGATCCCCGGATCGAGCACGTTGATGATGGACGCAAGCCCCCGCGCCAGTCGGTCCACGTAGCGCCCCCGCGTGGCTGTGGCATCGCGGTCGCCCCGGGCCGCACCCGCCACGATCTCCCGAGTCGAGAGTCGCTGACCGGTGACCGCTTCGTGATCCCGTACCATTCCGGGTCCGGAAACGTATACCTCGATGCACCCCTTACGCCCGCAGTAGCAGTCCGGCCCCGGCCATTCGTCGTCCTTGAGCCAGGGGAGGGAATTGTGGCCCCACTCTCCGCCGATCCCCTGGTGTCCCTCCAGGACCTGCCCCCCGACCACGATGCCCGCGCCGACTCCGGTACCGAGGATGACACCGAATACCACGGCCGCCCCCGTACCCGCCCCGTCGGTGGCCTCGGAGAGCGCGAAACAATTCGCATCATTCATGACGCGGATCGGCCGCCCCATGATCGCTTCGAGATCCTTGTCGAACGCGCGGCCGTTCAACCACGTCGAGTTCGAGTTCTTCACGAGACGCGTCGCCGGCGACAGGGTCCCGGGGATGCCCACGCCGATCGAGCCCCGCGTCTCCTGGCCGCTCGCCGTACTCGCATCGTCCTCGAGGACCGAAATGAGGCCCTCGATGGCCAGGAGTGTCTGCTCGTAATCCTTGGGGGTCTCGATTCGCCGACGGGCGACCTCGTCGCCATCGCGGCTCAGCGCCACGCCTTGGATCTTAGTGCCGCCGAGATCGATTCCGATACGTAAGGTCGCGCCATCCATGGCGTAAATAGTTGCTCGGCGGCTAGGGGATGTGCAACCGCGACTTCTTCAGCGGCGGTTTGTTGCGGACACGACGTTCAGGGGTCGCGAACGTCCGCACCTTCCGGTGAGGCGAGTAATCCGTCCGGTGAAGAGTCCGCGGGGTCGGACGAGGGGGCCGCCCGGTCCGACGAGGCCTCGCCCTTGTCCGGCGAAGCCTCGCCCCTTTCCGACGAAGTGTCTGCTTCGAGGCCTGCATCGCCCCGCGCCGTCGGCAATTGCGGGTGAAGAAGGGGTTCGGGCGGCCGGGCACCCGAGAGAGCCCCGCCCAATAGTTTTTCCGTGAAGTCCAGCCGGGCGTCCACCGAGTGCAGTCGAACGGCGAGGTCAGCCACGTCCGCCTTCATCACCTCGACGTCCCGTGGATCCATGGAGCCCAACCGGTGAAGCGGCGGTGGAGACATTTTCCGGACCACCCACTGGCAAAGAAGCATCCCGCCTGCTCCCATCGCCCCGCCACCTACGAAGCTGGCGAGAGCCACGACGATGATCTCCACTTCCATACGAACGTTACCCGGTTGTGTGAAACCGGCCACACAAATGGCCGGTGGGATTGTAGAGGAGAGGCACGTAGATCCCCCGTCCCCGTTCCCGACGAGGATTCGTACGTTCGGGTTTCGCCGCCCAGCATCCGGCGAGCACCGTTTCACATTCGGAGGCCGTCACGGTTCGATCACCGTTCCGGCTTCCCCAGCCAGCATCTCTGCGATGTCTTCGAGCGCGCCGATGGTTGCCTTCCTCCCGGTGTTCTCCACGAACGTACAGGCCGCCTCGACCTTAGGTCCCATCGAGCCAGCGGGGAAGTCCTGGTGACGGAAATCTCCTGGAGACGCATGTACGATCCGCCTCTGCTCCGGTGTACCCCAGTCGTGATAGACGGCATCGACGTCGGTGGCAAGGATGAGGTGATCTGCATCCACTTCCTCGGCCAGGAGAGCACTGGCCCGGTCCTTGTCGATCACCGCTTCCACTCCGTGCAGTTTTCGTTGATCGTCATAGGCGGTGGGGATTCCTCCGCCTCCCGAGCAGATTACGACGACGTTGTGTTCCAGGAGCCAGCGTACAGGTCGGACTTCGAAGACACGTTTGGGAAGAGGTGACGGCACGACCCGTCGCCAGCCGTCGCCGTCCGGTGCGACGGTCCATCCCCGGTCCGCCGCAAGTGTGCGTGCTTCGTCCTCGGTGTATACCGGGCCGATCGGCTTGGTCGGATTCTGGAACGCCGGGTCGTCGGGGTCGACCTCCACCATCGTCAGGATGGTCGCGAAGGGGCGCTCGACAGGCAGTAGGTTGCCGAGCTCTTGCTCGATCATGTACCCGATCATCCCCTCGCTCTGCGCACCGAGGACATCGAGCGGGTAGGGGCGCACGTTCTCGAGCGCTGCCGCCTGCAGTGCCAGGAAACCCACCTGGGGACCGTTCCCGTGTGTGATCACGAGCTGGTGGCCGGCTGCGACGGGCGCCAGTGCTTCGGCTGCGGTCCGCACGTTTTTGCGTTGTACGGCCGCTGTGGGAGGTTCACCCCTGCGCAGCAGCGCATTCCCTCCGAGTGCCACGACGATGCGCATGGAGCTTCCCCGCGCTAACCCCCGAGCGTCGCCACCATCACGGCCTTGATGGTGTGCACCCGGTTCTCCGCTTGATCGAACACGATCGAGTGTTCGGATTCGAACACTTCGTCGGTCACTTCCATGCCGTCCATTCCGAACTTTTCGAACATCTTCTGTCCGACTGATGTATGCCTGTCGTGGAAGGCCGGCAGGCAGTGTAGAAATTTTGCCGGCGGATCTCCGGTCATGGACAGGACGTGCGAGTTGACCTGGTACTTTCCAAGGAGGTCGATCCGCTCGGCCCACTTCGACTCGGACTCACCCATCGATACCCACACGTCCGTGTGGACGAAGTCCACGTCCCGGACGCCTTCCTCCACGCTCTCCGTCAGCGTAAGGGTTCCGCCTGTGGTTTCGGCGATTTCCCGACACCGTTCGACGAGACCCGATTCTGGCCAGCACGCTTCTGGAGCCGCCAGCCGGACATCCATGCCCATCTTGGCTCCCCCGACCATCAGCGAGTTGCCCATGTTGTTCCGGGCGTCGCCCAGATAGCAGAACGAGACCTTCGAGAGTGGCTTAGGGCTGTGCTCCTCCATCGTGAGGAGGTCGGCCAACACCTGTGTGGGGTGAAACTCGTCGGTCAGGCCATTCCATACCGGCACACCCGCGAACGCGCCCAGCTCTTCAACGATTTCCTGTCCGAATCCCCGATACTGGATCCCGTCGTACATTCTTCCGAGGACGCGGGCCGTGTCCTTGATCGATTCCTTGTGCCCGATCTGGGATCCACTGCTTGGCCCCAGGTACGTAACGTGACCGCCCTGATCGAAGGTCGCCACCTCGAAGGCACACCGCGTCCGGGTGGAGGTCTTCTCGAAGATCAGGGCGATGTTCCTACCGGTCAGGCGCGGGCGCTCGCGACCCTCGGCCTTTTCGATCTTCAGTTCGGTCGCCAAGTCCAAGAGGTACCGGATCTCCTCCGGCGTGAAATCGTCGAGTTTGAGAAAGCTCCGCCGCCCGAGATCCACCGTCATATGCTGCCTCCCGTGCTGCCTCCCGCGTCCACTGAGGCGGTTCTGTCGGTTCGTCGTTGTGAACCGTTTGTGAGGGTGTCAAATCTAACAGGAAGGGTGACCGGGGAAGGGGGGGACGGGTCCGGGAGGGGGTGATCGAAAAGGGTTGCGGGCCTAAACGGGATCCCTTAGAAGCGGGCAGGTCATGCAGTGCCCTCCACCCCGCCCACGGCCCAACTCAGACCCATCGATCGTAATCACCTCGATACCCGCTTTACGCAATTTGGTGTTCGTGTACTCGTTCCTGGAGTATGCCACGACAACTCCGGGCTCGACGGCCAGGAGGTTGTTGCCGTCGTCCCATTGCTCGCGTTGAGCCTGGAACTCGTCGCCTCCCGTTCCTACAACCCTCAATTGTTTGACCTGCAGGGCGTTCTTGAGCGCGTCGAGGAAGCTCTTCTCCTGGGTGATCTCCATCGCTTCCCCGGACCGATCCGAGGGGCGAAGGCTGTAGGCTGTGATCTGGTCCACGACCTGCGGGTAGACGGTCACGGCGTCCACGTCCAACATCGTGACGACCGTGTCGAGGTGCATATGTGCCCGGTCTCGGCCGATGTCACACGCGATCACACGTTCCACCGCCCCCGCCTCGAAGAGTGTTCTTGCGAAGAGCTCGACCATCTGCGCCGTGGTACGCTCGCTGATACCCAGCAACAAACAACCGTTGCCAATCGGCATGACGTCACCGCCCTCCAAAGACGCTCTTCCGAAATTCTCGACCGACGCATCCCCGCTCCTCTGAGCGTCGGAGTGCCAGATCTCGAAATCCGCACCTTTGAACAGGGGATGATTCCTGTAGATGAGCTCGACGTTCACCGTTTCCAACCGTCTCACCGGGAAGTACATCGGATTCAGGGTCACGCCGTTGTAAATCCACGATGACGAGTCCCTCGTGAAGAGTGAATTCGGAAGCGGTGGAAGAACGAACGATGTATCGGGGCCGGCCCGTGCCATCAGCGAGCGGCTGACGTCGAGTCCCTCCATCTCGGTCCATTCGAGTCCGCCAATCAGGTGGGTCGCAAGGTCGTCCGGGTTCATCTCCAGGAGGTAGGCCCGAATCTCATCACGCAGGGAGGCCCCCACAGTCCGCTCCGTGACGACGTGATCCACGATCTCATGGCGGGCCTCTTCGCTCGAGGTGAGTGTCTCGGAAAGGAGGTCCCGTAGCAGGTAGACTTCGACACCACGATCCCGGAGGTGGTCGACGAACACGTCGTGTTGCTCCCGCGCCCTCCGCACCCACAGCACATCGTCGAAGAGCAGCTCCCGGACGTTCGAAGGTGTGAGCCGCTGAAGGCTCAGGTCCGGCCGGTGGACCAACACTTTTCGCAGCCGCCCAACCTCCGAGCCCACGTAAAAGGCCGGGGTCTTGTGAGGGTTGGCCGGTGTCGACGTGTGAGAGCCGGGCATGTGTACAGGGGCGCCCGAGCCGGCTTTCAGCGTACCGCCGAACCGCTCATCGAGCCGGAGGCGTTGCGCGCATCCGCGGCCTCGAGCTCCTCTTTGATCACCGCCACCAACTTGCCGAACTGGGCGGGTTTCTGGAGGTATCGGGCGACTCCGAGGTCCTTCGCCTGCTGGGCGTGGTCCGGATCCGTCGACGCTGTGAACACGACGACGGGAATGTTCTTGAGCGTCTCCCGCTCCGCGACCCACTCGAGGAGATCGAAGCCGCTCCCGTCAGGTAACCACATGTCCAGCACGATCAAGTCGGGGATCGGGTTGTTCGGGCCGTCATCTTCGTATTCGGGCCACTCACCGCGGAGATAACTCTTCGCACCCTCACAAAGGAGAGCGACCCGAATGCGGGCTCCCCTGAGGCCCCGGGAGATCACGGCCTCGATCAACCCGATGTGATCGGGATTGTCCTCGACAACGAGGACGGTCGTGTCTGTGTACACCTTTTTCATCCCGGCATGACGTTGGGGAAACCCGGTAACCTTTATCGCTCGTCCCGGGGAGAGCGCTCGCACCCCGTGTGGTGCGCCCGCAGTGTCATTCAAACATACAAGTCGGTGCGGTTCGAAGCCTAGCCCTTTTTTCCCACGGATGAGAAGTCTACGAACGTCTCGAAGGCTGGGGGGAGCTACGGACCTTCCGCGCCAATCGATGTGAGGAGTCTGCTGGCCCAAGCGATTTCGTCCTCGTTGATCGTGTGCCCCATACCAGGGTAGATCCGCTCCTCCACCTCGCCCTCCAGACCGTTCATAACCTGGGTGGATTCATGGACACGGCCCACCGGAATGTGCGCGTCGACGTCGCTGCAACCCAGGAAGACCGGCGTACCCTCCAAGGAGCCAGGGTAGTCGCGCGGTGCACCGTCAGCCCCGATGAGACCTCCCGAGAACGCTACCACCCCCCCGTACCGGCGGGTATTTCGGGCTGCGAACTCGAGAGCCAGGCACGCTCCCTGAGAAAAACCCATGAGCACGACCCTCTCCGCTGGGATTACGGCGCCGACAGCGGTCACCGCCACTTCGATCCTGGCGAGCGCCGACGTAAGCCAGGGCTCGTTCAGCTCGACCTCGCTCAGAAAGCTGTTCGGATACCACGAAAAGCCTGATGCCTGTGGTGCGACAACGGCCGTCCGTGACGCCTGAAGTTCCGGCGCGAGGCCCAGAATACCTTGCGCACTGTCGCCTCGACCGTGGATCAAGACGACGGCGCTCTCGGCCTCCTCGAGCCCAGGACCGAACCAGACCTCCTCACTTCCTCGGTGAGGATCGTCGGTCATGAACGTTCGTCGGGAAGGATGAGCCTTGGAAGCCGCGCCTCCAACTCCTCCCGTCGGGCTTCGAACCACGGAGGCAGCTGGAGCTTTCGTCCGAGCTCATCCGCGGATTCGTCGATTCCGAACCCCGGTGTGTCCGTCGCAATTTCGAACAGGACCCCACCGGGTTCCCGGAAATAGATGGAGTGAAAGTAGCACCGGTCCTGGACTGTCGTCACGTGGATACCGGCGCCGGCGATGGTCTCTCGCCAGGACTGTTGCTCATCGTCGTCCCGGGCACGGAAGGCCACGTGGTGAACACTGCCGCGTCCCATCTGCACCGTCGCCCCCGACCCCGTGGAGCGGAGGTCCACGATCGAGCCGACGTCCTGCTCATTACCCCTGAAGCGGAGGCGTCCGCCGTACTCGCCGAGGTGTTCGAAGCCCATGACATCGGTGAGGAGCCTCGCCGTTGGGTCCGGGTCGGCGACATCGAGCAGCACGCCATGAAAGGCACGTATGGCATATTCCGGGGGAACGTCGGGATGGATGGGCGGGCCGGCTGAAGTCTCCCGTGTGGAGGGCCCGGCCACGAGTTCGAAAACCAATCCGTCGGGATCCTCGCAGCGCAGTGACTCCTCGTCGAAGCGAGTCGTCACCTCTCCGGGTGACGCGCCCCGGGCCCTGAGGCGGTCGGCCCAGAACCCGAGGGATCCGGGGGGGACCGAGAAGCCGGTTGCCTCGGTCGAGCCTGATCCGGACCCACCTGGGGCCGCTTGTTCCCAAGGAAAGAACGTCATCGCGGTGCCTGGTGTCCCCGCAAGGTCGCCGTAGTAGAGGTGGTGGGTTCCAGGGTCGTCGAAATTCACGGTCTGCTTGACCGTACGGAGCCCGAGGACGTCCGCGTAGAAGTCCACATTCTGCTGCGCGGCCCCCGAAATGGCGGTGACGTGATGGATACCCGGAACGCTTAGGGTCATGGATTCGACATCGGTGGAAACCACTGCGCAGACTTTGCGGTTGCGATGCATCGTGAAAGAAACGAAACTGATGATTCGGGTCGCACGAAACAAGCGACATGGAACAGGCTAGTGAAACCAGCGATGAAACAAGCTATGTGTGCCGTTCGTAAGAAGTGATAGAAGGGTCGTGCGCCCCTGGGGCCTGTTCGACGTGGCCGACGGGTGAGACGTGCGCGACAGGCGCGCTATCAGACTTTCGAGGAAAGACGATATGATGAAATCTCTCGCTCCTGTAGCGCTGGCGGGAATCGCCACTGCCCTCCTGTGGAAGATTCTTCAGATTCTCATGGCCCCCGTGATTGCCTGGATCCTCGGAATGTTGATGCTCGGGCTCAAGATTGGGCTCGCGGTAGCGGTGCTCTTCGTCGCGGTTTATGGTATTAAAAGGGTGATGCAGAGTCGCGCCAAGCGTGAGGAAGACGCGTAAGAGCTTTTTCCTCCTGACCTTTCCTTCCCCGGGGTCTTTCCCTGGCACGTTCGAACTCGCTATATCCCAGTGAGTAGGAATTCCATCCTGACGTAACGTTCTTCAGCGCTCGGTCGGTACCGCCCGGGACTTACGTCTCAAGGAACCCAGGAGATTGAGATGGTCCGGACACCCACGAGAATATTCGTCGCCGTAGGGCTTCTTCTGTCTGTCGTAACGCCCGTTTTGGGCCAATCGCCGGTCCTTCGCTCGGCACACCACGACTTTCGGGTCGTCACGGTAGCCGACGGCCTGATCGGCCCCTGGTCCATCGCGTTCCTCCCCGGCGGCGACATTCTGATTACGGAGAAGGCGGGTCGGCTTCGTCTCGTCCGAAACGGGGTCCTGCGTATGGCGCCCATCGAGGGGGTCCCCGAGGTTCTGGACCAGGGTCAGGGCGGGCTTATGGACGTGGTTCCCCATCCCGATTTCGAGTCGAATCAGTTTGTCTACTTGACCTACTCCAAGCCGATCGGCGACGGTACCGAGGCGACGACCGCGCTCGGGCGGGGGCGTTTCGTGAACGACCGGCTGATGGACTTTGAAGACATCTTCGTTGCTGAGACCCAGGGTCGGGCCGGCCACTACGGATCCCGGCTCGCGTTCGATGCCGATGGGTACATCTTCGTCACGGTCGGAGAACGTCAGGCACCGTCCCGCGGCGACTTGGAGGCCCACCCCGCGCAGGATATCACGAACCACCACGGCACCGTCAATCGTCTCAATGACGACGGCACCGTGCCTTCGGACAATCCCTTCGTGGGTCAGGGCGATGCACGTCCCGAGATCTGGAGCTACGGACACCGGAACCCCCAAGGTTTAGCCATCCACCCCGAGACGGGCGACATCTGGGTTACCGAGCACGGACCTCAGGGTGGGGACGAGCTCAACCGAATCCGGCCAGGTTTGAACTACGGTTGGCCGGTGATCGGGTACGGTGTGAACTACGGGAGCGGTCTGGCGATCCATGAAGGGACGCAGCGCGACGGGATCGAATCCCCGACCCATTTCTGGGTGCCGTCGATCGCCACGTCCGGCCTGATGATCTATACCGGAGACCTCTTCCCTGCGTGGAAGGGAAACATTTTCGCCGGGGGCTTGGCCGGCCAGCAGATGGCTCGACTCACGATGGACGGGCAGCGCGTAGTCCGGGAGGAAACGCTCCTACAGGGCCTGGGTCGTATACGCGACATCCGGCAGAGCCCGGATGGATATATCTACGTAGCGATCGACGGCCGTGCTCAGCCTTCCGCTGTGGTCCGGTTGGAGCCGGCGGGAGCGAGGTAGATCTATTTCAGCTTTTCCATGATCAGGGCGGCCGACGGAACGCCGTCCGCTCGACATGCCATGTCACCGCCACTGGCGGGGTTATCCGTTACGTCGCGGCCGTCGATGAGGATTGTCGGAGATCCATGCTGACGTAAGTGCTTCGGGGTCGAATCGGCGAACAGGTCCCACTCCGTCCAGGTCGTGTCTTTGCCTTCCCACTGGAGCGCCGAACGCAGATTCTCGCGAGCCATGTCCACGTTCGGGCACCCGTCAAAAAAGACGAGTTCGATATTTTTCTCGCCGGTCATGACAGCCTCCTCTTACGAGTTCCAATCCATTGCCCTCGTATGGAGTTCCTTGTCACTCTCCTAGTTCCGCGCCTGTCGGATCGCTTCATCACGATACTCGGCGCTCGCGTAGATCGCGACCTCGACGCGCCGGTTGGCGTCCTGACCCGCTGAAGTCTCGTTGGAAGCCACGGGCTCCATCTCGCCGAGGCCCTGGATGCTGATCTGTCTGCCGGGAATCCCTTGGGTGGCCAGATAGTCCGAAGCGGCCGTGGCTCGCCGTTCCGAGAGCCCCTGGTTGTAAGACGCAGACCCTGAATCGTCCGTGTGCCCGGCTACGAGCAACTCGTAGTCGTCCGAGTCCGCGGCAAGCACTCGAGCCAGGTCACTGAGGTTGCTACGCGCCGCCGCCTGCAGAGCAGACGAATCGAAGCCGAAGAGGATGCCGGAGTCGAAAGTCACCAGGATACCTTCTCCCACCCGCTCGATCGTGGCGTTGTCGAGCTCCCTCTCCAGCGTCTCGGCCCGGTCGTTCATCCGGCTCCCGATGATCGCTCCGGCGGCACCTCCCACCACCGCGCCGATGATGGCACCCTTGGCGGTCGAACCCGCGGCGTTACCGACAACCGCACCCACCGCGCCTCCAGCGCCCGCCCCGATCAGGGCTCCACGTTGTGTATTGCTGAGACTGGAGCATCCGGCGCTCCCAAGGGACAGCAGGGTGACCAAGGCAACAGCGGGCGACCGTGTCTTCATCATCGGACCTCTTCTGGCTGATCTATGTTTCTGGCGTGAGGCGTTATCCCCAAGTAAAGTAGAGAGTTCCACCATGTAGGAGTATTTGTCCGGAGTCCGTTGGCGGAGCACACTGACACGGGAGCCCACCTGGGGTAACACGAGGTCCATGACGCTCAAGCTGCGGCATTTGATTGTGCTCCTTTTCGCTCTCGTTTTGGGGGCGGCAGCGATGTACGTCGAGATGAACCCATGGCTCAGGATGTTGGTCGCCGCGCTTCTCCTGGTTCCGATCATCTACGGGGCGGACGGGTTGGGAATCCCCAAACTGATGAACGTTCTGCCGGACCCCGCGGTCCGCCATCGGCAATTCGGCGTCCTCCGGTCCCAGGTCATGCAACTTCTAGATTTGGTTCGGCGGCTCAACTGGCTGCACGTCGATCTGGAGCGACGCGTCCGCAATGAAGACGATGTGAAGACCGAGATTTCGCAGGCAGAAGAACGCCTCGACGAGATTCTTGCCGAGATCCGGAGCGTGGCCGGGCAGCCTTCGCCGGAGACTGTCGGTCCGGAGATTGTGGTTGCCGAGGAGAAAGAGGAATTCTCCCATTCCCAAAGTGTTCAGGAGCGACCCTGA
>Ga0114950_10004007_pt1 | contig 11414 bp, 8 predicted proteins | sample N075metaG_FD_83503 | JGI IMG/M metagenome (GOLD analysis project Ga0114950, IMG submission 83503) | Deep subsurface microbial communities from Kermadec Trench to uncover new lineages of life (NeLLi) - N075 metaG | ecosystem: Environmental > Aquatic > Marine > Ocean trench > Sediment | place...
ACGCCACCCACACCGTGCACTGGAAACACATCCAGGGCGTCGTCCACCTTTAATACCTGCTTGAGATAATTGGTGGCAAAGTAACAGACCACACCAGCGCTCAAGCCGATAAGAACGGCAGCAGCAGGGCCCACAGAGCCCGAGGCCGGCGTGATAGTCCCCAGCCCCGCCACCATGCCGGTGACAATACCCAGCACCGAGGGCTTGCCGTGACGCACCCATTCCATGGTCATCCACGCCAGGGCACCAGCCGCCGCGGATAAATGGGTAACCAATAGCGCCATGGCTGCACTGCTGTCGGCGGCCAGCGCCGACCCCGCATTAAAGCCAAACCAACCCACCCACAACATGCCAGCGCCGGTTACTGTCATGGTCAGGTTGTGGGGGGGCATTGCCACCTTACCAAAACCCTTTCGCGGGCCCATCACCATCGCGGTAACCAGGGCCGCCACAGCAGCGGTAATATGCACCACGGTGCCGCCGGCAAAATCCTGCAGGCCCATGCTGCCCAACCAGCCGCCGCCCCACACCCAGTGGCATACCGGTGAATACACCACCAGCAACCAGATAGTGCTAAATAGCAGCATGGAGGAGAAGCGCATACGCTCGGCAAAACCACCCACAATCAGCGCCGGTGTGATAATGGCAAACGTCATCTGAAACATGGCAAACAAGGGGGCGGGAATAGTGCCATTCACGCTGTCTTTAGTCATCCCGGCAAACAGGATATTGCCAAAATCCCCTATCCATTTACCCTGTTCCACCCCGTCACTGCCAAAAGCAATGGTATAGCCTAGAACAAACCACACCAGAGACATCAGACAAGCCAGCGCAAAGCATTGCATCAGAACAGAAAGTACGTTTTTTGAGCGCACCAGGCCGCCGTAAAACAGCGACAAACCGGGGATGGTCATAAACAGAACCAAAGCGGTGGCGGTCATGATCCACCCGGTATCGGCAGCACTCAAGTCGCCGGCATAAGCACTGCCATTAACGCCCCCGGCCAGTGCCAGGGCCGCCAATATCGGTAGTTTTCTCATTATTTTCACTCTTAATACATCATCTGAGCGTCCATTATAGCCTGATACTGGCGAGGCCTGGGGTAGACATTTCGGTGCGCTTGTTCAATAACTTCTATATAATTCCGATGTTTAGCTGCCGGAGTGAGTAAAAACACGCTGGCGCTTGGCGTGTTGTCAGTAAAATCGGAGTACCCGGTACTGGCGGCTGCTAAATATACCGAGGTGAGATGGGTGATAAAACTAAGTTACAGTACCAACGGGCTGGTCAATTTAAGCCTGATGGATGCTATTGATGCGGTGGAAAAGGCCGGCTACCCAGGCATTGAGCTGGCCTTCCATATGGAGCAGTTCAATCCCTTTGAAATGAGCGAGGACGATTTGCTCGCCCTGCGCCAGCGCTTCGCCAACAGCAACATCAAACCCTCCTGTATTGCCACACCCACCCTGTTTTTCCTGGCGGACCGGCCCCACGACCCATCCGCCATGTGCGTAGACCTGGCGGGGCGCAAACAGCGTATCAAGCTCATCAAAGAGGGCATCAAACTGGCCCGGGCGCTGGACGTCAAAATCGTCAGTTTCGGCAGTGGCTTTATTCGCGATGACCACGTTGCCAACCCCCAGGTGGACCCGGAGGCGCTGTTAATCGACAGCATTCGTGAATGTGTCGCCTTTATTGGCGATGACGACATTGTGCTCACCATAGAGCCCGAGCCCGGCATGTTCATTGAAACCATCGCCCAGGGCGTAGCCCTGATAGAGAAGGTCAACCTGGACAAATTTCGCCTGCATATTGATATCTGCCACGCCTATTGCTCCGACCAGAACTATGTCGACGCCATTGCCGGGGCCGCACACTTGACCAAGTACCTGCACGTGTCAGACACTACCGCAGGCTACAACCTGAAAATCCTGCATTATGAAGACGGTCTCACGTTGGATTTCGACTTTGCCAGTTATTTGCTGTATTTTCCGGACACCGCCGACTTTCTGTTACTGGAACGCAATCGCGCCGCCTATTTTTACGATCAGACGCCCAACCGGGAACAAATCCAGGCCATCGCCGGCAGGCTCAATGAAGCACCCGAGGTGGTTTTTGTACCCTTCGACCAGCTTCCCCAGGAATCGTCCAGCTACGACGATGAGATCTTCACCTATGCCCTGTCTGTCCCCAAGCTTAGTTTTTATGTACTGGATCGGGCCAAACCCATCATCCATTACCTGCGCCAGCAAGACAGGCGCGACCAGGGCCTGCCCTACATGGACAAAATGGTGGCCAACAGCCTCACCGGCAAAGTGCATTTCCACATTATTCCCGGTGAGGGCGAAATCGATTTTGCCGGCTGTTTCAAAGCCGCCGTGGACAACGGCTTTGACGGCTATGCCACGGTGGAGCTCTATCACCACATAGACGGCTGGGAACAGGCGGTAAACACCAGTTACCAGCAGCTATCGAAATGCCTTTAGCAGCACTCACATTTCCTCAATCAGGGCTTAAAAAATGGACGTAGAAAAGTTAGGCTGGGACCCAAAAACACTGGGTGAAATAGATCACCGCGATGTACACGCGCCCTATGTACGCCTGTCGTCCTATCTGGAAGGGGCCGCCGGCGACATCACCTACGTTTACGACCTGCGCGTCACCCAACCCAATACCGACTACCTTGAGACCAGCGTGCTGCACTCCTTCGAACACCTGCTGTTGGCGGGCTTTAGAAAATACCTGCCCAAGTCGTTTGTATCGGTAGCGCCCATGGGCTGCCAGACGGGTTTTTACCTGATTTTGTTGAACGAGGGGCGCTTTGAGGAAGTGCGGCGCGTCTACCAGGCCATACTGGACGACATCATCGCCTCGGGCGAGGTGCCCTACGCCTCACCCGATAATTGTGGGCAGGCCGTACACCATGATCTCGCCGGCTCCAAGAAATTGGCCGAGTCACTGATCGCCGCCAAGGCGGAGTGGAGCCAGGTATTTTGAGCGGATTCCAGAAAACCTGGCAGGTACGCACCGAGCGACCGGTAAGCTACGACATTGTCTGCCGCCACGATCTGTTCCACCCCGACAATGACGCTCTGCTTGTCACCCAGGACAACCGGGGCGGTAACCGCCGCTTCGTGGTAGTGGACTCACAAATATTGGTGCTTTACGGCGATGCCATAGAAAACTACTTTAGCGCTAATAATATTGATGCCTGCATCCACTCGTTTGAAGCCGGCGAAAGCAATAAGTCTATTGAGCAATATCTGGCAGTTCTAGATGCTCTGGACAGTTTTCCCATCAACCGCAGGAACGAACCCATCATCGCAATTGGCGGCGGCGTGGTGACGGATCTGGTGGGTTTTGTCGCCAGCTCCTGGCGGCGCGGCGTGCCCCACATTAATGTACCCACTACCTTAATGGGCTATGTAGATGCCGCTATCGGAGTGAAAACTGGCATTAACTTCAAGCACCACAAGAACCGCCTGGGCAGTTTTTCCGCACCGGAGCGGGTATTGCTGGATCACACGTTTTTTCAAACCCTGCCGCGACGACATTTGCTAAACGGCGTAGGTGAGATCCTGAAACTGGCCATTGTAAAAGAACCGGAATTATTTTCCGCGTTGGAGCAACACGGCAGCAGTTGTATTGAGGCAAAGTTCCAGGACAACACCAGTTGGGAAATCCTCAGCGTTTCCGTGGAGAGTATGCTGGCAGAACTCGTTCCCAACCTGTTTGAAACCGAGCTGGCACGCGTGGTGGACTTTGGCCACACGTTTTCCACCGCACTGGAGATGCAAAGCGATTTGGACTTGCTGCACGGCGAAGCGGTAGTCATTGACATGATGTTGTCATCCATCATCGCCTGGCAACGCTCTTTGCTGAGCCGACATGACCTGGACCGCATCTTTTCCCTGGTGCTGACCTTAGAGCTACGCCTGTCGTCCCAGGGGCTAGACCCGGAACTGCTGGTGCAAGCATTGATTGAGCGTCAACACCACCGCAATGGCGTACAGAGAGTGCCCCTGCCTATGGGGATTGGCTCCTATTGCTTTGTCGCCAATATTGGCCTGGACGATGTCGCCCTGGCCGTGAACTTTTTTAAAGAATGGTTACAAGAAAACTATCACCGCGACGGAACTTAGGGCTATGACTGAATCAGCTAATGTCGACCTGGAGGAAATCAAAAAGTTTGATCGCCTCGCAGAAATCTGGTGGGATCCCGATGGCGCCATGGGCATGCTACATGTCATCAACCCCCTGAGAACCGGCTTCATCATGAGAAATACCGACGTCAAAGGGAAGAAGATTCTGGATGTAGGCTGTGGCGGCGGCATCTTAACCGAGGCACTGGCCCGGGAAGGGGCGCAAGCAACTGGTATCGACCTGGCCAAAACCCCGCTGAAAATAGCGGCCCAGCACGCTGAAAATGCAGGTTTATCCATTGAATATCTGGCAAAAGATGTAGAAGACCTGGCCCGCGAGCGCCCACACGCCTATGACGTGGTGGCCTGCTGTGAGGCGCTGGAGCATGTACCCGACCCGCAGAAAATTATCGATTGCTGCGTCGCCCTGCTCAAGCCCGGTGGCACTTTGTTTTTCTCCACCATCAACCGCAACCTGAAATCATTTTTGTTTGCCATCATCGGTGCAGAGTATGTCTTGGGCATGCTGCCCAGGGGCACACACCATTACAGCAAGTTGATTAAACCCGAGGAGATTGACCGCTGGACAATGGCCAATGGCTTCTCGCTGGCCGACATCTCATCGTTTATGTACAACCCGTTCACCAAAACATTTAAACTGAAAAACCGGGCAGATGTGAATTACATTACCTGCTATAAACCAGTCGATGCGCAAACAGCATAGGCAGCGCTATCAGTAGCAACCACGTACAAAAGGATTCTCAATGAAGCGGTTTTTCGCCCTGTCCCGAACCCAGCACGGTATTATCGACCTCTCTACCACAGCCTTCGCGGCACTTATCTGGCTGGGCTTTTTCCCCGACCTGGGCTTTACCGCCCTGGCGCTGTTAACCGCCTTTGCCGGTTACACCGCTATCTATGCCCTGAACGATTTAATGGGCTATAAGGTCGACAGGGAAAAACACGAGGGCGGTGTGTTGCAATCCGGTTATTCTGTGGAGGCATCCCAGGACCATCACCCGCTGGTGCAGGGCGTGCTCAGCAGCAATGCCGCCTACGCCTGGATGGGCCTATGGCTGCTCATAGCCGGGGTGGGTGCCTGGCTGTTGAACCCGGTTATTATCGTTATCCTGGCTGTGGGCTGTGTGTTCGAAATCGCCTACTGTAAATTATTGAAAGTGACACACTGGCGCATTGTGCTCAGTGGTGTGGTCAAGGCCTGTGGCCCAATCGCCGCCGTCTTTGCGGTAGACAGTACCCCCGAGCCGGAATTTTTACTGCTCATCTTCGCCTGGGTATTTATGTGGGAGGTCAGCGGCCAAAACATCCCCGCTGACTGGAACGACGTAGAAGAAGACAAGCGCATCGGTGCCAAAACCATCCCCGTACGCTTTGGCGCCGGGGTGGCCAGCACTGTCATATTGTTGGCGGCAGTTTTCACCTTGTTGCTCAGTGCTCTCTTTCCGCTGTTTTCGCCCCTGCGTGGTAGCATTCCCTTCGCAGCGGTCAGTCTTGTTATCGGTTATTTCCTGTTGCTAAACCCGGCTATTCATCTGTGGCAGACAAAGGACGGACAGAATGCCGCGGGCCTGTTTGATAAGGCCAGCTACTATCCGCTGGCCATGTTGGTTTTAGTGGCCGCCTGGATACTCCTGGGTGGCTGGTAAGCCGGCTGTTACAATGGCACCCTCCGCCATGACCGTGAATGTTCGACTACAATCAGAAAGCTACACACTTAAGCCATTTTAGTTTTGCCGGGCCTGATAGAAACTGGAGAAACGCCATGACCACCGCCGTCAAATCCCCCATCGAAATGATGTACCAGTGGGAACGAGAAACGCCCGACCACGTGTTTTTGCGCCAGCCGGCCAAACTGGAATGGACGGAATACAACTGGCGGCAAATCGGCGACGCGGTCAGACGAATTACCAGTTACATTCGCTCGCTGGAACTGGCGCCGGGCAGCCACATTGGTATCTGGTCCAGTAATAGTAAAGACTGGGTTATCGTAGACCTGGCCATCATGCTCAGTGGCCATATCAGTGTGCCCCTGTATCCGGGCCAGGATGTTGAATCGGCCCAGTATATTTTTGAACACAGTGAAACCGCGCTGTTATTTGTCGGCGCATTTGACCAGTCCGCCAGGGTCGATGAAGCCGTGCCAGCAAGTATTTCCAGGGTCGCCATGCTCGGTTGCAGCGTAGATTGCAGTACCAGCTTGCAGGACATTATCGCCCAGTACCCGCCCTTTGCGCAGTCCCCCGTCCCCGACCCGGAAGCCATCTTCACCATACTGTATACCTCGGGCACCACGGGTAACCCCAAAGGTGTCATGCACATGCATCAAACGCCAGGCCACGTCGTTCCTGACTTGATTCAAAGCCTGCGCATGAATGAGCCCGAAAACAAGTTCTTTTCCTTTCTCCCCATGTCCCATGCCGCCGAGCGAATAATCGTCGAGATGACCGCCCTGTACTGCAATGGCAGTATCTCGTTCTCCGAGGGCCTGACCACCTTTGGCGATGAGATTCGCTCGGTTCAACCCACCTTTTTCTTCGCCGTGCCTCGCCTCTGGGTGAAGTTTAAAGAGGGCGTAGACGCAACACTCCCCGCCGAAGCACAAGCTCAACTTACCCCGGAACAAAAACAAGCGGTGGCCGAGAACCTGGGGCTGGGCTCAGCACGGATTATTCTGACCGGGTCCGCGCCCTGCTCCGTAGACGTACAGGAGTGGTTTATGGACATGGGCATTATTCTCAGGGATGCCTATGGCATGACCGAAAACTTCGTCCACGGTGTAGGCTGGGTCCATGACGACAGGCCCATACCGGGTTGCCTAGGCCACCCGCTGGGAGAAAGCGTCGAGGTCAAACTGTCAGCCGACAATGAGATCATGTTCCGCAGCAAGGGCCTGATGAAGGGCTACTACCGCGAAGCCGAGAAAACTGCCGAGGTGCTGGTAGATGGCTGGTATATGACCGGTGATGCCGGACGGTTTGATGAGGACGGCAGGCTGTGGATTACCGGCCGTGTCAGCGAAGTGTTCAAAACATCCAAGGGGAAATTTATTCGTCCCGCCCGTATCGAGAACCTGTTTGGACGCAGCGAGGACCTTGGGCAGTTCTGCATTATGGGTCACGGCCTGGACCAACCCGTGCTAATGACCACACTGTCAGAAACGGGAGCCTCGCTGGATGAAGCCACGCTGAAAGAAGGACTCGAGGGCCTGCTCGATGAAGTGAACGCAGAACTGCCCGCCTGGGAAAAAGTCGCGCAAGTTTACATCACGCCGGAGTGGTTGATAGAGAACGGCATGTTGACGCCCACCATGAAGCTAAAGCGCAAGCAGATCGAGCAAAAGTATCGCCCCCACATTGAACAAAACCTGCAAGGTGAAAAGATTAATGTTGTCCCCTCTGCCGTCTAAGCGCGTATCCAGGCTTCTCACCGGCGTCGCCTGCGCCGCACTCTCAGTGTGCGCCTACGCCGTCGACATTGTGTCTCCGGGTGAAGCGATTGCAACGCCGCGAAATGTCATTCTCATCATCGGCGACGGCATGGATGACCAACAGATCACCATCGCCCGCAATTACCTGGCTGGGGCCAATGGGCGATTGCTACTCGATGAGATGCCGTTGCGCTCTACCGCCCAGGTTGTCACGATGGAAAACAAGATAGGGGGCAAGCCCGTTTACGTGGCCGATTCGGCCAACACCGCCACCACCATGGCCACCGGGGTTGTTACCAGCCGCGGCAGAGTATCAACCACGGCGGGGGACAACCGGTCTATACCCACCATTGTTGAAATGGCGCAGGCCGCCGGTTATAAAACGGGCATCGTCTCCACCGCCAGTGTTACCGATGCGACCCCGGCAGCCTTTGCCACTCATATCAGCTTTCGCCTGTGCGAAAACCCCGAAACCATGCTCGATATCACCTACAAGGACATATTTCTCGGCGACTGCCTGGACGAAAGGGTGTCAGAGGGTGGCCCCGGATCCATAGCGGAGCAATTGGCAAACTCGGGGCTGGACGTCATCCTGGGTGGCGGCAGCAAGCACTTTGCCATGGCGGCAGAGGGCGGCACGACATCGGTAGCAGATATCGCCAGACATAACGGCTTTCAAGTGGCAAGCACCCGCACCGAACTGGCGGCGGCGAGCCTGCAGCAGAGATTGCTGGGGCTTTTTTCACCCGGCACCATGCCGGTGCGATTACGCGGTGAGAACGATCGAACCGCCGAGGCACCAGAACCCAGCCTGCTGCATTATGTACACCGCTACCTGGGTGAGGTAACGCTTCCGGCGCCAATGCGCTGCGAAGCTAACCCGGCATTCAAAGACGTACCCAGCCTCAAAGAAATGACCGATAAGGCCCTGGCACAACTGTCACACAACAACAGCATCGGCTTTTTCCTGATGATAGAGTCGGCGTCCATAGACAAGCAGGCGCATGAGCGCAAGCCCTGTGGCTCAATCGGTGAACTTCAACAGCTCAATGAAGCTCTGGCCAGTGCGCTGGCATTTGCCGAGGACTATCCCGACACCCTCATTCTGGTCACTGCGGATCACAGCCAGGCGGCGCAGATAATCCCCAATGAAAGCCTGTTTTCCGCCTACCCAATTCCCGTATTCACACCGGGAAAACTGGCCAGAATCACAACGCCAGAGGGCAGTGTAATGGCCGTTAACTATGCCACCAATAACTTTTCCTACGGAGAGCACACCGGGGCCAACGTTCCCGTCTTCAGCAATGCGACAGGGGTCAGCATCGTGCCAGCGTTTATTGCGCAGAGGGATATTTTTGAGATCAGTCGAGCCTACCTGAAGCTCCAGCCCTGACTAGAGATTAATCCAGGAATTCAGGGCTCTGAGACGAAACTGCGTACCCTTGTGGCTGACAACCACCGAGTCCGGCAGAACCTCTTCCACTCGCAGGGCGTTGCCCAGCGATGTACCCGCCCCCACTGTCTCCCCATTGAGGGTAACCGTTGACTGAGCGGCGCGCCCGGAATAATCGTGCCGCGTGTAGTAGATTGTCGGTACTTTATCCTTCTGCTGCTGGGAAAGTGCCGACAAAAAGGGCACTGGATGCTCGGCTAAGGCGCTGTTCTTCGCTTCGCGTTTCACCTGTGCAAGCATCGCCTCAATATCAATGGATTGCTCATTGTCTACGCCGGGCTGCACAGGCTTCGACTGCGGCCGTGCCGGGGTGGCCGTTGTCACATTGGGTGCGATAACGTCGTCTACCTTTTTGCTGCTGTAGAGGCTCTCAACCGCCAGGGCATCGCCGGCAGTTTTTATCGCGAAGCCGGCCTGCGAGGCTTCCGGAACGGGTGCGGGTAACGATTTTGTTGTCGGCTTTGCTGCCGATTTTGCAGTCGCAGCGACAGGCAGCGGCGGCGTGGGCCTGTCGATGACTGCGGTAGCCACAGCTTGTACTGCAGGCTTCCCCGGATCGCTCTCGCCCCCCAGTATCAACCAGGCAATGACACCAAGAGCAGCCACCAGACCCACCCAGGGCAAGGCAAATGTCCAACGCGAAGCGGGCGACGGCGCCCGGTAGTGATGCTGAGTTTCGATTCCCGGCATCTCATTGGCCTGGCTTCGCTCCCGTTGGGAGCGGTTCAGGGCGTCGAGAATTAAAGACATGGACAAAGTTCCTTCATGGGGCCCCAGCCTCGATATTATTGACTGCCAGGTCCTGAATAGCCCGGGCATTACTGACATCGATGCCCAACAATTCATTCAGTTTAAGTAGTGTTTTTACGCCTATCACCCCGTCATCCTCCAGAGCGTATTGTCGCTGGAACAGGACAACACGTTGTTTTAGAGCCGCATTAAATTGAGTGCTGGCCAGTGGCACTTGCTGAGCATCCAGGCGGGCAAACAACAACGCCACTTCTGTCACAGCCAGACCTTCATCGCCCAGGGACAGGGGGCTGGCAAAACCCGTGGGGGGCTGCCACAGGATTTTGTAGGTGCCGGTCCACAGTGGGCCCAAGTCTGCCAGTTCAACCTCCACTACCGTTTCCCCGGCCAGTACCTGTGCCCAGCGGCCGCGAATACCCAGCAACAAAACACTTGCCGAAAACCGCTGCGGCGTCACCATCTCAAGCACAATGGGCCGGTCGAATGCCTGCAGGGCCTCCCAGGTTTTCGCCTCCCCCTGCAGACAGGCAAGCCCGGTCACAACTCGCGCCGAACAAAGCTTTGCAGGCATGGGGTTGGCCGAAACCAGTGCCCACAACGCCGACATCGCCTGGCGCTGGGGCAATAACCAGGGGGCAGCCACACTCTCCTCTCGCTGCGGGCGTTGTTGCTGTTCCACTTCGCCCGCCGCCCTGGGGGTAGCTGCTGCGTCTAGGGATACAGCGGGTTCAGGCGCAGCAGCAAGCTGCGCCACTGCACCCCAGTCCAGGCCATTCATCCTCCCCGAAATCAGTACCGCGCCCATACCCAGCCCCAACAGGAGCATTACCAGCAGGGCAACTGGTGTGCGGCGGCCGCTGACAGCGACCCTCTCCCCCATTACTTCCCGCGCGGCAGTTTGCAATATGCGCCTGTCGGCCCTTAATTTATTTTGGCCATAGGTGCCCAGCAGGACGCGGTCACACAGGACATTGATAAGCCGCGGAATTCCACGGGTTCGCCTATACAAATCGCGTACCACCGCGTCCGGAAAAATAACCCGGTCGGCAGCGAGGCCGGCGACACTCAAACGATGGCGGATATAGGCGCGGGTCTCATCCAGATTCAGGGCCTCCAGATTATAGCGCGCTGTGATTCGCTGATTGAGTTGCCGCAACTCCGGGCGGCTCAGTAGCTGGGCCAGTTCCGGTTGCCCAATAAGAATTATCTGCAGCAGTTTCTGGTTGTTGGTCTCGAGATTAGTCAGCAGGCGAATCTGCTCCAGCACCTCAAAGTCCAAATGCTGTGCCTCGTCGATCATCACCACCGTGTTGCGCCCACGGGCGTGATTTTCCAGTAAAAAAGTGTGCAATTGATCTGTCAGTGTTTTTAAACTGTGTGCCTGCGGGTCGTAGGCAATTTCCAACTCATCACAGACGCTAGCCAGCAACTCCAGGGCATTGAGTGCGGGATTGAGAATGATGGCAACATCGGTATTGTCGGGCAGCTGCTCCAACAAACAGCGATTGATGGTGGTCTTACCCGTACCCACTTCACCGGTGAGTAGGATAAAGCCGCCGCCAGAGCCAACACCGTAGAGCAAATGCGCCAATGCATCGCGGTGACGGCTGCTCATAAACAG
>Ga0114950_10004009_pt1 | contig 11410 bp, 9 predicted proteins | sample N075metaG_FD_83503 | JGI IMG/M metagenome (GOLD analysis project Ga0114950, IMG submission 83503) | Deep subsurface microbial communities from Kermadec Trench to uncover new lineages of life (NeLLi) - N075 metaG | ecosystem: Environmental > Aquatic > Marine > Ocean trench > Sediment | place...
GCCGCTACCAGCTTTGCGCTGCCGGTGTTGGAGTGGCTGCTCGAGTTGACCACCGATGTCACTCTGATCGAGCTGTCGAACACCAATCTACCGGTCTTGCGCCGCGTCGCATTCGAGGCTCCAGGAACGTTCCAGCATTCGCTGATGGTCGCCAACCTCGCCAAGGGCGGGTGTGCCGAGATCGATGCGAACGCGATCCTCGCCTACACCGTTGGGCTGTATCACGACATAGGCAAGGTCTTTCGCCCCGACTACTTCATCGAGAACCAGCGCGCGGGCGACAACCCGCACGACAAGCTGGCACCTTCGATGAGCGCCTTGATCGTAATCAAGCACGTCAAGGAGGGACTCGCATTGGCCAACGAGACTCGCTTGCCTAGAGTCATTCAGGACGCAATCGCCCAACATCACGGCACGAATCTGCTCAAGTTCTTTTTTAGCCGGGCTGTCAAGAGGGAAGGAGAGGCGGCTGTTGATGAGCAGGCCTACCGCTATCCGGGGCCGAAGCCCCAGAACAAGGTGATGGGAGTCTTGATGCTGGCCGATGCCGTCGAGGCGGCGAGTCGCACCCTTCGCGACACTGCGCCCGACAAGATTCACAACCTGGTCACCTCGATTTTCGACGCCCACATTCAGGACAGCCAGCTCGATGAGACCGACCTCACCCTTGCAGACATCAAGAAGGTGGGGACCGAGTTCGAGAGGATCTTGGGCACTCTTCATCATCGGCGCGTCGACTATCCCGGATTCGATTTCGACGTCGAGACCAACAGCCGGCGGCTGCGCGCCGTCGAACCTCTCTGATCGCGGGCGGTTGACGCAGTGTCTTCGACTACTACCGCGGGTCCTAACGGCAGCGCGACCCTCGAGGTCGCCGTGCAGGGCGCCGAAGGCTACGAGCTGCAAGACTCAGAGATCACTGTTTGGCTGCGAGGTCTCGTCGGAGAGCTGGATCCGTCGGCAGACAGTGTGGGCGTTCGTTTCGTCGATGACGCCGCGATGCGCCAGATGAACGGACGCTACCGGGACCGAGACGCCACGACGGATGTGCTCTCTTTCCCGGGTGAGACCACTCGCGAGGGCAGGCATCTCGGAGATATCCTGATCTCGGTTCCCGCCGCTAGCCGGCAGGCGGCGAGCGCAGCTCACTCCACGGATCTCGAGCTCCGTCTGCTACTGCTTCATGGCGTGCTGCATTGCATGGGGATGGATCACGAGCACGATGACGGCGAGATGGCGCGGCTCGAGAGTGGATTACGCGAGCGCTGGGTGAGATGACCGAAAAGCGCTCTGGAACGGTCGCTCTGGTCGGCAGGCCGAACGGTGGAAAGTCGACTCTGTTGAACCGGCTCGTCGCGGAGAAGGTTGCGATCGTGTCTGACAAGCCGCAGACGACCCGCCATCGTCTCATGGGGATTCTGACCGAGGAGCGGGGCCAGATGGTTCTCGTCGACACTCCCGGCGTGCACAAGCCGAAGCACCGGCTGAACCGTCAGATGGTGAAGGCTGCGGTTCAGGCGCTCACGGAAGTCGATGTCGTGTGTCTTCTGGTAGACGCGCCGCTGCCGTTCGGCGGCGGCGACCGCTACATGTTGAGTCTCCTGGAAAACGTCTCCGTGCCGCGAGTCCTTGCTCTGAACAAGGTCGATCTGCTCAAGAAGCTGAGACTGCTGCCGATCATCGAGCGCTACCACGAGACGGGCCTGTTCGAGGAGATCGTTCCGATCAGCGCTCTGAACGGAGACGGCGTAGAGGATCTCGCGAGCCTGCTCTGGGACCGACTGCCAGAGGGCGCGCCGGCCTACAGCGCGGAGTTGGCTACGCTGCAACCGGAGCGCTTTCTCGTCGCCGAGCGTATTCGGGAAAAGGTGCTCCTGAACACCCGCGACGAGCTTCCGTTTTCCACGGCAGTGCTCATCGAGGGTTGGAATGAGGCCGGAGAGAACAACCGGTTGCACATCGAGGCCTGTCTCCTGGTCGAGAAGGAGAACCAACGTCGGATTCTCATCGGACGGGGCGGTCGCATGATCAAGGCTCTTGGCATCGAAGCCAGACGTGACATCGAAGACTTCCTCGATCGCCCGCTCTTTCTACACTTGCACGTACGCTGTGTTCCTGGCTGGAGGGAGAAGGAGACGATCCTCTCGGAGCTCGACAGGGCGGCCTGGACAGTCTCGTGAACGCCGCTCCGAGATCCTCCAAGAGACTCCTTCTGGACCCTTTCGGATCTCCGTAAAGTACAGAAAACAAGAGAATTACGTCTCTCTTGTGCGAGGCGCCCAGGGCCTCGAGCTGTGCTAGCATCCCGCCGATGACCGGAGATTTGATTGCCCGGCGGACCGAGATGGTGCGCAGCCGAGTGCGCAAGCTGGTGCGTCGCGGGGCGACCGCGAATCTGACCAGGGTCCTGGCGAAGGTCCGGCCGGAGGAGGTCCCCGCATTGATGGAGGGCTTAACGGAGAGCGAGCAGCTGACTCTGTTCGAAGTCCTTCTCGAGGCCTTTCCGGAGAGCGGCGGAGAGGTGCTGGCGGCGATGGAGGTGCCGGAGCGACGGCACCTGCTAGAAATTCTGAGCGTCGAGCAGATCGGAGGAATTCTCGAGCATGTTCCGGTCGACGATGCGGTCGTGCTGGTCGACAGTCTACCCGCGGAGACTCGCGAGCAGGTCCTCGAGCTGGTCGATGTCAGAGACATTCCCGACGTCCAGGATCACCTCGCCTACGACGACGACACCGCCGGCCGGATCATGACCCCGGAGTTCTTCTCGTTGCCGCAGTCGACCACGGTGCAAAGCGCGATCGCCGCGATACAGGGCGCCGAAGATGCCGAGATGATCTTCTACCTCTTCGTGGTGGACGACGAGGGTCGGTTGGTAGGGGTTACCTCTTTGCGGCAGCTGCTCGTGACGGCACCCGATACCCAGCTCAGTGCGATCATGGCGCGTTCGGTGATCAAGGTGGGCACCGACACCGATCAGGAGAGGGTAGCGGAGCTCGCGGCACGCTATGACCTGTTGGCCATCCCGGTGACCGAGGCGGATGACGAGCTCGTCGGCATCGTGACCGTAGACGACATTATCGACGTGTTCAAGGAGGAAGCGACCGAGGACTTCTACAAGATGGTCGGAACCTCCGACGACGAATTGCTCTACCAGGAGCGCTCGTGGAAGGTGGTTGGCATTCGTCTGCCCTGGATTCTGGTCAACGGCGTCGGCCTGCTGATCTCGGGTCAGCTGTTCATGCGCTTTCAGGTGACGCTCAAGGACGCGCTCTTTCTTCTGGCCTTCGTCCCGGTGATCATGGGCATCGGCGGCAACATTGGCAGCCAGACCTCGACGATCGCGGTGCGAGGCCTGGCCGCTGGTCGCCTGCGTTGGGGCCAAGGAAGGATCCGCCAGTTTTTGTGGCAGCAGATTCGGGTCGGGGCGCTCCTCGGTGGAGTCTGCTCGATCGCCGCGGCGGGGGTCGCGTACCTGGTGGAGAACAACATTTACTATGCCCTGGTGGTCGGCGTAGCTCTCTTTCTGGTGATCGTCTGGGCATCGATTATCGGTGCCGGAGCACCGATCTTCTTTGAACGCCTGGGAATCGATCCTGCGGTCGCCGCCAGCCCCCTGGTGACTACCGCCAGTGACATGGCCGGTATCGTCATCTACTTCGGCTTTGCTCTGGTGATGATCGACTGGCTCGTGAGGTGACGGTTGCGCGTACTGAGTGCCGAAGGCTGGCTTCTCGACGTCGTCGACCTGCAGGAGCTCGATCGGATCGTGACCTTCATCACGCCCGAGCACGGCCTGAAACGAGGAGTGGCCAACGGCGCGCGACGTAAGTTCAGTCGCTTCGCCGGCCAACTTCAGCTTCTGTCCAGAGCCGCGATACGGTGGCGCGAGAAGGACGGTCGCGACCTCGTTCGAATCGACGGCGTTGAAGTGATTCGGGCGCCGGGGACCTTCCTCGAGGATCTCGAGGGCATCCTCTACGGCAGCTGTATGGCGGAGCATCTTGTCCTCTTTGCCCAGGAGAACGAAGACAGCGAGCTCTATGTACGATTGCTGTCCAGCACTCTCGAGGCGCTCGAAGGCAGCCCCGTGTCTCGCGCTCTGGCATTGCGCTACTTCGAGGTGTGGACGCTCCGTCTGGCCGGGATTTTTCCGGTTCCCGACGAGTGCCCGCTGTGCGCCAATGAGCTGCGGTCGGCTGGCGCGACGCTGCCTCTACACGGCGAGGGCCTGGTGTGCCAGGAGTGCGACCCGGGCTCCGGCGGCGCACTACCAATCCGTGCCGCCACTCTCGAGTTTCTGCGCACCACAGGCAGCCGCGGTATCCGCGATGTGGCTGCTACAAAGCCGACCACGAGCACCCTGGCTCAAGTTGAGGAGGTGTGCGGTCGTGTGCGGAGAAATTTCCTCGGCCACGAGCTCCGCAGCTACGGCGTCATGAGGGCGACCCTGGGAGATCGAGCGACGGCCTGATCCGCGGTCCGAGCCTCGAGAGACCGTAGCCGAGCCACAGATGGCAAAGATTTCTCTGCTTGACGACCATCTGATCAGCCAAATCGCTGCCGGGGAGGTGGTGGAGCGACCGGCGTCGGTGGTCAAGGAGCTGATCGAGAACGCGGTTGACGCGGGCGCCTCCAGCGTACGAATCGAGCTGGAAGGAGGAGGCAAGAGGTCTATTCGGGTCATCGACGACGGGCATGGCATGGGAGAGGAAGATGCCGCCCTGGCGTTCGGCCGGCATGCCACCAGCAAGATCAGGAGTTTCGAAGACCTGCAGAAGGTCGAGACGTTAGGCTTTCGTGGTGAGGCTCTGTCCTCGATCGGCGCGGTTGCGCGGGTGGAGATGATCACCGGAGACGGTGATGGCGCGCACCGAGTGCACCTCGACGGCGGCCGGTCGGGCCCCTTGGAGCCGGCAGCTCGCAGAAGAGGTACGACCGTCGAAGTGAGCGAGTTGTTCTACAACGTTCCGGCTCGGCGCAAGTTCTTGAAGCGGACGGCGACCGAGCTTCGTCGCTGCGTAGAAGTCGTGCAGGGATACGCACTGGCACAGCAGGAGATGCGGTTCGTTCTCACTCATGAGGGTCGTCGGCTTCTCGACGCGCCGGCCAACTCTCTCGGCCGCGAAGGGTTGCGCGCCCGGATCGGCCAGATATTCGGCCCGGCACTGGAGAAGAGGCTCCTCGACGTCGGGCCGCGGGAACTGGAGGAAGGCGGACGGATCAGTGGTTTCGTAGGCACTCGTGAGACGACACGCGGCAGACGAATCTTCCTCTTCGTCAATCGAAGACTGATCCGCGATCGAGCTCTGCTAGCGGTTTTCTATCGCGGTGTGCGGACCGAGTGGAAGAGCGACCAGTTTCCCGCTCTCTTCCTGTTTCTCGAGGTACCGGCGACACTCGTAGACGTCAACGTGCACCCGCAGAAGGCGGAGGTCCGCTTCCGGGATCCACGATTTGTGGGTGCCGTCTCACGGTCTCTCAGCCGAGCCCTCGCCGAGGAACGCGGAGAAGAGGTGGCGGTGGGCGTGGCACTCGAACAGGGCGTCGAAGTGCCTTCGTTGTCATGGCGAGGCCTGGGAGAGTACTCCTGGGAGACCGGCGCTCGATCTCCCACTTCGTCGATGCGGAAGGTCTCGAGCCATGGCTACTCCGACAAGATTGCCGAAGTCTCCTATCACAGCCCTGCGCGCCCCGCGATCCGCCTCTCCGGTCGATCTGACGGGCCTGGATCGCTTCGTCTACTCGGGCAGTACAAAGGCACGCTGCTCCTACTGGAGGGGCCGGACGGGCTCTACCTGATCGATCAGCACGTGGCACACGAACGGATCCTCTATGAGCGCTTTCGCGCGGCTCTCGAGACTCAGAGTCCGAGTAGTCAGAAGATGCTGTCACCGCTTCTCTTGGATCTGTCGGCGTCTGAGGCGTCCGTGCTTCTGGAGTGTCGCGAGGCGCTCGAGGCCTGCGGCTTCGCGATCACCGAGATGTCCGGCGCGACGGTCGGCCTGACAGCACTGCCATCGATGCTCGACTCCTCGGGAGCCGAGAAACTCCTCCTCGACTTCGTCAGCCGTATTGTCGAGGCGGGAGAAGAGGCGATAGATCTTCCAGGGGAGCTCCTGAGCTCCCTCGCGGCGGGCCTCTCCTGTCGGTCTGCGGTCAAGATGCATCATCCGTTGAGCCCCGCGGAGATGGAAGCTCTGGTCGCGGAGCTCTTTCAGGCCGAGCAGCCCTTCGCCTGTCCGCACGGTCGACCCATCGTTCTGAAGATGGGAGACGCGGATCTCGAGAAGCGTTTCGGCAGGAGATGAGGTAGGCATGGAAAGCTCCTCGGAAGAGGCGCTGCAGCAGCGTCTCGGATACTCGTTCGAGAACACCGACCTGCTGGCTACGGCTTTGACCCATCGCTCTGCTGCCTACGAGCGGGCCGTGGCGGAGTCCTACGAGCGCTTGGAGTTTCTCGGCGACGCCGTCCTCGGCCTGGCGACGACCGAGTGGCTCTATCTGCGCTACAGCGGGCTCGACGAGGGTGACCTCACTCGCCTGAAGAGTCGGCTGGTATCGAGTGACGCCCTCGCCGAGCATGCAACCGGACTCGGTATCGGTCCATGCCTCCGACTGGGGCAGGGGGAGGAGCGATCGGGCGGCAGGCGCAAGAGGTCCCTCCTCGCAGACGCTCTCGAGGCGGTGCTCGGGGCGATCTTTCTTGACGGTGGATTCGAAGCGGCTCGGCGGATTATATGGACGCTGCTGGAGGCCGCCTCGATCGAGATAGACGAGCCTCTTCCTCTGCTCGAAGCCAAGAATCGCCTTCAGGAGCTGCTCCAGGCTCGTGGCGCCGCTCTGCCCGAATACGTAGTTCGTGCCGAGTCGGGGCCGGACCACGAGAAGAGTTTCGAAGTCGAGGTCCGGATCGACGGCGAAGTTCGCGGCGTCGGGGTCGGATCGAGCAAGAAGTCCGCGGAGCAAAGAGCCGCGATGGCTGCTCTCGACGGTCTCGATCGACCGCGCTGAGCTAGAATCCGTCGCGTGACGAATGTCGTAGCTCTGGTTCCCGTGAACGAGCTGAAAGAGCATCTCGACTCTCCCGTCGAGCTTCGGGGATGGCTCGTTCAGAAGCGCTCTAGCGGCAAGATCGCGTTTCTTCAGCTTCGCGACGGTCTCGGAGTGGTGCAAGTGGTTGCCAGCCGCTCGGACCTGAGCGAGACCTCCTGGGAGGAGGTTCAAGCGGCGACCCAGGAGTCGGTGCTGAGGATCACCGGCACCGTCAGGGCGGACGAGCGATCACCGAGCGGCGTCGAGATCCAGGCTTCAGAGATCGTCATCGTGGCTCTGTCGGAAGAGTTTCCGATCAGCCCGAAAGAGCACGGAGTGGCGTTTCTCATGGAGCATCGCCATCTCTGGCTGCGATCCACGCGTCAGAGAGCGGCTTTGCGAGTCCGTTCCGAAGTCTGCCAGGGTATTCGCGACTACTTCTACGATCGCGACTACGTTTTGATCGACTCGCCGATCCTCACGCCGACAGCTTGCGAGGGAACTTCGACCGTCTTCGAGACCGACTACTTCGGCGACCCCGCCTTCCTGACGCAATCGGGACAGCTCTACCTGGAGCCGGCTGCCGCGGCGTTCGGGAAGGTCTACTGCTTCGGACCGACGTTTCGGGCGGAGAAGTCGAAGACCCGGCGTCACCTCACCGAGTTCTGGATGGTGGAGCCGGAAGCGGCATTCATGGAGTTTCCGGAGCTCTGTGATTTCGCCGAAGACTTCGTCTGTCACTTGGTGCAACGGGTTCTATCGGCGTGCCGCCAGGAGCTCGATGTGCTGGAGCGCGACGTCGCTCTTCTTGAGAGGATCCAGAAACCATTTCCGAGGATTCGCTATCGCGAGGCTCTCGAGCTGCTTGCCGCGGAAGGCATGACGGTCGAGTGGGGCAAGGACTTCGGGGCCGAAGAAGAGACCCTGCTCGCCAGCCATTTCGAGAAGCCGGTTCTGGTGAGCCATTATCCGGTGGAGACGAAGGCCTTCTACATGCAGCCCGATGCCGCCGACCCGACGACGGCGCTGGCACTGGATCTGTTGGCGCCGGAGGGCTACGGTGAGATCATTGGCGGCAGCCAGAGGATCCACGACTATGCCCTCCTGGAGAGGCGAATCGAAGAGCACGACTTGCCGCGCGAGGCGTTCGAGTGGTATCTCGACGTGCGTAGGTATGGAACCTTCCCGCACAGTGGATTCGGCATGGGCGTGGAACGGTTCGTCGCTTGGATGACCGGTGTGAAGCATCTTCGCGAGACGATTCCCTACCCTCGCCTACTCGGCAAGATCTACCCGTAGGCCGAGGCGAGCAGCGCTGGGCGGCGGTCTTGCGGCTAGTTTGCTGCTAGAATCGCAGCCCTTCAGACCGTTCTCGTGGTCGTAGTCGAAGGACATTCTTGGAGTCAGCGTAGCGTGGTCAACGTTAGCGAAGAACAATCGCGCAAGGTCGCGGAAGAGGCGCGGGAGACGACTTGGCAGCAGCCGAGTTTCATGCGCGAGATGTTTCTCGGAAACTTTCGCCTCGACCGGCGAGATCATGCATCTCATCATGGCCCGAGAGTCGGTCGACAAGCACTTGCAGGTGGCCGGTAAGATGATCGACGCGAAGGCCGGCATCGGCGAAAAGCTCGCCGCTCTGCCGAAGATCGCTCTCTTCTACGCTTGGTGGTATCCGACCCGTTGGCTTGGCTGGGGACGGTGGCCCAGGTACTCGAGCTTCGGGACCTTGGCGAGGCACCTTCGTTTCGTCGAGCGGCGCTGCCGCAAGCTGGCGCGGCAAAGCTTTCACGGCATGATGGTGTACAGGGCGAAGCTCGAGCACAAGCAGGCATTCCTCTTCCGCTTAGTGGACATCATCAACGAGTTGTTCGCGATGTCGGCATCGGTCAGCCGCGCCCAGTCGATCGCTGGCAAAGGCGGTCCCGAAGGCAAGAGCGCCGTGGCGTTGGCTGACGGCTTCTGTCGCGCTTCTTCGCGCCGAGTCGATGAGCTGTTCAGGTCGCTGTGGAGCAACGACGATCGCCGTAGCTATCGCCTGGCGTTGGATGTTCTGAACGGTGAGCACGCGTGGATGGAGAGTCTTCTGGATCGTCTCGATCAGCCGGCATCGACCACACACGCCACATCTACGACTTCCGAGGTGTCGCAGATCGAGGAATCCGTGGCTACGGCATAGACAGCGGTACCCGCGAACGGCCACTGCGCACCAACGAATCGTCATGACAATACCGTCCAAGGGAGCGCCTCATGCGAAGGCCCTACGAGTAGGCCTGGTCAGCCTCGGCTGCGCCAAGAACCGCGTCGACAGCGAGATCCTCCTCGGTCGGCTGCTTCAGGACGGCCACGAGTTGACCACTGACCTCGATAGTGCCGACACCGTGATCATCAACACTTGCGGTTTCATCGACGAGGCAAAGCAGGAATCGATCGACACGATTCTCGAGTTTGCGTCACGCAAGGGGGAAGGCCTCAAGAAGCTTCTGGTCGCGGGTTGCATGGTCAACCGATATGGCGAGGAGCTGGCCAAGGAGATTCCCGAGATCGATGGTTTTCTGGGGCTCGACGAGCTACGCGAGGTTACGAACCTGGTGCAGATCGGCTCGCGAGCTTCCGCTCCAGCTCCGTCGGAGTCCCGGATGGTCTTCGACCATCACGACCAGCGGGTTCTAACGACGTCCGGCTATGCCTACTTGAAGGTCGCGGAAGGCTGCAACAACCCTTGCACCTTCTGCGCCATCCCGATCTGGCGCGGTCGCTTTCGCAGCCGCACGATCAGTAGCCTGATCGCCGAGGCGCGAACTCTAGAAGCCACTGGCATTCGTGAGATCTGCCTGGTCGCGCAGGACACGACGCGATACGGTGAGGATCTCGGCCTCGGCAAGCACGGCCTGCTGCGCTTGATCGAGGCGCTTCTCGCCAAGACAGATATTCCCTGGATTCGCTTCCTCTACGCCTATCCGACAACTCTCGATAGCGAGCTCCTCGCCCTCATGGGGACCGAAGCTCGCTTCTGCAACTACCTGGACATTCCGCTGCAGCACAGTCATCCCGACATCCTGAGATCCATGCGTCGTGGCGGTAGCGCTCGGCGGTATCTCGCGATGGTCGATGAGGCGCGACGCCTGGTTCCGGGGATCTCGCTGCGAACGACCTTCATCGTCGGCTTCCCGGGAGAGACGAAGACTCATTTCGAGGACCTTCTCGAGTTTGTCGAAGAGGCTCGATTCGATCATCTGGGAGCTTTCGCCTACAGTCCCGAGGAGGGGACTCCTGCGGCGGAGGAGACGGCGAGTCCGTCGCATCGCGTCGCTCTCGAGCGCCGCAGCCGGCTTCTCGAAGTCCAGCGCCCGATAGCCTTGGCGTCTCGCAAGGCGCTGGTGGGGCGCGATCTCGAGGTCCTGGTGGAGGGGGTCTGCGACGAGACCGAGCATCTCCTCCAGGGTCGGCACGAGGGGATGGCGCCCGGTGTCGACGGCCGTCTGCTCCTCGCCGATGGAGTGGCGGCACCCGGCGAGCTGGTGCATGCGCGGGTCGTCGAGGCCTACGCCGACGACCTGATCGCTCACATCGTCAGCAACTCCAAGACTTCGAGGAGCGACGCCCTTGCTGCTCATTGATGACGCCCTCAACGCGGCCGAGCTGCCTCGCGGGGTTATCGCCACGATCGGCAACTACGACGGTATTCATCTCGGACAACAGTCCGTTCTCGAGCTCGTGCGGGCGCGGGCCGACGAGACCGGATTGCTGGCGGCGGCGATCACTTTCGACCCTCATCCGGTTACTGTCTTGCGTCCGGAGGCTCCTGTAGAGCTTCTGACGACTCGGCAGCAGAAGGAGGCTCAGCTGGATCGCGCCGGCATGGACGTCGTCCTCGTCGTGCGCTTCACGCCGGAGTTTTCGCGCACCCACGCCCGCAGCTTCGTGCGCGATTTCTTGCACGGTAGGCTCGAAGTCAAGGAGATCTACGTCGGTTCCCGATTCGCCTTCGGCCATCAGCGGAGCGGAGATCTCTCGCTGCTGCGGCAGATGGGGGAGAGCTTCGGTTTCTCCGCTTTCGCAGTCGACGAAGTCGGCCGCGGTGGTGAGGCGGTCTCGAGCACTCGAATCCGAAAGGCCTTGCGCGACGGCTGTGCCGAAGAGGCCGCGGCTCTTCTCGGAAGGCCCTACTCGCTGAGCGGTATCATTACGAAGGGTGCCGGAAAGGGCAGGCAACTCGGTTGGCCGACGGCGAACCTCGCGTCCGAGAACCAGCTCATTCCGAGAAACGGGGTGTACATCTGTCGCGTCGAATTCGGTTCGATCGGCGGCTCCTTCGACGCAGTGACCAATATCGGAACCCGGCCGAATCTCTACGAGACCTACAACCGAGTGATTGAGA
>Ga0114950_10004010_pt1 | contig 11410 bp, 9 predicted proteins | sample N075metaG_FD_83503 | JGI IMG/M metagenome (GOLD analysis project Ga0114950, IMG submission 83503) | Deep subsurface microbial communities from Kermadec Trench to uncover new lineages of life (NeLLi) - N075 metaG | ecosystem: Environmental > Aquatic > Marine > Ocean trench > Sediment | place...
ATGGAATTTGCGGTGGAAGCACAGGCTCTGCTGAACGTAAGTCTCGAAGGCGCGGTTGGTTAGGGCGCGAACACATGAATATGCTTGAAATCAAAAATTTGAAAGCCGGTATCGGTGATACGGAAATACTCACCGGCTTGTCCTTAAGCGTGAAGCCCGGCGAAGTGCACGCGATCATGGGTCCCAACGGATCCGGCAAGAGCACACTTGCCCTGGTCATTGCCGGGCATGAGGACTATGAAGTGTACGAGGGTACCGTCGAGTTCTTCGGCAAAAACCTGCTGGATCTCGAGCCGGAGGAGCGAGCTCGCGAGGGTATTTTTCTTGGTTTTCAATATCCGGTCGAAATACCAGGCGTAAATAACGCCTACCTGCTCAAAGCCGCGGTCAATGCGAAGCGCAAGTACGAAGGCCTTGGCGAAGTTGACGCGTTCGAATTCCTGAAAATCGCGCGCGAGACCATGGCCATGCTCGACATGGACCCGAGCTTTCTGAAGCGGGGTGTCAATGAAGGATTTTCCGGCGGCGAGAAAAAGCGCAACGAGATTTTGCAGATGGCTGTTCTGAAGCCGCGACTTGCGATCCTGGATGAAACCGACTCCGGCCTTGATATCGACGCACTAAAAGCCGTCGCGAATGGCATCAATGCGCTGCGTCACCCTGAACGATCTATGGTGCTGGTTACGCACTACCAGCGCATGCTGGACTATGTAGAACCCGACTTTGTACACGTATTGTCGCAGGGGAAGATCGTTCGATCCGGCGACAAGTCACTTGCGCTGCAGCTCGAGGAAAGAGGTTACGAGTGGGTTCGGCAAGCCGCCAGCGCATGAGCGCGATCAGTTTACAGCAGGATTTGCTGGAGTCTGCCGTGACGGCACTGCCGCCGGATGAACTGTCCGCGGTCCGCGAAGCTGCTGTGGCCAGATTCGCCGTAAACGGATTTCCAACCACGAAGCATGAAGACTGGAAGTACACCAACCTGTCCGCTGCTGCGGCGCTGAGCAACGCCTGGTTACAGGACAAACCGGCTCAAAATGAGGCTCAAGCAGTTGCCATAGGCACTGAGATTCCCGAGCAAATAGACGCACACTGGATCACGATTGTTAACGGCATAGTGGATCCCGATTCACTCAGCACATTCGCTTCACTGACTGATAACGGCATCACCATCTCGCGCCTGGCTGAGGGCGTAGCTGAAGGGTCGATAGCCGTCGACGATCCCATGTCCGCGTTCAACGCAGCCCTGCTGCAGGACGGCCTGCAAATCACCGTGGCAGACGACTCTGCGCTCGACAAGCCCGTCGGACTTCTGATAATCGACGACGGTTCTGTCGCTGTAACACAGGTTCGCATACTCATCGAGGTCGGTGAAAACGCGCAGCTCAGGATCGTTGAGTGTCCGTTGTCCGCTGGAGGCGACAGGCAGTTTGCAAATTCGGTGACGCAAGTAGTGCTTGCCGACGGGGCCGGGCTCGATTTCGTCCGGCTGCAGCAGCGCCAGAAAAATCATTGGAGCGTCAACAGATTCAGCGCACGGCTCGAGCGTGAGTCCGTGCTCAACTACAACAACTTCGATTTTGGGGGCGAGCTTGCCCGCAACGATATCGTTGCGGATATCGTCGGCACCGGTGCGTCAGTGAATATTCACGGCCTCTACCTGGCTGCCGGGCAACAACACATGGACAATCACACGCGGGTTGACCATCGTGTTGGGCCCGCAAAGAGCACCGAGGAATATCGAGGCATCCTGAATGGCCGGGCCCGCTGCGTGTTCAACGGCAAGGCAATTGTGCATGCCGGTGCGGATGGCACGGATGCCAGCCAATCGAATCACAACCTGCTGCTTTCCGACCAGGCGGAAATCGACACCAAGCCGGAGCTTGAGATCTATGCCGATGACGTCAAGTGCAGTCACGGAGCAACCGTCGGTCAGCTCGACGAGTCTGCGCTTTTTTATCTGCGCTCTCGTGGCCTGGGTAAAGACGAGGCGACGCAGGCCCTGACCCGCGCGTTCGCGTCTGCGATTCTCAACAAATTAGCGATTGAAGAGTGTCATGAGTACCTGGTCGCTGCGCTGGACAGGCAGCTCGATGCCCTGATTGACGATGCATGACGATGAGTGAACAGATCAACAAAGTAACTGAACTCGCGACACGACAAAGTGGTGTCGCAAAATTCCGTCAGGACTTTCCCTGTCTCGCACAGACAATCAGCGACCACCCGCTGGTCTACCTGGATAGTGCGGCCTCAGCTCAGCAGCCGCTGGCAGTCATCGAGAAGGTTGCGGACTACCACCGTCACAATCACGCGAACGTGCATCGCGGCGTACATACATTGAGCCATCGCGCAACTGAAGCCTACGAAGGCGCGCGCGATCTTGTGCAGACATTCATTAACGCCGGCAGCCGCAGCGAAGTGGTCTATACGAGCGGCACGACGGAATCAATCAACCTCGTCGCACAGAGTTTTTGCAGGCCAAAGCTCGCGCCTGGCGACAAGATCCTGATCACACATCTAGAGCACCATTCGAACATTGTTCCCTGGCAGCTCGTCTGCGAGCAGACCGGCGCTGAACTGCTGGTAGCGCCGATAAACGAGGCTGGCGAGGTCGATATTGACAACCTGTTCAGGCAACTCGAAAACGGTGTGAAAATGCTGGCGATAGCCCACGTGTCCAATGCACTGGGTACCATAATGCCGCTCAGAGAAATCATCGAAAAAGCCCACAGCCTCGAGGTGCCAGTGCTGGTGGACGGCGCACAGGCGGTGCCGCACATATCCGTGGATGTGCAGGAACTCGATTGCGACTTTTATGCGTTCTCCGGTCACAAGATGTTCGGCCCAACCGGCATTGGAATTCTTTTTGGCAGGGAAACACTTCTGGATGCCATGCCTCCTTATCAGGGCGGCGGCGACATGATTCTCGAGGTTCGTTTCGATGGCACGACGTACAACGACCTGCCCTATAAATTTGAAGCTGGCACGCCAAATATTTCCGGCGCAATCGGGCTCGGCGCCGCAGTGAGCTATATGCAAACCATCGGCATGCATGCGATTTCGGCCCATGAGCACGAGCTGCTGCAATACATGACCGGGCAACTTGACCAGGTTGATGGCCTGCGGCTGATCGGCACGGCCGCCGACAAGGCCAGCGTTCAGTCATTTCTGCTCGATGACATTCACCCGCACGATCTCGGTACGATTCTCGATCATCAGGGCGTTGCTATTCGGACCGGCCATCATTGTGCAATGCCGGTGATGGATTTTTACGGCGTGCCCGGAACGGCACGCGCGTCACTCGCTTTGTACAACAACCAGGATGATGTCGACCGTCTTGTTGCCGCACTGACGACCGCGAAAGAGATATTCAGGTAGTGATCGCGCAATCGCAATCGCAGGAAGAACTGCGCGATCTCTATCGCGAACTCATCCTTGATCATGCCAGGAGCCCGCGGCACTTCGGCAAACTGGACGGTGCCACGCATTCGGCCGAGGGTATCAATCCCCTGTGCGGTGACAAGCTCAAGATCTATTTCTCGATCGACGCCGACGGTCGGATCAGCGATGCAAAATTTGAAGGGTCCGGATGTGCAATTTCCGTCGCTTCAGCATCTTTACTGACCGATACGATCATCGGATTGAAAACCGAGGCTGCACTCGATTTTTTTTCGACGGTGATATCCAGACTGTCCGGTAGATCGGAAGACGGCGAACAGCCGTTTTCGAAGGTAGACCTGGGGAAGCTGATAGCCCTCGAAGGTGTCAAGGAATTTCCGTCACGCGTCAAGTGCGCGACACTTGCCTGGCACGCCCTGAATTCTGCAATCCGGAACGAATCTGAAACGGTATCAACGGAGTAGACGCTCGTATGTTTGGACACACGAATGAACCTTTCTCGCTGGCGCGCGACGTGAGCGCAGTCGTCATTCCTGCTGGAGAATGCATCACCCTGCGGGAAGGCACCAGTGGCTTCATAACGCAGGCGCTTGGCGGCAGCTTCACTGTTTACGTGGAAGGTAACCTCTTTCACATTGCAGGCGCTGATGCCGACGCCCTGGGTAAGGAACCGGTTGAACCGCCAGAAGTGCCCGAAAATGCCACAGATGAAGATATCGCGACAGTAATCTGGCAACAACTGAAGACCTGCTACGACCCGGAGATTCCGGTCAACATTGTCGATTTGGGTCTTATTTACCGTTTTGAACTCATAGCGCTGCCGAACGGACAACGATCTGTGAACGTCGACATGACTCTGACAGCGCCCGGTTGCGGTATGGGCGAAATTCTTACGCAGGACGCCCAGGAAAAAATTGCAATCATCCCAACGATAGCCGACGTACACGTCGAGCTGGTTTTCGACCCACCATGGAATCAAAGCATGATGTCGGACGAGGCAAGATTACAGACCGGTTTGATGTAAAATCCATAGGTCCAAGCACTCTGACCAGGTTCTGTCCGGCGAAAACATGAAAACGCTTACGATTCTGCGGCACGCAAAATCCAGTTGGAAAGATTCCAGTCTGTCGGATCATGACAGACCCCTGAACAAACGCGGTGAGGGCGATGCACCCGTCATGGGCGCACGCATTCAACAGGCCGGTATTCGCCCTTCCCTGATCGTGTGCAGCCCGGCTGTCAGGGCCTGGACAACCGCAAAGCTGATTGCACATGAAATATCATACCCGAGCGAATTTCTGCAACGCGATGAGCGCCTGTATCTCGCGGGCGTGCAGCGGGTTATCGACCTGCTCTGCGAGCAGGATGTCGGTTTCAACAGTATTATGATCGTTGGGCACAATCCGGGGTTTACGGATTTCGCAAACTACCTCGTGCCAGGCCTAACGCACAACATACCAACCTGCGGCGTTGTGTCGGTCATGATCGATACGGACGACTGGAATCTAAAGACGAAAAAAAATGTCGAACTGACAACATACGATTATCCGAAGAATAAGACGTAGGAGCTCACCCCAGCGGGCGATTTTCTTTGATCGGTAGTGGTAGATTCATCCTTGGCAAACATTGCAGGGCATGTTCAATGAACATGCCCTGCAATGTTTGTCGCCCGCCGGGGCGGGCTCCTACGCGCCCTTCCCACAATTACCATCTCACGAATAAGCGAAAAATGACCGGTGCCAAACTCAACATTCGGGGACGTTCACTGCGAGACCGCCTTTCGAGGTCTCCTTGTAGATGGTGGCCATGTCGAGACCGGTCTGTCGCATCGTCTTTATAACCTGGTCCAGTGTTACCTTGTGCGAACCGTCACCCTGCATCGCGAGTCGTGCGGCGTTGATCGCTTTCACCGCACCCATTGCGTTGCGTTCAATACAGGGTATTTGCACAAGGCCGCCGACCGGATCGCAGGTAAGGCCGAGATTGTGCTCCATGCCAATTTCTGCGGCGTCTTCGACCTGGGAATTGCTGCCGCCGAGTGCAGCAACCAGTCCCGCCGCTGCCATTGAACAGGCAACGCCGACTTCTCCCTGGCAGCCCATTTCCGCACCGGAAATAGAAGCATTAATCTTGTAAAGTATGCCGATGGCGCCGGCCACCAGCAGGAACTGCCTGATTCCTTCGTCACTGGCATCAGCAACAAACTTTTCGTAATAGTGCAAGACCGCCGGAATAATGCCGGCGGCGCCATTTGTCGGCGAAGTGACGACGCGACCACCCGCGGCATTTTCCTCGTTGACTGCGATTGCAAATATGTTGATCCAGTCCATCGCATCCAGGCCGTCCTGTGTTACGCGTTCGTTAAGTTTCTTGAGCAGTTTTGGCGCGCGTCGGGTTACTGACAGCGGGCCCGGCAGGACACCCTCAGTACGCAAACCCCTGGCAACACAGGACTGCATCGCTGACCAGATAGCCATCAATCTTTCGGCAACTTCTTCCCCGGACCTCCACTGCTGCTCATTTCGCAAAACCAGTTCGGCAATCGTCATCGAGTTTTTCTCTGCCAGCTCAAGCAGCCCGGCACCGCTCGTGAACGGAAATGGCGGCTCTCCCACCTGGTTCGACGCTTCCGGCTCATTGCCACGAGCGACAAATCCGCCGCCGAGGGAGTAATAGTCTTCAGCCAGTAAAGTGCTTCCATCGGCAGCGAGAGCGGCAAAGTGCATGCCATTGGTGTGTCGCGGCAATTCCTCGCCGTACTCGAATACGAGGTCCTCATCCGGCGCAAAATCTATATCGCCGATGCCAGGCAGGGTGATACGAGTACTTTCATGAACGGCGCGAAGCATGCCCTCGACGTCGTCCGGATCGAGTGTCTCTGGCCGACAACCCATCAGCCCGAGAATGACGGCTGAATCAGTGCCATGACCTTTACCCGTATATGCCAGCGAACCGTACAAAGAGACCTTAATGTTAGTTACCGAACCTGGCGTATTTGCGAGTCCGAGCATAAACTGTCGAGCGGCCTTCATCGGACCGACCGTATGCGAGCTCGAAGGGCCAACCCCGATTTTGAAAATATCAAAGACACTTATCGTGGGCATCGTTACATTCTTCTCAAGATGCCCGACATTAATCAGGCCCCATTGAAAGCAGGCTGGCGTTGCCGCCAACCGCAGTCAGGTTGTTGCTGACCGTTACTTCTGTGCCGAAACGCAACAGGTATTGCGGACCACCGGCTTTTGGACCGGTTCCTGACAATCCGCGACCACCGAATGGTTGCACACCGACAACTGCACCGATCATGTTTCGATTGATATAGATATTACCTGCCGCGGAGTAGTTGACGAACGCTCGCGCCCTGCTGTCGATACGACTATGCAGACCCATCGTGAGCCCAAAGCCCGTGTTGTTCACCGCGCCCATGATTTCCTCCAGCTTATCACCACTGTAACGAACGACATGCAACACCGGACCGAAGATTTCCCGTTCAAGCTGGCCAACATTATCGATCTCGATCTCTGTTGGTGCAACAAACGTTCCTTTTGCCGTCGCCTCGGGCAAGTTGCATTGCTGAATTATTTTTCCTTTCTTGGAAGTCGTTTTGATGTACTCCGTCAGCATCGCTTGCGACTCCCGGTCGATCACCGGCCCGACATCGGTGCTCAGGTTCGCCGGGTCTCCAATCATCAGTTCGTTCATGTGACCGCTCAGTAATTCGATCACCCGTGGCGCAATATCCGACTGCAGGCACAACACACGCAATGCCGAACAGCGCTGGCCGGCGCTGTTGAAAGCGGAAGTCACGCTGTCGAGCACTACCTGCTCCGGTAACGCAGAGCTATCCACAAACATCGCATTCTGCCCGCCGGTTTCGGCAATGAGTACACCGATTGGGCCATCGCGTGATGCCAACGTCTGGTTGATCAGGCGCGCTGTTTCTGTCGAACCGGTGAAAGCGACGCCTGCCACCCGCTTGTCAGCTGCTGCATACCCGCCAATCTCCACACCATCTCCCGGCAGAAAGTGCAGAACCTCGGGTGGAACGCCGGCCTTGAGGAACAGCTCCACGGCCCGGTGCGCAACAATGGGCGTCTGTTCCGCTGGCTTTGCGAGGACCGTGTTGCCCGCCGCCAATGCAGCAGTGATTTGCCCGGTGAAGATCGCCAGCGGGAAATTCCACGGGCTGATGCAAAGAAAAACGCCACGACCGCGCATCCCGAGTGTGTTTCGCTCCCCTGTGGGACCTGGCAGGAGCTCGGGCTCGCCGAACGATATTTTAGCCTGAGCGGAGTAATACCTAATAAAATCAATGGCTTCTCGTAACTCTGATAGGGCGTCCGGAATGGTTTTGCCCGCCTCGGCAACGCACAAGGCCATGAGCTCAGGGCCATGCTCCTCAAACAGGTCCGCCACTTTCTCGAGAATCTCCGAGCGCTCTTCTGCGGGCATGCGATCCCAATCGGGCTGCGCTCCTGTTGCCAATTGGAGTGCACGATCGACAGCCGCCTGGTCAGCAAGACTGCAGACACCGACCACCTCGCTTAAATCGGCCGGATTGACCGAAGGTTCCAGCGGGCCTTTGAGCGTCTTGCCGCCAACGACCGGCGCTGCATGTCGCTGTAGCCCGGTATGGCCCTGCATGGCCTCCAGCAAATCGTGGCTGGCCGCTCTGTCGGCGATATTGTATCCGCGAGAGTTGCTGCGTGCAGGCAAAAAAATGTCTGCCGGTGACGGGATCGCAGTATGCGGGCTCGCGTTGTTTGCCCGCGTCACTTCTATCGGATCTGCAACAATATCCTTGACATCAATACTATTGTCCAGAATTCGATTGACGAAAGACGTATTGGCGCCATTCTCCAGTAAGCGCCGTACGAGATACGGCAACAGGTCTTCGTGGCTGCCGACCGGCGCGTAGACACGGCACGGTTTTCGAAACTTGTCCGGGTCCACGAATTCGCCATAGAGCTCTTCGCCCATGCCATGCAGCCGTTGAAATTCGTAGTCGCGCCGGGCGCCGGCGAAGTGCATGACACTCGCAAGCGTATGTGCATTGTGAGTCGCGAATTGTCCGTATAAATTGTCGCCGGCGCTCAGAATCAAGCGCGCGCAGGCCAGGTACGAAACATCCGTGTGGCACTTGCGCGTAAAAACCGGATAACTCTGAAGACCCCGCTCCTGCCCAAGCTTTATTTCTGTATCCCAATAAGCTCCCTTAACAAGGCGCACCGGAATTCGACGCCCCACGTCCCGGGAAATTTCCCGGAGATACCGAATGACATCGGCGGCCCTGCGTTGATACGCCTGTACGGCAAGCCCGAGACCGTCAAAGCCATCCAGCGATTTATTCCGATAGACCCGCTGAAAAATGTCCAGCGAGATCTCCAGCCGATCCGCCTCTTCGGCGTCGATAGTAATGCCAACGCCGAGTCCGGCTGCCTGCTCCGCCAGCTCAAGAACCTTCGGTACGAGTTGGCGCATGACGCGATCATGCTGCGCATATTCGTAACGGGGATGCAGCGCAGACAGTTTTACCGAGATGCTGGGCGCTGAAAATATGTCAGTCGGCGAGTCCACACTCTCGCCAATGCTGTCTATCGCCGCGGTATAAGACTCAAAGTATCGAGCAGCGTCATCGACCGTTAGCGCTGCCTCGCCCAGCATGTCAAAGGAATAACGGAATTTCCGATTATTTTTTTTCCGCGCGCGAATCAGCGCCTCAGCAATCGATCGGCCCATAACAAACTGGAAACCCATAATACGCATTGCCTGGCGCATTGCTGCACGGACAACCGGCTCCCCGGTGCGGCTGGCCAGCTTGCCGAGATACCTGGCGGGATTGCTCTTTGATGCTTCATCCAGTTGTAATAGCTGCCCCGTCAACATCAGCCCCCAGGTCGATGCGTTGACAAAAAGCGAATCGCTTTTGCCAAGATGGTCTTCCCAGTTGGCTGAAGTGATCTTGTCCGCAATCAGCCGATCCGCAGTGTCGGCGTCAGGAATCCGCAATAGCGCCTCGGCAATGCACATTAGCAATATGCCTTCCTCGGAGGACAAATCATATTGCTGCAAGAATGCATCGATCCCGGATTCGTTGCCTGCATGCTTGCGTACTGCCCGCACCAGGGTCGCAGCAGTCGCCTGAATCTTTTCGCGCGCCAGCTCGCCGACGTCCGCTTCTTCGGCCAGTTCAGTGACGAGTGCATGTTCGTCGGCAAGGTATCGCCGGCTGATGTTATCCAGCGGAGCCACCATGAACGCACTTTGATCAACAAATCCCATTACGGTTTCCTAAACGTATCGCTTTAATCAGCGCGCCTGCCATGTTGCCGCAACTTACGCCGCGTATGTTTGTCGGGCCGGCCCCTCGTTCTCGGCATTTGCTGCCGATCCTGACGAATTCCGTCGATTATCGCCTGCCGCTCCTGTTGCGCTTCACCGTTCTCGATATAGCACAGCTTTACCTCACTCGCGGGTCCTCTTCTCGCCGGCAACGGACCCGCTTCGAGCCGGAACGGCAATTGTCCCCGGACGAGTTCGATGACGTCACCCTCCCTGATCTTGCTGCCCGGCTTTGCCCTTTCGCCATTGACCTTGACGTGCCCGCCTGTCACGGCAGCAGACGCCAGGCCACGCGTTTTGTAAAAGCGGGTGAACCACAACCATCGGTCGATGCGCAATGATTCGTTGTTCCTGTCACTCATTTGGCGGGTTTCAATGTAGATGGTCCTGATATACTTTGCGGCCTTTCGAACCGGAGAGCAATCCCGTGCCCACAGATTTTTTGCAATCACTGGCCCGTCAGGCTGAGGCATTGAAGGCGGAGGGCCTGTATAAGAACGAACGATTGATAACAGGTCCACAACAGGCAGCCATCGAGATTCGCAAGAATGATGATGATGGCGGAACCGTGGAGGTCTTGAACCTGTGCGCAAATAACTACCTCGGACTGGCGAATCACCCGGATATTGTAGCGGCCGCCCATAAGGCACTCGATGACTACGGTTACGGCATGGCTTCGGTGCGCTTCATCTGTGGAACGCAGATGATCCACAAGCAGCTCGAGGAGCGAATCAGCCGATTTCTGGACACCGAAGATACCATTCTCTACCCATCCTGCTTCGATGCAAATGGCGGCCTGTTTGAGACGATTCTTGGCGACAAGGATGCTGTCATAAGCGATGCTCTGAATCACGCCAGCATTATTGACGGCATCCGCCTCTCCAAGGCGCAGCGTTTCCGTTATCAGAATGATGACATGGATGACCTCGAGACCAAACTGAATGACGCTGCCGACTGTCGGGCAAAGCTGATCGTAACCGATGGAGTCTTTTCGATGGATGGCACAATCGCGAATCTCAATGACATCTGCGATCTCGCCGACCGTTACGATGCGATGACGATGATCGATGACTGCCATGCCAGCGGTTTCCTTGGTGCAACGGGCCGCGGTACGCATGAGTATCGTGAAGTCATGGGCCGGATCGACATCATTACCGGTACGCTTGGCAAAGCATTGGGTGGTGCATCAGGCGGCTTCACTTCGGGACGCAAGGAAATCGTTGGCTGGCTCAGGCAGCGATCGAGACCCTACCTGTTTTCCAATTCAGTGGCACCGGCAATTGTGGCCACATCGATCGCGGTACTGGATTTGCTCGAAAACGACGACAAACTTCGCGGCACACTGATGGACAATGCAATTTACTTTCGGGCAGGTTTGACGGAGCTCGGCTTTCAGTTAAAACCGGGCGAACACCCGATCATTCCGGTTATGCTCGGTGATGCGAAACTGGCATCAATGATGGCCGATCGCCTGCTTGACCATGGTATTTACGTTGTCGGTTTCTCTTTCCCCGTCGTGGCGAAAGGTCAGGCGCGTATTCGCACCCAGATGTCTGCGGGATTGACACGAGAACATCTCGACCGTGCCATCAACGCATTCGGTGAAGTCGGCCGCGATCTCGGCGTTCTACACTAGGGGCAACAGCAATGCGCGCATTGGTCAAAGCAA
>Ga0114950_10004011_pt1 | contig 11408 bp, 12 predicted proteins | sample N075metaG_FD_83503 | JGI IMG/M metagenome (GOLD analysis project Ga0114950, IMG submission 83503) | Deep subsurface microbial communities from Kermadec Trench to uncover new lineages of life (NeLLi) - N075 metaG | ecosystem: Environmental > Aquatic > Marine > Ocean trench > Sediment | place...
GAGGACCGATATCCCGTGGTATATCGGCCAACGAGATCGCGCGGATCTTTGCCGCTGAATACGGAATGGAGGGGGCACAGCTTTACTTTGTCTACGACCTCGAGGGCCGCGAGCAAGAAGCGCGGGCCACTCTCGAAGGCGTCGAATCTTTCCTGACGCCGAAGCGGTCGAAATGGGACTTCGGCCGGCTCTGACGTTGCCCCGGGAGGCTCGGGTTTCAATGTTGGGGATTCCCTACAAAGGTGTCTCAGATTGTGCCAGAACGACGTAGATTTCTATCCGTCACCAAGCGTAACACGTTGATTCTATAGCGGTTATTTTCTCGTTCTGTTTCCGCGGACTGGCGCGGCTTTTGCCAGTCTTTCCTCCAAACGAACTCTGCCAATCAAGAAAACTGTGTTTACCCGCCGGCATAAAGCCGGTTGGAGGACAGATCCATGACCCCATTAATAACGAACCTTTCGATTCGGAGCAGGTTCGTCATTCCTATCGCGGGCATGATGCTGGTTTTTGTCGCCTTCATCATGTTTTTCTTTCCGTCGCGCCAGCGCGCCGCAAGCGAAGCAGCGCTCGGAGACAAGGCTACGAGCATTGCTGCGCTCGTAGCGTTTAGTGTTGCCGCCGGCCTCGAGTTCGGAGATCAGGAATCCGTGCAGCAAATCTTCACTTGGGCAAGCGCCGACGAGGACCTCGTTTACATCGTCGTTCGCGACCTCGAGGGAGAGGAGTTTGCTGTTCACTCTAAGAATGGCTTTCGTCCCAGCGCTCCGGAGCGCGTGCCGTTTGATTTCGTTGTTGACGCCACGGACGACACGCTGCAGGTCATTGGGCCGGTACGCCGCGGCGACGCCACCGCGGGCTCTATCCAGATTGGCTTGTCCACGGAGCGCATCAACGCTCAATATCGTTCGAGCCTTTGGACGGCAGCGCTCTTCTGTTTGATGGTCGGCGGCCTCGCTTTCGCGACCATTCTTTTCATTGGCCGGCAGATCACTGAGCCCATCGTTGAGTTGACGAAGACGGCGGAGGAGATTGCCAATGATGACATGAGCCGGCTCGCGGAGGAGACACGGGTCATGGCGAGCGGAGATCTGACCCTAGAAATCAACACTAAGGCTCGACGAGTGGAGATCACGACCGGAGGCGAGATCGGACGTATGGGATTGGCTTTCAATCTCATGACCGACCAGCTCGCGGAGATCTCGAAAGCTTTCAATTTGGTCTCGGCCGGTTTGAGGGAGATCGTGATACACGTGCAAGCCTCTGCCGACGAAGTCGCGACCGGCAGCGATGCCGTGGCACGTGCCACTGGAAAAGCAGCGCGAGGCAACGAGTCGACCGTCTCGGCTGTCGAGGGGATGACCTCGACGCTCCACGAGATGAACGCGAATATCCAAAATGTTGCGCGCAGCGCGCAGTCGCAATCGGCTTCGACGACCGAGACGCTGGCTTCGATCGAGAACATGCTTCGCTCGGTGCAGACCGTCGCGGGGACGGCCGATCGCCTCGTGACCATCTCGACCCGTGCGAGCGACGCGGCGACGAGCGGCAGCTCCGCGATGGAGGCGGCGAGCAAAGGTATGGGAGAGATTCGAGACGTCATCCGCTCCTCCGCCGGCAACGTGCGGGATCTCGGCGGCATGGCCAAAGACATCGGAAACATCGTCGGTGTCATCAACGAGATTGCCGAGCAGTCCAACTTGCTTGCGCTGAACGCCGCGATCGAGGCGGCGCGCGCCGGGGAGCACGGGCTCGGCTTCGCGGTCGTCGCCGAGGAGGTCCGCAAGCTAGCCGAGAGAAGCGCTATGTCAGCCGGCGAAATATCCGACCTCGTGCAACGGATTCAGTCGCAAGTTAGCAAAGCCGTTGACCATATGGAGAAATCCACCGCGATCGTCCAGACCGGTATCGTGCGCACGGAAGAGCTTCGTACCAATCTGGAGAATATCGGCAGCTCGGTCTCCGAGGTCTCACGCTGCTCCCAGGAGATCGGGCAAGCCACGGCTGAACAGTCGGCGGGAACGCAGCAAATCGAGCAGGCGACGTCGCGTCTCGGCGAGCTGACACACGAGATCAGCGCGGCTACCGAGCAGCAATCGACCGGCACGGAGCAGGTCGTGGACTCGATCGAGCAGATTCGCACCATGGTCCAACAAAACGCCGAGGCCGCGTCCGAGCTCGCAGGCTCGTCGGAAGAGCTCTCTCATCAAGCGAGCATGATGCGTGAGCTCACGGCACGCTTCCATGTGCAAGCGGACGGCGATTCCAACGCTAAACCGAACGGCTCGTCGCCGAAGTCAATTGGGCCAACCGGAAAAGAGCTCGAATCCGCGAGGACACTAGCGACCTAATGAGGCAAAAATATGACTAGCGCGGCACACCTCGTTTGCTTTCGGATCGGCAAGGAGAACTTCGGCGTAGATATCTTCTCGGTACGCGAGATCGTGAAAGCCCGAGAGATCACGCCCGTTCCCGGTACGGCCGAGCACGTGCTCGGCATCATCAATCTCCGCGGAAAGATCATCTCTGTGGTGGATCTAGCCCAGCGGCTCGGACTCGGTGCCGCTACCGTCGACCGCCAAAGCCGCATCTTCGTCGTCGACCTCGAAGGTGTCAGGGTGGGCTTCCTCGTCGATGCGGCAACGGAAGTGTTGAAGCTTCCGGGGGAGTCCATCGAGCCTGCCCCCGAAGAGCTCAAAGGCAGCATTCGCGACCACTATCTGCAAGGCGTGGGCAAGCTTGAAAACCGGCTCGTCATCATTTTGGATTTGCGCAACCTTTTCGTGGAAGGTGAAGTGGAGTCTATCGACGCGGTTGCCGGCGAGAGCGGCCGAGTCACGAGGGCGAGTGCCGCTACATGATCGCTCAGATCAGCGAGAATGAGTTCAGGCTCTTTCGCGATTTCATCCATGAGGAGTGCGGTCTCTATTTCGCGGATAATCGCCGCGCATTTCTTTCGTCGCGCATCGGAAAACGGCTGCTCGCGAGAAGTATAAACAGTTTTTTTCGCTATTATGACTATCTGAAGCAAGGCGGCACCGAGGAAGAAAAGGAGCTTCTGAAGCTTCTCGATGTGCTGACGATCAACGAGACGTCCTTTTTTCGCAATCTCCCACAATTCGATGTCTTGGAGCAAAAAGTCCTTCCCGAGCTCATCGAGAAAAAGGTCAAAGCCTCCGAGCACAGCCTCCGTATATGGAGCGCGGGCTGCTCGACCGGCGAAGAACCCTACTCGATCGCCATTTCCGTGCTCGAGGCCCTGCCGACGCGGCCCGAATGGGAAGTTCGCATCTACGCATCCGATCTCTCACTCTCGGCTCTCGAGAAGGCTGCCAACGGACACTACACCAATGCCCGCGTGGAAGGTCTCGCTCCGGCTCGCCTCCGTCGCTTCTTCGAAACGGAGGACGACGGGCACCGAGTTGTCGAGCTAATCAAGCGTCTCGTGATATTCGATTTTCACAATCTAAAACACGAGAACGGACTCGGTAATCTCGATATCGTTTTCTGTCGCAACGTCCTGATTTATTTCGATCCGCAGGAGCAGCAGAAAGTCATCAACAAGCTCGCCCGTGCGCTCCGGCCCGGCGGCTATCTCTTTCTCGGCCACTCCGAATCCGTTCAGGGCATGAGCCCCGAGCTCGAGTTCTTTCATTACCAGCGCGGCACGGCTTACAAAAAGCGGGAGATCGCGTGAGCGACGAGATTTATCTGACTCAAGAGGAGCTCGGTCAGCTCAGAGACGTTTTCTACGCCCAGGCGAAGGACATGCTGGTGGAGTTCAGTGAGCGGGCCCTGGAGCTCGAAGTGACGTCGGAGCCGACTGATGTGTTTCGTGCGCTTGGGCGCGTCGTTCACACCGTCAAGGGCGATTCGATGGCTCTCGAGTTCACCGCCCTCACGAAGCTCTCGCACCGCATCGAAGACTATCTTCGCGGGTTTCGAGAAGCCCTCCGAGACCGCCGGGCTCATCGGGACGAGATCGACCTGCTCCTGGCCAGTGGTGACCTGTTGACGTCACTAGTTGAGGCTTATTGCGCGGACCCACCCACAACCGTTCCCGACATCGAGGAGCTGTGCCAAAGACTCGTACCCCCGCCTCTAGATGCGGACGTGCCGCGGTCGACCCCCGAGACCCTCGCGCAACTGACCATATCGTTCGCCGGTGACTGTCAGATGCACTCGGCCGGCGCGTTTCTCGTGCGCCAGAGGCTGGAAAAACTGGGACGTTTCGTACACGCGGATCCGGACCCGGACGATGCGGCAATAGAGGCATCACCGCGCTTCATCGTTTACGTCTCTTCGGAGGCCAACGCGAAGGCGCTTCGTCGTGCAGCTCGTGTTCCCGGGGTGACATCCCGGGTTGTGTTGAAGTATGTCGCTGCGAGCTCGGTGATATCGGGTCCAGATAAAGATGATGCGTCACAAGAACCGGGCGAAGGCGATTTGTGTCCAGAGTCCATGGGCAGCGCGAACGCGCCGGCGAGCTCATCGTCGTCCGACTTGTTGAGGGTGGAGGTCGCGAAGATCGACCGCATCATGGACCTCGTCGGTGAGCTCGTCATCGGTCGCTCGATGGTCGCACAAGCGGTTGCGGACATGTCCGGAGGCGCTATCGAGGGAGGCGTCCGCGATCTCTTGAGCGATGCCAACGGTTTTCTTGAACGTACGCTTACAGAGCTGCAAGCTGCGGTTTTGAAGATCCGGATGGTGCCGGTGGAGCAAGTGTTCAAGCGTTTTCCGAGACTCGTCCGAGACCTCGCCCATTCACGCGGAAAGGAAATCGAGCTCGACATTCAAGGCGGCATGACGGAGCTCGACAAGAGTATCGTCGACGCGCTCGGAGAGCCATTGCTTCATCTGGTGCGCAACGCCATCGATCATGGCATCGAGACTCCGGAAGAACGCGCTGCTTCGGGAAAGGCGCCCAAAGCGCGTCTCACGCTTTCGGCCTTTTATGAGGGGAATCATGTGCATATCGTCGTGGAAGATGACGGGCGCGGTATCGACGTCGCCCGGATCGCGCAGCGCGCCGTGACTCAAGGTATTCTCGAATCCTCTCAGCTCGACAGCCTGGCGCCGGAAGAGATCTTGAACACAATCTATCATCCGGGCTTCAGCACGGCGGACTCTGTATCCGATGTATCCGGTCGGGGCATCGGGATGGATATCGTTCGGGAGTCGATCGCGAATCTCAAGGGCGTCATCGAGCTCGAGACGGCGCCGGGACGAGGGACGCGCTTTCTCATCCGTCTTCCTTTGACGCTCGCCATTCTTCGGGCTGTTTTGGTGGAAGTTGGCGACCAGACATTTGCCGTGCCTTTGACGGGCGTGCTCGAGATCATCCGACTCGTTCCTGACCAGGCCAAAACTATCCTGGGACGCGGTGTCCTCCATTGGCGAAACCAGGTCGTGCCTTTGGTCTCCCTCAAAGAGGCGCTCGACGTGCCTTCCTCCGAGAACGAGGACGATCAGGCGCTTTCGTCCTTCTCGTCGGCGAGGCGGAGCGTCGCATCGGGCTCGTCGCCGAGCGGCTCGTCGGCGAGCAAGAGCTCGTGGTGAAGCCGATCGAGGACGCTCTTACGCGCAGTCCAGGTATCGCCGGCGCCTCCATTCTCGGAAACGGGCGAGTGGTGCTCATTCTTCATACCCGTGGCCTTCTCGACAAGTCCATGAGCCTCGCGAGAAAAGTCGAGGCGCTCCGATGATTCGTGTTCTCGTTGTAGATGACTCTGCGTTCATGCGCCGGCTCCTTGTAAAGTTGCTCGAGCCGCACGAGGACATCGAAGTCGTCGCCACTGCGATGGACGGCGTATTTGCGCTCGACAAAATCCAGCAGCTCGAAAGCTCGAAACCCGACGTGGTCACGTTGGATTTAGAGATGCCACGTCTCGACGGCATGAGCACACTCCGACGGATCGTCGACGATTTTCAATTGCCGGTCATTCTTGTTTCGGCGCACACCTCTGAAGGTGCTACCGCCACGTTCGAGGGCCTCGCGGCGGGCGCCGTAGATTTCATCAAGAAACCCGACCGTATCCACTCGTCGCCGATGGGCGCTTTGGGAGCGGACCTCGTGGCGAAGATTCGGGTCGCTGCGAAGGCCAAGGTCCGTCGGTCACTAGCCAGGAAGACAGCCGAGCCGACCCGAGATCCGCGGCGCGCGTCAATAACGGGGGCGGCGGTACCGGTGCGCGACATCGTCGGCATTGCAATCTCGACGGGTGGGCCCAATGCGCTTTCTCAACTCTTGGCGCAGATCCGCGGCGATTTCAGTCCCTCGCTCCTCATCGTGCAACACATGCCGGAAGGGTTCACCGCGCAGTTCGCGACACGACTCGCGAAGCTATCCGCGATAGATGTGCACGAGGCTCGTGAGGGTGAGGTCGTGAGCTCGAGCTGTGCATTTGTCGCACCTGGTGGCCAGCACATGCAGCTTGTTCGAGAGAGCGGGAAGCTCCGATTGCGTCTCACCCTCGACGAACCGGAGAACGGCCACCGCCCGTCCGCCGACGTTCTCTTTCGATCAATGGCGGAGGTTGTGGGACCGAAATGTGTCGGCGTGGTGATGACGGGTATGGGAGAGGACGGCGCCGCCGGTGCGTCGGCCATACACGAGGCCGGCGGGTACACCCTCGCTCAGGACGAAGCGAGCTCGGTCGTCTTTGGAATGCCGAAAGCCGCAATCGAGCGCGGTGTGGTCGACAAGGTTCTTCCGTTATCCAAAATTTCAAATTACTTGAATTCGCTCTCGTAGCAGAAAAAGGGGAACGTCATGGACAACTTCCGATTTCTCGTCGTGGATGATTCGGAGTTTGCGCGGCGCAATATGAAGAACATCCTCACCGCCGTCGGCGGGGAGGCCGCCGGCTTCGCCACCAATGGCAGGGAGGCGATTGATCAGTACATGAAACTTCGGCCCGATGTCGTCTTCATGGATATCACGATGCCGGAGATGGAGGGCGTCGAAGCGGTTCAAACCATCATGGACCGCGACGCCTCGGCCAAGATCGTCATGGTGAGCTCGAACGGCTATCAGGAATTGATCAAAGAGGCTCTCGATTCCGGCGCGAAGCATTTTCTGACCAAGCCGGTCGAGCCTACGCAAGTCGCGAGCGTGGTCCATTTCGTTCTCGGAGACGGATAGTGCGATTCGACTACATTCAACCTTTCATAAGCTCCGCCCAGGAAATCCTCGAGAGCGTCCTTTCAGGGCAAATCGCCGCGGGTCGTGTGCAGCTATCGCCGGCGCCCCTGAGCGGAAGCGCTGTTACGGCGGTGGTCGGACTCACCGGAGACGGAGAGGGCCGCGTTCTTTATGAGATGTCTCGTGACACAGCGCTCGCCATCGCCGGACATATGAATGAGGAGCCTATGGTCGAGCTCGGAACGCTGGCGCGGGCCACGTTATCCGAGCTCGCCAGCATGATGACGGGTCGCGCGATATCTCGACTCAACGACAAGGGGCACCACCTGCGCGTTTCGCCCCCGACGCTGATTGCTGGAGATAACGTGAGCATATCCAACGTCGAGCTCGAGACTTTGGTTGTGCCGCTCGAGACGATGCACGGTGAAGTGATCGTGAACATTGCGATGACGACGGTGTGAAATGGAGACGAGAGCTATGCCTCAAGGGAAAGAAACGAAGACGACGGATGACGTCGAGGTTCTGCAAGAGCGCGTCGTCCAGCTAGAGCGCCAAGTGGCCGATCTCGAAGCCGGCTTCGCTATGCAAGCGACCGGCGGGGAGAAAGCTCTGCTCGATGCGCTGAGCGAGGTTCGGGGGAGGCTCAGCCAAGTCGAGAAGGAAAACTACGAATTCGCGAATATGTATGTGGAGATCCAGGAACAAAACGAAGCGATGGCCAATTTGTATGTTGCGAGCCAGCGCCTTCATGCGACTTTCGATCTGTCGGAAGTCAAGCAGATCATTTCCGAGATTCTCGCGGAGATGGTCGGTGCGGAGGAGTTTGGGCTGTTCATTTTCGACAAGAGCAAAAAGAAATTGGAGCTTCTCTCCGGTGAAGGAATACAGAACCGCCTGCCCAAGAACACCTTTCCGACCGGCGAGGGCGTAATTGGGGACGTCGCGGCGACCGGCGAAGCGTTCTTCTTCGAGCCCAAGAGCGACTCGGAAGTGGACGTCAACCTGCCTCTTGCGACGCTCCCGATGAAGCTCAACGATACAACAGTCGGCGTCGTCGTGATCTACAAGCTTTTGAGTCACAAGAAAGCCTTTACGCCCATCGATCACCAGATTTTGGAGCTCGTCGCCGCGCATGCGGCGAGCGCGCTCATATCAGCCAAGCTGCACGGCGCCATGGACCGCAGACTGAAGACTATCGAAGGCTTCATGCAGCTCATGAAATCGCGCTAACGGAAAGTAAGGAGAAACCAATGTCACACAAGAATCTTTTGGTCGTCGACGACTCCGCTACGACGCGAATGTTGATCTGCCTCACGCTGAAAAAAGAAGGCGTTTACAACATCACCGAAGTTGCCAATGGGCAGGAGGCGGTGGACAAGTTAGGCGTGGAGAGCGTTGACTGCGTGTTGACAGACATCAACATGCCGCAGATGAACGGCCTCGATCTGATCTCTTACATTCGCTCGTCGCATAGCGAGCCCAAAGTCCCGATTATCATCATCACGACACAAGGTGAGGAGGCGTCAAGGGACGAAGGCCTATCCAAGGGAGCAGACGCCTATCTCACCAAGCCCATCTCCGGGCCGAAGCTCGTGACGTTGGTCAAGGAGCTCTTGCAGGACGCCTAGCAGGCTGATGAAGAATGCAGAGTGAAGACTAACTTGCTAAACACTAGGCGCTAGAGAGAAACCTCGTGGGACTCACGGGCCAATTGGAGGATCTGCCGCTCATCGATATGCTGCAGATTATCGCCTTCTCGAAGAAGAGCGGTTATCTGAAAGTGGGAGGCCCGGCTGGCCGAGGTGCCATCGTTATCGAGAATGGACGCATTCTCTTTGCATTCTCCTGGTCGACGATGGAGCGTGTCCGGGAGATGGCGCGAGACCCGGAGAGGATTCGTCCCGAGGAGAAACGCGAGAACATCGAGGCTGCGCTGCGCGAGCTCGTTGGTCTGCGAGAGGGAAGTTTTCAATTCGAGCTCACGGCCGAAGTATCCGACAAGCTCGGTGGCGTGGAAATAAAACCGTTCATGATTCCGCAGGGAATCGATCCGCAAGAGCTATTGCTCGACCTCGCGGTCGAGATCGACAACGAAAGGCGTGAGGCGACATCGCTTTTGGAGCTCGCCTTTCAGGGCGACATCCCGGCGGACCTGGAAGAATTGCCGGATGAGCCCGAGGCTGAAGATGAGCTTGCCGCGGGGCCGCCGGGAGAGCCCATGGAGGCGCCGGTAGCCGCGGAGCTCATCGGCCTCGTCCCCGCGATGGAAGCGCCCGCGGAGTCGGAGACAGCTGCTGCCGCTCCGGAGCCCGAGCGGCAGGTCGAGACCCCGACCGACGACATGCAAGGGTTCACGATTGTCGTCGTTGACGATGAGCCACTCGTGACAGCGGTCTTGAAGCAGGAGCTCGAAGCCAAAGGCTTCTGCGTTTACGTTGCGACGGCACCGGCTGCGGGAGCCGAGATCGTGCGCATGCGGGTGGCTAATGGCGAGAACGTGCTCGCGGTCGTTGATCTCAAAATGCCGACTTCGTCCGGAAGGAGTTTCTACGGCGGCTTCGAGCTCATACGCCGCCTCAAGCGCCATGACATCGATTTACCCGTCCTGCTGATGGTGGAGAGCCTGAGCGACAAAGCGCGCACCCGAGCCCGAACACTTGGCGTTCGCCGGATTGTCTATAAGCCGACGCTGACAAAGCCGGACCCGGTTCTCTACGGAGCGGATCTTCGCGATCTCGCTGAAACGGTTCACGGCCAGCTTCGTAAACTCGTCGAAGATCAAGGCCAAACCACCGCAAGTGGCACGCGCGGCGATGCGGGCCGTATCGACTTCCTCGCGACCATGACCCGGGAGCTCGTCGCGCCGGGCGGCACCGCGGACGTCTCGCGGCTCGTTCTCCAAGTCGCGGCTCAGTTTCTAGAGCGTGGGCTGTTATTCGTGATCAAGAGCGGTGGTGCGCGTGGGCTTGCCGGGTTCGGGTTCAGCGCGAACGCCGCCGAATGTGCCGAGAAAGCGAGGAATCTTTCTCTCGACGTTGGTGTGACGCCGGCCTTTGTTGAAGCCATCGGCACCGGCACGACACAAATAGTTACAGCAGTGGATGGCCTCCGTCGTGCTCTCTTACCCGTCATGGAGCCAGGCGAGCCCTCCGGGGCCGTACTGATCCCGGTGCTTTACAACAGGGCCACTTTGCTCCTTCTCTACGGAGATAACGGGATGAGCGGAAAAGGGCTCGGTGATCTTGGAGGCCTCGAGCTGTTCATGGCCCAGGCGGGGATGGCTCTCGAGAACAAGCTATTGCACCGCAGCGTGAAGGTGGAGCAGACGGAGATGGTGGAGCAGTTGGAACCAGGCACGTAGAGACTGGTGACGTGATGATGGCTTATGAGTGACAAAATTTCGACCGACTCGGACAGGCTGCCAGGACGGGAGCAGCTCGAGCGAATGGTGCGCGTCAGTCCGCTGACGATTAGCGCGGTTTACAAGAAGCGAGACAAGGTTGGGCAGGCATATGTTCTGAACCTCAGCCGCGGGGGTGTTTTTCTCAATGCCAGCGAGCCCTTCGAAATGGGGGATACAGTCCGTGTACAATTTTTCCTTCCATTTCAATTGGGTCAAGTCGATGCGGATATGATCGTGCGCTGGCGCACGCGGGACGCCGACAACCCGCCTTCGGAGCTGCCTGGCGGCTTCGGCCTGGAGTTTTTGAACGCCGAGACGGAGACGCGCGACAAGATCACCCGATTTATCGAGAAGTTCGTTGAGTTTGCAGAACAGCTTGAAGTTTGACCAGCATTCAGCAGCGTCCAGGATTCGGGAACCGGGACTTATTCGGCTAGGTGGAAGACCATCCCCAGCGCGTAACGTTTGCCTTGCGTTACGGGCTGCATGCCGTGTCGGACGGCTACGCGGCCTCCGTCGACGCGCTCACGCGTGACAAACAAGACCACATCGCCTTTGCTCACCTTCGCGATCTCGCGATCGCCGGTCGCTTCATCCTCGACGAAGAACTCGCCACCGGCAAAGTCACGCCCACGCCGCGAGAGCATCACGACGGCTTGGAACGGGAACCAAACCTTGCCATAGACGTCTCGATGCGGGTGGTTGACGCCTCCCTCGCCATAGCAGATGAGAATTGAAGAGGCTCGTTTCTGCTTGGCGTTGCGGCAGCGCTTCCAGAAGGCCGCGAGATTCTTGGGATAGTCGGACGGGGCGAGCTCGCGATAAAGACGCTCTCGTAGTGCTCCCGCTGGTACGGGC
>Ga0114950_10004013_pt1 | contig 11406 bp, 7 predicted proteins | sample N075metaG_FD_83503 | JGI IMG/M metagenome (GOLD analysis project Ga0114950, IMG submission 83503) | Deep subsurface microbial communities from Kermadec Trench to uncover new lineages of life (NeLLi) - N075 metaG | ecosystem: Environmental > Aquatic > Marine > Ocean trench > Sediment | place...
ATCATGTTTATTTGTATTATTTCTTCCGCTGATGGCTCTTCAGAGTTTGATTTTGCCTCATACAATCCTAAAAATTTTATTGTATTTACTAAATGCTCATCAGGTTCAACTGCGAAACCAAAATCAACTAGCAGGTGCAAGATAGCTAAATCATCCCACCCCTCTTCCATTTCTTCTCTTAACTTTGTTACTTGCTCATCCGTATCAAAAATAATCAGATCATCGTATGGAAATTCATGAAGCATCGCCCTTTTTTTAAGAGCAATTGCGGCGTTTCTAATCGCAAAAAGGCGGTGAGGATCTATATTCGTTTCCTCCCGGATCCTACGTGCTAAATCATTATCAAAAGTGAAATCCCCATTACTTGTGCCTTCTTGACTTTTTGTTACCAAGACCCCATTTAATTCATCTGCCCACGTTTCCCATGAGTTTTCCATAAAAGGATTTATCAAAGAAACACTTTTTTCTGCGATTTCAACTTCGGCATTTGCAAAAAGTGGTTTATTCCAGATCACTTCCCAACATTTGTCAGCGGTAGCAATTTGGGGATCAAAAGCTACTGCGGCTAGTTCGTTTGCAGTAGATAATGCATCCGGATAATTCAAATCTAATTCTTGGAGCAAATCTGAAAAGTTCATAGTCCTTAGGTTCCTAACTTATTTGCGACACTGTCAATTTTCAAATTAAAACAGAAGGAGCCCCATTTTTCCGCCCCATCAAACGTGTGCGCCCCTAGAGGAACGAGTAAGCTCAGCTTTTCGGAAAAACAGGAATTTGTCGTTCCACTGTCCCCATATAATATTATAGCAAGTTAATGTAATTTATGTCACCAGAAAAATTACCAAAATAATGGGCCTGATCGTATTTTCATATAAAATACGGCCATTTACCTCTTACATGAGTGAGGGTTATCCTTCTTCCTTCGTGGCGGGGGCTTGGCGTACGAGTCTCATTGAGGACCAAACTTCCTGGGTAGGATAAGGTGTGTCGATTCCAATTTTTAGATCCATGCGAATGATTTTTTCATCCGAACATTCGGTGATCCAGGTATTGCTAGCGCCACCTGTTTCAAAAATTGGATCGATGGGATAAAGCGTACCGTTTTTATCCATGAGTTGCTTCTTGCCGCTCTTGTCGAAAAGAGTAATCGCTTGCGCCTTACTGGGAATCCCCCAATCCTCATAGCCGGCAAACTTCTCTTTATTAAATTTATCGACATATTCCTTGTGGTCGGCCCAGGTATAAAAACGTTTCATATCCACCCAGGCATCGCTCTGTTTCCACATCAAACTACTATTGGGATCAGTGACAGTTCCATCCCCGTTATCAACCAGAGGTTCTGCTGGCGGAGCTTCTTTCTTTGCAGGCTTAGCTTTTGCGGCAGGAGGTTTTGCAGCCGCAGGTTTTGGTGCATCGCCAGCAGGCGTGGCGGCAGGCTTTTCAGCGGAAGCTTCCGGTGCCGGTTTATCTTTTTTTACTGGTTCTGCTTCAGGGGGCTTTGCTTCTTCCATAATTCTTTCGGTATCCTATAGGTCAGATAGAGGAAGGACCGGATTGAAACGGCATCCATTCATGGCCTTCCAAAATTTCACAGAGTTCTTCACCTGTCGCCGATACTTTTTTTAAAATTTCACTCAGCTCACTGGTAGAGAATTCACTTAAACGGACCTGGAAATTTTCCCGGTATTCTTTGGCATTTTTCTGGATCCATTCAAGTATTTTTTGTTCGTCAGATTCCCCATTTTCATCCAAGCGCTTCCGACCTAAAAGATTGGTTTGTGAAAGACGGATAATTTCACAAATCAAATCATCTTTAATCTGACTCATAATCACCCTTTACCTCTTGGGCCTTGACGAAGAATTAAACGGGATATCTAGCACCAGAATCGGGAAAACTACAATACTTTCTCAAAGTATCTGGTTTTTTTAGAGCTATCCCAAACAAAGCCGTTAATTTAAAACGATTTTGAAAACATGTCAAGCGTAGAAACCTGTGGTTACAAATTGACCAATTTCCCCAGAGTACGCCGATCCCAACCAGTCGCACCTAGATATGAAATTTTTCAGTTTATAGAAACCCCTTGTTAATATATATGTTATCCCACTGTCCATTGAGATTCAATGCTGATATTTCAAGAGATACAATATATATCGGCAGTCTTACTCCTTTTGCTTCAAAAAGTTATAGCTTTTCTGCCGCCTGGGATCCATCTCATCGCGCAATCCTTCCCCGAGAAAATTGAATGATAAAATAGTGAGAAAAATCATCAGCGACGGGAACAAAATTAGGTGCGGATAAAATTTGATGGCCATCCAGCCATCATTGGCGAGGCTCCCCCAACTGCTTGCCGGAGGAGCGATTCCCAGACCGATGAAACTGAGCGTTGACTCCGCCAGAATCGCCACCGGAATGCGGAAACTCAGGGTAACGATTAGCAGGCCCATGATATTGGGCAGTATTTCCTTTACGAGAATACGGATATGCCCCGCCCCCAGAGCCCGCGACGCCTCGACATAGGGGTACTCCTTGATGCGCAAAACCTCGCCACGAACCAGCCGTGCCACTGTGACCCAGCTGACCAGAGTGAGTGCAATAAAAATCCCGGCAATGCCGCGCCCCATCAACACCGTGATCAAAATAATCATTAGTAGGTCCGGGAGCGCGAACACAACGTCCACCACCCGCATCATGAAATGATCTGTTTTACCGCCGATATAGCCGGACATTGCGCCATAGACGGTGCCGATCAGCATGGCCAGAAAGGTCGTGGCCACGCCGATAAACAGGGAAACCCTGGAACCATAAATGATGCGCGACAACAGATCGCGGCCCAGCCGGTCGGTTCCCATCCAATGCTCACTATCCGGAGCACTCAGAGCCCTCATAGTATCTTGGGTTTCGTAAGAGTAAGGTGCAATCAGGGGGGCAAAGATAGCCGATAAAGTGACCAGAATCAGGAAGCCGGAACTTAAATTAAAAAATAATCTATTACCATTCATCTAATTGAATTTAAAGTAAATTTTCATATATTAACCCGTGGGTCGAGCCATCGGTAAAGCATGTCCACGAGGATATTCGCAAACACAATCAATACCGCATAAACCAGCGTCACCCCCATGATTAAGGGATAATCCCGGTTGGTCACCGCAGTGATAAAAAATCGCCCCATCCCTGGAATAGAAAAAATAAACTCGATCACAAAGGACCCCGTGATCAACCCGGCAATCAAGGGACCCATGACCGAAACAATTGGATAGATAGAATTCTTCAAGGCATGCTTAAACAGGACGACTGGCTCGCTGAGGCCTTTAGCACGGGCCGTACGGATATAATCCGAGGATAGGACATCCAGCATGGTAGTACGTGTCAAACGCGCGATATAGCCCGCAAAACCCGCTCCCAGGGCAATGGCAGGCAGAACCACATGCCGGGGCCCTTCCCAAAGTGCTGGCGGCAACCAGCGCAAATGATGCGAAAAGACCCAAATCAAAATCGTTCCCAGGACAAAGCTGGGAACGGATATCCCCAGGGTGGCAAGAAATACACAGCTCCGGTCCAACATCGAGTTTTGCTTGTAAGCTGATAAGACGCCTGCCGGGATGCCAACGCCAATCACCACCAATACAGCACACAAACCCAGGGTCAAAGAAACCGGAAAGGTGTCCCTGATGATGTCGGAAACATCTCTACCGATATATTTATAGGAAGGCCCCAGATCCCCCTGTAGCAATTGCTTCATGTACAGCAAATACTGCATTGGAATGGATTTATCGAGATGATATTTCGCTTCGATGTTGGCGATGATTTCCGGCGGAAGTTTCTTTTCCGTATCGAACGGACCACCCGGCGCCAGGTGCATGATGATAAAGGTCAGCGTTGCCACTGCCAGCAGAACCGGAACTCCCTGCAACACTCGCTTGAAGAAATAAACTAACATTCTGCAATCCTAGCATATCAAGCAAGCTTGCCCAAACTTCTACACTTGCGATATAATGCCGCCTTCTGCCATAGCAGGTTTGCTCTGGATCGTACCCGGATTCCAACAGTCCCATAATTATATCAATATGAAATATTTTTCCTTAAAAGAATTTATCACCCGCCTGGAACAGGAAAACGAACTGGTCCGAATTCAGGAGCAGGTGTCGCCTATTCTACAAATTTCGGAAATCACCGACCGAGTGTCAAAAGAGCCCGGTGGTGGCAAGGCCCTGCTATTCGAAAATGTCGAAGGCAGTAAAATGCCGGTACTCATCAATGCCTTCGGTAGCGCCAAGCGAATGAACCTGGCGCTCGGCGTCAAGGATATCGAAGACATTCCCAAGGCCATCGAGAAATATATAAAATTAGCGCCGCCCTCCAGCTTGATGGACAAAGCCCGAATGATCCCCATGCTGTTACAGGCATCGAAATTCCCACCGAAAATTGTTGGCGAGGGTCCCTGTCAAGAAGTGGTAATCACCGGCGATGCTGTCGACCTCAATATAATCCCGATTCTCCAATGCTGGCCCGATGATGCCGGAAGATTCATCACCTTTCCCATTGTGATCAACCGCAGTGCCGATGGAAAATTAAAAAATGTTGGCCTCTACCGTATGCAGATCTTTGACAAAAATACCACCGGCATGCACTGGCATATACATAAAGATGGTGCCCACTTTTTCCACGAGTATCGAAAAAAAAATCAGGTCATGGAAGTCGCTGTGGCAATCGGCGCGGACCCAGCCTCCTGTTATGCGGCGTCCGCCCCCCTGCCCTACGGCATCGACGAATTCCTGTTGGCCGGGTTCATCCGTAAATCGCCAGTTCCCCTGGTGAAATGTAAAACCGTCGATCTCGAAGTACCGGCATCGGCGGAAATCGTTCTGGAAGGCATAATCGATCCATCAAATTTACGACTGGAGGGGCCCTTCGGCGACCACACCGGCTACTATTCTCAGGATGGCGATTACCCGGTGTTCAAAATCACCGCCATCACGCACCGAAGAAATCCCGTCTACTTAACAACCATCGTTGGCATTCCGCCGCAGGAAGATTTTTATTTAGGGAAAGCTACCGAACGCATTTTCCTGCCGCTAATGCGCATGCAATTGCCGGAAATAGTCGACATGAACATGCCGCTGGAAGGGGTATTTCACAATTGCGTGATTCTCTCCATCGACAAACGTTACCCCATGCAGGCACGCCGATTGATGAGCGCTCTTTGGGGCCTCGGGCAAATGAGTTTCGTCAAAACCATTGTCGTGGTAGATGCCGATGTCGATGTGCAGGATGAACCGGCAATCCTCAAGCTCCTGTTAAACCGCTCGGACCTGTTCCAGGATTTATTTTTTTCCGAGGGCATACTGGATGTTCTCAATCACGCCTCGGACAGGGCGTTATACGGGTCCAAACTTGGCATCGATGCCACCACTAAAATCGACGGAGAACCTGGCTTCGGAGAAACCAGCCCCTCCACCGTCAGCGGAGACGGAGAAGGTTTGCCGACGGGAGAAAATATCTTCAAACGTTTTCCAGAGATCAAATCCTGCCGGACAGTGGAAACCGAGTCGGGTCGCCCCATCCTGCTGGTGGCCTTGGACAAACAACGCCTGCATCAAGGATCGGAATTCATACGTTTGTTTTTCAAGGAGGCGGAATTTTCCGCAATCAAAATTCTGATAGTTTTAGAAGGCCATGTGGATCTGGAAAACAATTCCACTGTACTTTGGAAATTATTTAACAACCTCGATCCACGTCGGGACATCCAAATCCTCGACGATCAAGCAGGAATCGATGTCACGCAGAAATTTCCTGAAGAGGGATATCATCAAAACTGGCCGGACGAAATCGTCATGTCGGCGGAAATAAAAAATTGGGCGGATAAAATTTGGCCCAAACTATTCAATTAATTAACGAGTTTTTCAGCAAGTCAAAATTCATTTTTCCCTGACTCCTCGGCAACTCGCCTATCCACTTCCAAAAGTAATTTATGACCACAGAATTTATCACCATTAAAGGTGCCAGAGAACATAACCTTAAAAATATCTCTCTATCCCTGCCACGAAATAAGCTGGTCGTGATCACTGGCCTTAGCGGATCAGGCAAGTCATCACTGGCTTTCGACACCATTTATGCCGAAGGCCAACGGCGCTACGTGGAATCGCTTTCCTCCTATGCCCGGCAGTTTCTAGAGTTGATGGAGAAACCGGATATCGACTATATCGAAGGTCTTTCCCCGGCAATTTCTATCGAACAAAAAACGTCGAGCCGAAATCCACGTTCCACCGTCGGCACAGTGACGGAAATTTACGATTACCTACGACTGCTTTTCGCAAGAATAGGCAAAGTATTTTGTTACGGTTGTGGCCGACAAATCGCCTCGCAAACCGTGCAACAAATCGTCGATCAAGTGCAAGCCATTCCACCTGGAACCAAGGTGGTTATTCTCGCCCCGGTGGTCAGCAATCGCAAAGGCGAATTCAAAAAAGATCTGGCGGAATTGCGCAAACACGGATTCGTCCGGGTTCGAATTAATGGCGAGATTCGTTCTCTTGATGAAGAAATTGTGCTGGACAAAAAATTCAAACATAGCATCGAAGCGGTGATCGACCGGTTGGTCATCCGCGAAGACATGGGTAAGCGATTAGCAGATTCGGTGGAAACCGGCTTGATCCAGAGCGAAGGTTCGTTGATCGTCTCCATTCTCGGCGACAATGAAAACGAAGACCTCCTATTCAGCGAAAATTTTGCATGCAGTTATTGTGGCATCAGTTACCCGGAGTTGGAACCGAGGCTATTCTCCTTCAATAATCCAAACGGTGCTTGTTCCCGTTGCGATGGGCTTGGCAACCGCATGGTGATCGACCCGGACCTGGTGATTCCCGATCCTAATTTATCCATTCGGGAGGGGGCGGTCAAACCCTGGGAGAAAAAAAACTCTGTCCATTTTTATCAACTGCTCGATTCTCTCGCGGCTCACTTTGATATAAAGCTCAGCGCTCCTTTCAAGGATATTCCTAAAAAAATCCAACTCGCACTGCTCAACGGAACCAAAGATGATCCGATTAAATATTATTATGAAAAAGGCGATCGCCGTCACCACTATTTTGGCACATGGGATGGCATCATCCCGGACCTGGAGAGACGCTACCGCGAAACCGATTCGATGGCTATCCGCGAAGACAGCGCCCGCTATATGCGATCCCTGCCCTGCACACTTTGCAAAGGTACGCGGCTGACAAAGGAAGGCATCTCTGTCCGGGTCGGCGAAAAAAATATTATCGACCTGACCGCTCTGTCCATTGGCAAGTTAACGGATTTTTTCAATGCGCTAATACTTAGCAAACAAGATCAAAACATTGCCCGCAGAATCGTCAAGGAAATTAATGAACGTTTAGGTTTCCTGAAAAATGTCGGCCTGGAATACCTCACGCTCAACCGATCATCGGCAACACTTTCCGGCGGCGAAAGCCAGCGTATCCGGCTGGCCACCCAAATCGGTTCCAGCTTGATGGGAGTACTCTACGTGCTGGACGAACCCAGCATCGGCCTGCATCAACGCGACAATGACCGCCTGCTGAAGACCTTGACCCGCTTACGTGATTTGGGCAATACGGTAATTGTCGTGGAACACGACGAAAGCACGATCCTCGCCGCCGACCATGTTGTCGACCTTGGGCCTGGCGCAGGAGTACATGGTGGTGAAATCGTCTTTTCCGGTCCGCCCCACAAATTATTGAAGGACAAAAAATCCCTGACCGGCAAATATCTTTCCGGCAGAAAATCCATCGCCATTCCTAAGACCCGCCGGAAAGGCAGTGGCGTCTTTCTCGAAATCAGAGGCGCCGAACAGAACAACTTGAAAAAAATCGATGTCCACATCCCTGTCGGATGCCTGGTCTGCGTCACCGGCGTTTCCGGTTCTGGCAAAAGCACGCTGATCATCGACATCCTCTACAAAGCCCTGGCTCAACATTTCTGGCGCTCAAACGAAAAACCAGGAAAATTCGAGTCCCTGCACGGCGTGCATTTTTTTGATAAGGTCATCGACATCGACCAGTCACCCATCGGCAGAACGCCACGGTCCAATCCCGCAACCTATACCGGCGTGTTCACCCTCATCCGCGAAATGTTCAGCCAAGTGCCGGAATCCCGCATGCGCGGATACAAACCGGGCCGCTTCAGCTTCAATGTCAAAGGCGGCAGATGCGAAGCCTGCCAGGGCGATGGCGTCTTGAAAGTCGAGATGCATTTCCTGCCGGATGTGTACGTCACCTGTGAAGTCTGCCAAGGCAAACGGTTCAATCGGGAAACGCTGGAGATTTTGTACAAGGGAAAAAATATCGCCGACATTTTGCAATTGACAGCAGAGGAAGGCAACGAATTTTTCAAAAATATTCCAGGGATAAAAACCAAACTACAAACCATGACCGATGTCGGACTCGACTACATCCAGTTGGGTCAAGCGGCAACGACCTTATCCGGCGGCGAAGCGCAGAGGGTGAAGCTATCGAAAGAACTCAGTAAACGCGCCACTGGCCGGACGCTCTACATTCTCGACGAACCCACCACCGGATTGCATATGGCGGACATCGAACATTTGCTGGCCGTGTTAGCCAAGCTGGTGGACGCGGGCAATACTGTGATCATCATCGAACACAACATGGAAGTGATCAAAACCGCCGACTACATCATCGACCTTGGTCCTGAAGGCGGAGACGGCGGCGGCGAGGTTCTCGCCGAAGGCACCCCGGAAAAAATTGCTAAAAGCAAAAAGTCATACACGGGACAATACTTGAAGGAATATTTGAATAAAAAACAGACTTCAAAATAAACCTCCTTCTTTGAAGGAAACACACGCAGTGTGACGGGCCGAGGGATTAAACTCCCCCTTGCAAAGGGGGCTGGGGGGCTTCCTCCTCCAGGGGTTTTATAATATTTTTTCTCCCACTTTCGTAAAGAAGGTTTGGAGGATTTTAAATTATTTAAGTTACCCTCAAGAATTATCGAAGTTTCCCCTCGAATGAAGAAAAAAGTAAATTCTCTACGGAGGTCGTTACACATGTACAAAAAGCACAAAGAGATTGAAATCCCCAAAGACGATCCATTTCAAAATGACAAATTAGCTCGCGAGGGAGTTGCCGACAACCTAACCAAAATTATCCAATCCGGTGAACCTTCAATGGTTTTGAGTATCAACGCCGGATGGGGGTTTGGCAAAACCACATTTATTAAAATGTGGATGCAAAAGCTTAAAAACGAAAATCACCACTGTATTTACTACAACGCCTGGGAGAACGATTTCTCGGAAAATCCGTTTATTAGCTTTATGGGAGAGTTGGAAGGATTTATCCATGACCCAACCAATAAAGCTGATAAAATCTCAATTAAAAGTTTATGGGCTAAGACCAAAAAGGGTAGCGGATCATTGATGAGAAAAGCAATCCCTCTTTCCATAAAGTTTGCTACTCAAGGTTTAATCGATACAGAAAAAATAAACCCAGATGATATTGCAAATTTATTAAGTAATTTTGCAGACAATAAAATCAAAGAATATCAGGAGGAAAAAAAATCTATTGGTTCTTTTAAAAAATCTTTATCTCAGTTTTTAGATAAATTAATCGCGGAAAATGAAGAAACAAAAGAACCCCTTGTTATTTTTGTAGATGAACTCGACCGATGCCGCCCCAGTTACGCTGTAGAATTATTGGAAAACATTAAACACTTGTTTTCCGTTCCAGGAATAGTTTTTGTTCTAGGCATAGATAGAGAGCAATTAGCCCACACTGTTGGGTCGATATACGGAACCAACATGGATTCCGATGGATACCTAAGACGATTTATTGATTTGGAGTTTAATCTTCCTGATCCTGCCCCAGATGCATTTTTCGATTTTCTTTGGTCAGAATTTAATCTGGACGAATGGTTTAAAGAACGGCAAAACCAAAACAAGGAAGCTCCAGAGTTTAAAAGTACCTTTTGCGCACTTTCCAAAGCTTTTAATTTTAGCCTGCGAACCCAAGCCCAGTGTTTCAGCAGGCTCAGGATAATATTATATTCGTCCTACTACGGTATAACAATTTACCCATCTTTACTAATTTTCCTTTTATTTCTAAAGAATAACCAACCTAATGAGTATCAAGAGTTTTGCGAAAATAAATTAGATCTTAAAAACATTGAAAGTTTAATTATTAAAGTTGAGCAATTAATTACAGATGAAGAATTTTTCGAGAATTACTACTGGGAAAAAATTAAAACTTTTTTGAAATGCTCTGCGATGACAACTGATGAAATAGATAAAGAAATCGAAAATTTAAAAAAACAAATACCCCAACAAGAACAACATATGAACTTTTGGAATCCTGTATCTGTCTCTATGCGCCTATTTAATGACAATAAGTATTCAGAGAACATTAAGGGAAAATTAATAAATAACATTGAGCTAAGCGAAAAGTTTAAAGTTTGAACTGTGGACACGGCATGCCGCGTCCCTACCAAAAGCAAATCCCCCCGACCCCCCTTTACAAAAGGGGGAGAATATTTATTATAGAACCCCAGAAGGAAGAAGCCCCCCAGCCCCCTTCGGAGAAGGGGGAGCGCGCCCTTGCCCTGAAAAAAACGATAAATATTCCCTTCAGGATATCGCGATTACTAACACATTTCTAGCTCATGCCTCCACCGGACATTGTCCGGCTTCGGAGAAGGGGGAATCCGGGCTAACGCCCGCTGGATAGGAAATTATTTCAGTGGCCATCCATAGAGACCGCCTTTTCTTTGCATTAAAAAACCGGGACCCCGAAAGGCCCCGGCTGGTAGTTGGTTAGTTTTACAAAGTTATCCCTCTTCCGTTTTTCGTCAGTTAAATACCTTTTAAAAACGAACCGCTCAAAAAGTAATAATTAAATCTAAATGAGTTCTCCAATCTACATAGTCTTCCCGATCGGTGATAGGGAATTCGTAGTTTGCCCCAATGCTGATACTGTCGGTCACCAGATAACGCGCCCCGGTAGCTATTAGAGCAACATGACCGGAATCGGTAGTTCCAAAGTTGAGAATGTCAAGACCTTCATAATCGCCTGCGGTGCGGTTTCCGTTCGAAATAGTTGCGTATCCATTGAGTTCAACTGTGGGGAAAAATTTTGGTAAAACTTCATAATTTGCAGTAGCGGAATAATGGAACAATGAACTATCGTGATCGCCATCTAACGCGAAATTTGGTCCTAAACTGCCCTGCAAACCTAGCTTTCCATAGGCCTTACTTCCGGTAACAAAAAAATCCAAGAATCCAGAACCAGCCCCCTGAAGCCGAATGCCGCTTGATACTAAAGTGCCTATAGGTATCTCATATTTCATACCAAGCGTTAATATACTATTCTCTTTGGGGTCGGAATGGATTGCATATTTAAATCCTATTGCGACGTTTGCAA
>Ga0114950_10004014_pt1 | contig 11406 bp, 8 predicted proteins | sample N075metaG_FD_83503 | JGI IMG/M metagenome (GOLD analysis project Ga0114950, IMG submission 83503) | Deep subsurface microbial communities from Kermadec Trench to uncover new lineages of life (NeLLi) - N075 metaG | ecosystem: Environmental > Aquatic > Marine > Ocean trench > Sediment | place...
TGTGTCTTCCATGTTCACCACATCAAGTCATCGGGAATCTGATAATCGGCATAGGGGTCGTCCGCATCTACTTGGTCCTGTTCCCGGCTGTTGAGAAGAATAACGATATTCTGTTCACGCTCGTTGATTTTCTCGGCTATCTTTCGCGGGATGAGCGTGTACTCGTCTGCTAGCTTTGCGATGGCCAACTGCCCCCTGATCAGTTCATTTTTCAGGGCGTTTGTGACGTGGATTTTCTTGATCTTTTTCTGGTCGGTAAATTGATAGGCTGTATCGCCGCTGCTGCGGTCAATGGTATTTCGCTTTACCAACTGGATAACCTGGGCGTGCACCGCTTTTTTGTCGGCCTGCGCCTGGCGCAGTTTGTTGGTCTGGCGATCTCGCTGGGATTTCTCTGTCAGTGCGCGATTTGCCATTTCCTTGGTCTCGTTCACTAATATTTCACCTTTGGGCCGTTGTTTGGCCTGTTTACGCTTTTCCTTGTTTATTTTCTTCGCAGTTTTTTGATCGACAATGCCGGCCTTGAGAAATTGATCTTGTAAGGATGCCATGTGTTCCAGCCTACCTGACCGAGTGGAAGAGGGCGTCTATTATCATGGTTGCCGTGGGCGCAGACAAGCTGGTAAAGACTTGCAGTTGCAAATTTGCCCATGAGCGGTTCAATATCCCAACCTCGTTGTTTGACCCCTTGATGTGAACAATCTATGGTCGAAGCTCTGGAGACTCCTCCGCAATCGGTGGTATGTGACGATGGTTTCTGCGCGTAAATTCTGCCTGTTTTTGTGGCTGGTCGGCACACAGTTGACATGTTGTTTTCACGGCGCGTCTAGGGTGATAAGCCGGTCGGGGATACTTGTCTTGCTTGCGGCTATTGGCCTGTCGGCGCAGGCCGCTACGCTCAAAGATGCGGAGGGTGTGCCGGCGGCCTATGGGCCCTATAGCGAACTGCGCGAGCCCTGTGCCCACTATGACCCCTTGATGCAGCCGCTGTTTGGCGACTTACATGTACACACACGCTATTCACTGGATGCCAGTACCCAGGGCACGCGCACCAGCCCCGATGGGGCCTATCGCTTTGCCCGCGGTGAGAGGCTGGGCATTCAGCCCTGGGATGCCCAGGGCCAGCCCCAGCGGTTTCTGCAGCTCAGTCGCCCGCTGGATTTCGCCATGGTCTCTGACCACGCTGAACTCATAGGCGAGGTGAAGATGTGTAATACGCCCGAGATGGTCGGTTACAGCTCCTGGCAGTGTCTGGTGTACCGCCACTTTCCCCGCGGTGCGTTCTACTTGTTTAATTATATGGCTACCATGCAGGCCTCCCATTTGGGCATGTGCGGGGATGACGGCGAGCTCTGTAAACAGGCCGCTTTGGCCCCCTGGCAGGAGATGCAGGCGGCCGCCGAAAGCCATTACGATCGCAGTGCCGATTGCAGTTTTACCGCCTTCGTGGGCTACGAGTGGACCGGCATGCAGGCGGACTCCGGCGGTAACTTGCACCGCAATGTGGTGTTTCGCAACGAAAATGTGCCGGCCCTACCGGCAAGTTTTATCGATACACCGGCCGCTGAGAAACTGTGGCACTCCCTGGCGCAAACATGCAATGACAATGAGGGTAGTTGTGACGCCCTGGTCATCCCACACAACTCCAACCTGAGTGCGGGGTATATGTTCAGCGGCCTGACCGATGACGGGCTTGAAATGACCGCAGAGTACGCTGCGCTGCGCAATCGCTTCGAGCCCCTGGCCGAGATCATGCAGCACAAAGGGGCGTCTGAGTGTTTTTTCAAGGCGGGGGTGACCCGGGATGAACTGTGTGCCTTCGAACAATTGCCCAAGGACAATATTGCCGGTTACAGCGCGCCGCCCCAGCAAAATACCGGTTTTTTGCGCACGGTACTGGCGCAGGGTATACGCCTGGACAAAAAGCTGGGCGTAAACCCCTATCAATTTGGCATTATCGCCAGTACCGATACCCATCTGGGTACGCCGGGTGCCGCTCAGGAGCAGAAATTTCTGGGACACGGTGGCGCCGGCGTCCCCGCCAGGGATGAAATTCCCCCGGGCCTACCCGACAAACTGGAATACAACCCTGGAGGCCTGGCGGTTTTGTGGGCGGCAGAAAATAGCCGGGATGCCCTGTTTGATGCCATGCGCCGCAAAGAGGCCTATGGCACCAGTGGGCCGAGAATCGTGAGTCGTTTTTTTGGCGGCTGGGGTTTCCCCGAGGACCTTTGCGACAGGCCCGACATGGTACGCCAGGCATACGACCAGGGGGTGCCCATGGGGTCTGAATTGGCCGCCCCCCCCACTGTGCCCGGCCATGCCCCCACCTTTGTGGTATTTGCCCGCCAGGATGCGGGTTCCAGGGAATTTCCCGGTAATGCCCTGCAGCGTATTCAAATCATCAAGGGCTGGACGGACACCCAGGGGCGGGCGCAGCAGCGCGTGGTAGAAGTGGCGGGTAATGCCAACAACGGTGCCTCGGTGGACATTAAAACCTGTGAAACAAGCGGTGGTGGTTTTGCCAATTTATGCGCTGTGTGGACCGACGACCAATTCGATGCGGATGAGCAGGCGTATTATTATTCCCGGGTGGTGGAAAACCCCAGCTGCCGCTGGAGTCAACGAATTTGCAATGCCAATGCGGTGGATTGCAGTAACCCCGCCACCATCGGTGAGGGTTTGGAGGGCTGTTGTACTGCACTACACAGGCCTGCGATACAGGAGCGGGCCTGGTCATCGCCTATCTGGTATAAACCCAGGTAGTGGTGCTGCCCACTTTTCACGGTGCAAGTAAGTCGGGGACAATGGTAGACTTACACAGGGGCCCCGTTTAGCTATTGCCATACAATAATAGGAATTAGAAGCGTCTTCATGATTGACCAGTTGCTCGTTTCGGGCTTATTCATCGCATTACTTGCCGGCCTGATTTTTACCGACTGGCCCGCGGTTCGCTTGTTTTGTGCGGCCATGGCCTTCGCTTATTTTACCGGCCTGGTCGATACGGCAGAGGTCTTGTCCAAAGCGACCAACTCCGGCCTGATAACGCTGGTGCTGTTATTACTGGTATCTGTGGGGCTGGAAAAACTAACCTGGCTGAACCGCCTGTCCGGGAAATTGATCACCGCCAGTTATTATCCCAGTTTGTTTCGCCTGAGCCTTGTGACCGCCTTCTTTTCCGCGTTTATCAATAACACGGCGGTGGTTGCTACGCTGGCCCACACCGTTCGCAGTAATCGTCACCACCGGGCATCCAAGTTACTTATACCGTTGTCATATGCTGCAATTTTAGGTGGCACCATGACCTTGATAGGTACCTCCACCAATTTAATTGTCAGCAGTTTTTTGGAGGATGCCACGGGCCAGGGCCTGGCCTTTTTCGATTTTTTTGTGGTGGGAGCCAGTGTCACCGGACTGGGCTTGATTGTGATTCTCCTCACCGCCCATCTCCTGCCCACAGGTGATGTGGAGCGCCTGGATGTTAATCAATATCTGATTGAAGCCAAGGTTGCGGCCGACTCACAACTGATAGGTAAAACCATACTCGAAAATGGCCTGCGAGATATGGACGAACTATTTTTGGTAGAGATCGTGCGCTCTGGCCACCTAATTTCCCCGGTAGCGCCCGGAGAATACATCGCCGAGGGCGACAAACTGATATTTTCCGGGGAGATCACCGCCATCAATGTCCTGGAGTCCTATCACGGGCTTCAGTTGTTTGCCGTGGAGGAGGGGTTATTGCGTGAGAACATGATGGAAGTCATCGTCATGCCCAACGCTGCCATCGAGGGCAAGACGGTAAAAGACAGTGGTTTTCGCTCTCTGTTTGACGCGGCCATCGTGGGTATGCGCCGCGGGGGCAAGCGTCTTTCCGGCAAGCTGGGAAATCTTACCATCCAGGCGGGAGACAGCATGATATTGGCTGTGGGTCCGGATTTTAATGACCGCAAAAACCTTGATAAGAATTTTGTTGTTATCAATGATGAAGTGGCCGGCATGGCCACTTCATCCTTTCAAAATTACCTGATTACCGGCGTTGCCCTGGCTGCCATTGCCCTGGCCAGTATGGGTGTTATCACATTGATTAAGGCCTTGGCATTTGTGCTTGCCTGTATGTTGGTAGTGGGTTTTGTCAAGGCATCGGAGCTCAGACGCCGTTTCCCCTTCGAAATCTGGTTGATTATTGCCTCGGCGCTCACCCTGGCACAGGCTCTCAATAATTCGGGGTTTGTGGTCATCATCGCAGAGGCATTTCATAACAACCTGGCGGAATTTGGGCCCTATGCTGCACTGGTGTGCATCTACCTGATGACATTGTTGCTCACCGAGGCGATGACCAATAACGCCGCCGCTGCCCTGGCGTTTCCCATCGCCTTCGGCCTGGCCGAGAGTTACGGTCTGAACTATATGCCCTTTGTCATGGCAGTGGCCTACGGTGCCAGTGCCAGTTTTCTCACTCCCTACGGTTATACTACCAATTTGATGGTGCAGAACCTGGGTGGCTATAGCATGGGCGATTACTTCAGGGTGGGCCTGCCGCTGTCCATCGCCTACTCGCTATTGGTGATGTACCTGATTCCTGTCATCTTTCCGTTTTAGTTCATCACCGCGGCGCTCTGTGCTACGGTTAGCGACCGGCTGGGAGGGACGATGAAAATAAAAGAACACCTAAGCAAGGGTGAAATAGCTCACTTCACCGCTAAAAGTGATTTCCATGGCTGGCGCCTACTGATCACTAACTGGTTAGCTATTGTAGCCATATTTGCGCTGGTTGCGGCTTACTCCAACCCGCTTACCATTGTGATTGCCGTTGTTTTGCTGGGCGGCAGGCAACTGGGCCTGGCGGTGCTGATGCACGAGTGCGGTCACCGTTCCCTGTTTGATGCAGCAAAGCTGAATGACGTGCTGGGGCAGTGGTTGTGCGCACTGCCTATCATGAACGATTTACCCAGTTATGCCCGGGGGCATTTGCGACATCATCAGGCCGCGGGTACACCTCAGGACCCTGATCTACCCAATTACCAGGCCTACCCCATTGCCAGGGCGAGCTTTCGGCGCAAGGTCATACGGGACCTCACTGGCCAAACCGGCATTAAGCTACTAAGCTATTTGGTGAAGGGTTCGGCCACCGCCATGTCAAATGAAAAAAGGCAGGGCAGCAAGCCCTTGTATCAGCAAATTGCCGTTCAACTGACGATGATATTTGTGCTGTCCCTGTTTGGCGTGGCCTGGCTTTACCTGCTGTGGGCGGTGGCCTATCTCACTACGTTTATGCTGTTTATCCGTTTGCGCCAGGTGGCGGAGCATGCGGCGGTACCCGACTTGTTTGACCCGGACCCCAGGCGCAATACCCGTACTGTGCTGCCCCACTGGTGGGAGCGTGGGCTGCTTGCACCGAACATGGTGAACTACCATATGGAACACCATTTCATGGCCAGCGTGCCCTGTTATCGACTGCGGGAACTGCACCGCCATCTTTACCGAAGCGGGGCCCTGGGAGATATGCCTGTTTTTGTAGGCTACCGCGCCGTATTTCGTCACGCCGTCGTAGCCTGAGGTGCTGTCCGGGATAAAGCATGCGCTGGGTGCCTGTGTGTTGTTTGGCCCTCAAGCTGTGTTGGCAGAGGGCTTTGATGACAAGGTGGAGGCGCTTGTACGCCCCTGGGCCTCGGCGTTGTCAAACATCATTTTTTATGAAATAGACCTGTTCGGCCAGGGCTTCCCCCTTATCGTCCTGTGGTTGGCTATCGCCGCCATCTTTTTCACCGTGTACATGGGGTTTCTGAATATACGCGGCTTCTCCCTGGCAGTGCGCCACGTGCGCGGTGAGTTTCACAACCCCAACGCGCGCGGTGAGATATCGCATTTTCAGGCGGTGGCCACGGCCATTTCGGGCACCGTTGGCATTGGCAATATTGGCGGTGTGGCGGTGGCTATTGTCATAGGCGGGCCGGGCGCTGCATTGTGGTTAATGGTGGCTGGCTTTTTGTCCATGTCCACCAAAATGGTGGAGTGCACCCTGGGCGTGAAATACCGCAAACACAACCCCGATGGCTCGGTCTCCGGCGGGCCCATGTATTATCTGGAGCATTATCTGGCAAAAAGAGGCGCGCCGCGCTGGGGTAAGCTGCTGGGTAGCTTTTACGCACTGGCCCTGGTGATAGGCTGCTTCGGCATAGGTAATATGTTCCAGTCCAATCAGGCCTACGTGCAGTTTGTCATCATCACCGGCGGGGAGGCGAGCTTCTTCGCCGATAAAGGCTGGTTGTTCGGTCTGGGTATTGCCGCTACCGTGGCTGTGGTAATTATTGGCGGTATTCGCTCTATCGCCCGGGTAGCCGCCTATGTCGTACCGTTCATGGCGGTGCTGTATATCGCGTCCTGCGTGATTATTATCGCCATGAGTTGGGAGCAGATTCCCGGGGCGATCAATCTCATTGTCAGCAGTGCATTTACCGCCAACAGTGTCACCGGGGGGATGATTGGCGCTATCATTGTCGGCTTCCAGCGGGCCCTGTTTTCCAATGAGGGCGGTATTGGTTCGGCCTCCATCGCCCACTCTGCGGTGCAAACGGATGAGCCGGCCTCGGAGGGTTTGGTCTCCCTGCTGGAACCGTTTATCGACACGGTTGTTATCTGTAGCCTGAGCTCGCTGGTTATCGTCACCACGGCCTATCCCCAGGGGCTTATGGATGAGGGCCTGGCGGGTATCGCCTTGACCTCGGCCTCCTTTGCCCACCATATAAGCTGGGCGCCATACCCACTGGCAGTGGCGGCTCTGTTGTTCGCCTTTTCAACCAGTATTGCCTGGTCTTACTACGGCCTTAAAGCTTGGACCTATTTATTCGGTGAGGCAAAGCTTACCGAAATGATATTCAAGGCCATCTTCTGCTTTTTTATCGTTGTGGGTTGTATGATTCAACTGACGGCGGTATTGGAATTTTCCGATGCCATGGTGTTCTTGATAGCCATTCCGAATATTCTCGGCCTGTATTTCTACGCCCCCGAGGTAAAGCGGGAGATCAACGACTATATCGCCAGGCTTAGAGCGCGCGAAAAAACCGCTCAGTAGGGCTTGTCACCGTCAATGGTAATGCGCTGCAGGCGTCGGTGCGCAGGGAAGTAATCGTTGATGGGTTTGTGTTGGGTGCTGCGATTATCCCAGATGGCGATACTGTGGGGCCGCCATTGAAACCGGCAGCTGTATTCCGGCGTGCTGATGTGTTCAAACAAAAAAGTGAGCAGTGCCGCACTCTCTTTCTTGCCCAGCCCCTCGATATGGGTGGTAAAAAGGGCGTTGACGAAGATGAGTTTCTTGCCGGTTTCCGGGTGGCTGCGTATTACCGGGTGTCGCACCGGTGGGTTGGCAGACACTGCATCCGCCAGTCGTTCCCGGCCACCTTCTTCCGCCAGGCTCTCCTTGAAGCCATAGGCGAAATCGTGAACGGCGCTCAAGCCCTCCAGGAAATTACGCATGTGATAGGACAGGCCATCGTAGGCTGTGGTCATACTGGCCCACAGGGTGTCGCCACCCCGGGGAGGCACAATGACTGACCTCAGGATAGTCGCCATGGGTGGGTGCTGGCGAAACGTCATGTCCGCGTGCCAGGCTTCTATTTTAGTGGGCTTCTCGGCGGTACTTTCCAAAATGGTGATTTCCGGGAACCCCTCTACCGTGTCGTAGGCGGGGTGTGTTTGCAATGGCCCAAAGGACAGGGCCAGGGCTTTTTGCCGCTGGGGGCTGATGTCCTGGTCACGAAAAAAGATCACCTCGTATTCGTTGAGTAATTTGCGCAGCCGCAGCGAATTTTCGTGGCTTAATTGCGTGGACAGATCGATGCCGCAGATTTCGGCACCCAGGGCACCCGCAATGGGTTTGATTTCAAGCATCTTCAGGTCTACCTGTAGTAACAATCATATTCTAGCATCAGCTGGGACTATGGCCAGTGTGCGGCTTAAAGTTGTGCTATGGAAAGCGATAAATCCTGTGCCAATGGTTCCACAGAATCCCTTTGCTTGGCACTGGTTATGATGGCGGTGCTGGCCTTCTCGGGTAACAAATAAGTTTGCGTCACGCGCTGCAGATCGGCCAGAGAAACATCGAGAATTTGCTGGCGGAACAGCTGCCGCTGGGCATGGCTGCGCCCGGCCAATCGGGCGTGAAAGTGCGCCTTGGCTTCTCCTGCGGGCGAACCGGGCTTATCCAGGCTGCCTATTACACCCAGAATGGCTTCCTCCAGAACACGAAATTCGTGATGGGTATTGAGCATCCAGTCTATGGCGGCATCGAAATCATCCAGCGTCTCTGCCAGCCTGGGGTCGCGGTAGGAGTAGAATTTAAAGGCGGCTATACCAGAATCCTGAGACGCGCCACCGCCGTAGGCCCCCCCCTGTTCTCTGATGGCCCGGTGCAGAAAACCATTGCGAAGAACACCGCCCAGTACCGTTAGGGCAGCGGCATCGGTATGGGCAATGGCTACGGTGGGGTAGGCCCTGGCGCAAAAGTTTACCTGGGTATTTGTGAGCCAAATCTCGCCTACCCGCTCACGCACTGGCTGCAGGCTAAACTCCCGGGTACCTGGGGTGCTGGTGTATCCCTGCCAGAGTTCGCCGGTCTGTGCGATAAGCTGTGGCAGTTTTTCCGCTTCGGCAATGGTCAAAAATTGCAGGGGCATGGCACTGATCTGTTGATGTACATCGCCCAGCCTGGCGGCAAATGCGCTGAGTTCGGCGGCGTCGTGCAGGCTGTCATCGAGTTCGCGCAGGGCTTTGATGCCGGCCATTCCGGATACCTGATGGTTCAGCTTTGCCAGGGGGCTCATGCCCGCGCAGGCCGCCGCCATGGCCAGGCCGTGACCGTTACCGGTTATTGATTGCTCGCGCCGGGCGCGTTGCTGGCTGATCAAATCGCGTATCCGGGCGGTCTCGTCGAAGCTAACCGTTTCAAGTGTATCGCGCATCAAACGGCTCTGCTCCTGCGCATTGCGCAGCAGTGCCTTGGAAGAAAGAATAAAATTGGCGGTGACGCTCTGCTCGGAATCTACCGCGCCGCGCATGGAGGTGAAGGCATTGATGGAGCCGACAGTGGCGGCCTGTTTGTGTTGCGTATCGAGGTAGGATCCACCGTGGAGACCCAGTTCGGTTAAAAAGCTGGTATAAAAGGGCAGGGTTTGCAGGGCGTTTTTATCCAGTACGGGCAGCTGACAAATTACCTGCTGGTAAACCAGGCCGTTGGTACCCTGGTCGTAGGCGCTAAGCTTGATGTTGTTGAGTTCGCTGTGCTCGAAATGAGGTTCCGGAAAATCACTGGCAACATCGGCCAGCTCAACCTTGGGCAGAATGCTTTCGTCATCCACTTGTAGTTGACGCTGTGCCAGCTTGGCCGCCAGGTTGACGATGTCCTGTTTCTCTGTGTCGCTCATATGCGCCTTGGCCTTGGCTAGGCGGGCTGATTCAGCGGCTATTCGAGTCGCAGACAGTTCCCGGTCCGGGGTCATAACCAGAGTTACGCGGTGCTGGTTGTCCAGCAACAGGGCTTTGGCTAGAGTGCGTATATAGTGCGGGTCCTGAATTTTCTCGCGCAATTTGGAGATGACCGGTTCCAGGTTGAGCACGGCAATGGGGTCGGCGTAGTGAGTGGCGGAGCTCAGGGCCTGGAGTATCAACTGCAGTCCATAGGGATAGCCATCGCCGCTGACCTCGCGCTGGTGCAGTTCCAGTTGGTGCAGTACGGCCTCCACACGCTCTTGCGGCACACCGGTTGCTGCGACCTTGCCAATAACGTCGAGAACCAGAGCTTCTACCGCGTCAACGTTAGCCGCCTCGCTGCCCTCAACCCCGCAGCAAAAAACCATTTCCCGCATAGAGTCTTCCAGCCCGCAAAGCGGGGAGGGTGCCTGACCCAACTCTGTGGTTTCCAGGGCGTGTAGCAATGGCGATGCACTGTTGTCTGTCAGCACACTACTCAACAGCTGCGCTTCCAACAATTGTTCCAGGTTGTTGCTCTCACCTAGCATCCAGGCAATGACGATATGGGTTTTGTTGTCAACTGGCGCGCTGTCGTCATAGGCGTAGCGTTCTGTAACCCTGAGCGGCGTAGCAAAACGCGGCTGCGGCTGCACTTCGATTCGCTGCTCCAGTTTTTCAAAATGCCGCAGTGCTTTTTCTTCAAAAACAGCCTGATGCTCGGCTGCGCTCACATCACCAAAGGTCATCAGAATCGCGTTGCTGGGGTGGTAGTGACTGTGGTAAAAACGTTTCAGTGCCTGATAGCTCAGGTCGGGGATACGTTCCGGGTCGCCACCGCTGTTATAGTGATAGGTACTCGTAGTAAAAAGATGTTCGCACAGCGTGCTCCACAGCGTACTGCTGACCGAGCTCATAGCGCCTTTCATTTCATTAAATACAACCCCTTTGTAGACCAGTTCGCTGTCGGGGTTATCGGCTTGCGAGAATTCCATTCTGTGACCTTCCTGGGCAAAATCCAGCGGATCCAGACGGGAGAAAAAGACCGCGTCCAGGTACACGTCCAACAGGTTGCTAAAGTCTTTGCGGTTTTGGCTGGCAAAGGGGTAGGCGGTCCAGTCACTACTGGTAAAGGCATTCATAAAGGTGTTGAGTGAGCGTCGCAACATCATGAAAAACGGGTCGCGCACCGGGTAGTGCTTACTGCCGCACAGGGCCGTGTGTTCCAGAATATGGGCAACGCCCGTGGAATCCTGGGGCACGGTGCGCAGGGCGACCAGAAATACATTTTCTGTGTTGTCGGCTGCCAGGTGCAAGTGCGTTGCGCCGGTGTGTTTATGGCGGTATTCCTCAACCTGTATGTTCAGCGATTCGATACTCTGGTGTCGCAACAGTTCGAAGGCGGAATGAGCTAGTGGCTGGGTGCTTGTGGGCATAATCGGTCTCGTCAGGGTGTGGTGGTGTGAATAGGGGGTACAATTTCAATCTGGTATAGCCAGGGCCAGCGCTTGCCCGTCACCCAGATAGTGTTGTCGGCCGGGTTGTGGGCTATACCGTTTAATACGTCGGTATCGTCGCGGCGCTCATTGTCGGGCAACAGGCCGTGCAGATCAATACTGGCGCTGACCGCGCCAGTGTTTGGATCGATAATCACAATGCGGTCGGTGGCCCAGATGTTGGCCCATACCTTGCCATCGACCCACTCCAGTTCGTTGAGGCGGTGCAGCGCTTGTCCCCCCTCGGTCACCGAAATTGAGTGGCTGAGCTGCAGTGTCTCGGGCGACAAAAAGTACAGCTGGTCACTGCCATCACTGTAGATGAGCTGCGTGCCGTTGTTGGTGATGCCCCAGCCCTCGCCGGGAATACGGAACCACTTGAAGCCCTTGAGGTCAGCTTTGTTGTATACAAACGCGATACGACTTCGCCAGGTCAGCTGGTAAA
>Ga0114950_10004016_pt1 | contig 11405 bp, 9 predicted proteins | sample N075metaG_FD_83503 | JGI IMG/M metagenome (GOLD analysis project Ga0114950, IMG submission 83503) | Deep subsurface microbial communities from Kermadec Trench to uncover new lineages of life (NeLLi) - N075 metaG | ecosystem: Environmental > Aquatic > Marine > Ocean trench > Sediment | place...
AGTGTGTCAGGTGCCTAGTTTGGGTCCATCGTGCCCGATCACTTTGTCACTGTGTGTCTCTGATCTCTGATCCCTGCTCTCTGATCTCCGTGTTCCTGATCCCTGATCTCAGTTCCGCCTCGGGCATCATGTACAACGTGAGCGGCCTGAACAGGGCGATAGACCTCGACCGGCGGAGCAGCTTCGCCCATATTTTGCTCCTGGTGTCGAGCCTGGCGATGATCTGTGACGCGAGTTCTTCTTCGCCTGCACCCAGATACGCTCGACCGAGCATGTACCAGCCCGGCGCATAGTCTGGATGGCCGTGAATGACCTTCTTCAAGTGTTCGATCGCTCCGTCGTATCGGAGTAGCTGCATCTCGGCCTGCGCCAATCCGTAGAGAGCGAGATTCTCGTACGGTTCAAAATGTTTGATGAAGTCGAATAGAGATGCCGCCGTCTCGTACGACCGCAGCGCCAAATTGCAATACGCGAGGGAGTACGCGGCCGGATAGTGGTTTCTGCTTGCCAGCAGGGCCTCCTCGTAAGCGGACGATGCGTCCGAATATTCTCCCAGCATCTGATATACGGTGCCCTGCAGAAAATGCAGCCGCGCCTCCCCATGCCGGCTCCTCACGGCGCCGTTGAGTTGGCGCAAAAACGGATCGACTCCTCCGATCATCGACTGGTTTCGAGCGCTTCCGAATTCCGCGAGCAACGCTGTGACTTTCGCAGCCATGGCGTGCGGATTTCGTTCAAAAAATATCCTTTGACGGTATCGGCTGATGTTATCCGGTGTTCTCCGCAGCAAACTGCGGGCTACGGCCGGCCTGGGATCGGTGGACGTGGCAACATTCTCCAGTAAGTGCGCACCTGAACTTCGTCCAGACATGGCGTACGAAACGACGCCGATCACCTGCCCGTTCTCGTTCAGGAGAGGGCCTCCGCTGTCGCCCGGCTTCACACTATTCGACGAAAGCCAGATGGCGTCGTTGTCATAGTATTGGTTCACGGCAAACAGTATACCGGCCTGAGTGCTCTGCACACCCCCGGGCCAACCGCTCGTGAAAACAATCTCGGGTTCTCCCGCGAACCCGCTTCGACTGGTTTCGAAGTTCCTTGGTTCGATTTGGAGCGGGATCAGACCGGCCTTCCTGACCTCATCGGGATCGATCCGGAGAACCGCGACATCCCGCTCCGGATCAACCGCCCAAACCCTCTTGAGGGACAGTTGTCGCCCGTTTGGAAGGGTCACTCTAATCTTTCTGGCGTTTACGATAACGTGGAACGCCGTCACGAGCGCGTCTTCGGCTACAAGGAACGAGCTTCCGTACCCAAGGAATCTTCGGAGCCCGGAGTCTCCGATATTGCTTTCGACGGTCAGGGGCAGAATTGCCCTCTGAACCTGGGTGAGCGATCCATCGCGATCGTACGCCACCAGATCATGCGAGCCCGTCAGGTGCCGATTGCCGGCGAGCAGGAACGTGATTGGCGGGATCTCGAGGCGACCCGGTCTACGAGCCTTCAGCACGTAACTGCGAGTCAGTTGCAGAACCACATGGGGCTCGACGGTAGACACCCTTTCACGAGACCTGAGGGTCCGGACGAGCTCGATGTCTGCATCCGGCACCTCCAGGTCAATACCGTTAAACGCCCGTCTGTACCGGTCAAAGTAAGCCTCTGAGGTCGGCGTAGCGAGAAGTTCGACCGTCAAAATGAACGACTCGCCCACCGCAGCGACGTTGCGGTCGATCGAACTCAAGAAGTGCAGTTGGGCGTACGCCTTGCCTCCTGTCATCACGATAGCGAGTACGAGCGCGAGCATGGCCGAATACGTAGCCCTCACGGAAGCGCCTCCGTGACCGCGACCAGGAGGCGTCGCATGTTACCGTGAATCGACCGTCCCACGTCGAGCACATCGCTGTGCGACAACTGGACATTCCCCAAGCCTGAGCCCAGGTTCGTTATGGCACTGAATCCAAGAACCTTGATTCCCAGCCGTGAGGCAGCCGAGACCTCAGGGACGGTACTCATACCGACAGCATCCCCCCCGATTCGTTGAAAATAGCGGATTTCAGCAGGCGTTTCGTACGAGGGTCCCAGCGTCCAGACGTATACCCCATGATGTAGTCTTATCCCGAGATCAAGAGCGATTCTGTCGGCATCGCGACCCCACTCCTCGTCGTAGCAGGCACGGGCGGAGCGGGCGGCACGGGCGCGAGCCGTCGGGCCCCCGTTTACCGGTAGGCCGACCGCTGAGAGGGGGTTTGTGGCCGTCGTGTTGATGTGGTCGGTAATGCGCATAAGGCTGCCGGCCCGCATCTGATGCCGGAGGCTTCCGGCGGCATTCGTGACGACCAGCCGCCGAATCCCAAGCGCTGCTGCAATACGAATCGGGTATGTCAAGGTATCGACGTCGTGCCCTTCGTACTTGTGGAACCGACCGCGCAGGAAAATAACGACCTTGCCTTTCAGTTCTGCGATCACAAGATCTCCGCGGTGTCCCATTACTCCAGCCAGGGGGAACCCGGGAATGTCTTTCCCTGGAATCACAGTCGGGTCGTCAGCAGAATCAGCCAGCGATCCCAGCCCTGACCCAAGAATCATAGCCATCGTGGGGACACGCCGGTCGCGCTTCCGAATCGTATCGACTGCCTCGTCAAGATTGCCCACTCGTCCGCTCCAAGTCATCGACCACGTGCCTGGCGTCGGCGAACGAGTACCCGCGCCTCACCAGGTATTCGTAGACACGCTTCTTCCTGAACGTCTGGTCCCGAGTCCTGCTCAGTTTGGCCCATCGCTTCTCGCCCAGCGCCGTAGCCATTGCAAGGGTATCGTGCTCAGCAAAAACCTCCTCGATCGCCATGGCGGAAATCTCCTCGCTGACGCCGAGTGAAGTTAATCCGCTCCTGACTCGTATCGGACCCCGCTTCGATCCGATGATCTGGTCGCGGGTATACGCTATGGCGAAAGCCCGGTCGTCGATGAGTCGCATCTCTCTGATCCGTTCGATGACGGCGACGATCTCCTCGTCGCCCAGGCGGGCGCGCACGAGTCGCCTCCTGACTTCAAACTCCGAACGCATTCTGTAGGCAATGAAACCAACCGCAACGTCAATCCCGCGCTTGACTTCTTCCGAACCTGCCATCCGCTGCCTACACGGAGACCTGGATGTGGAAGGTGGGCCAGCGGCTGACCCCAAGTAGACTCGTACGTCGCAGGTAAAGGAGGTCGCGGTCGTATTCGTAGCCGACGACGTTTTTCCTGTCTGTGAGATTGTACATTCGCCCCTGGACATCCCAATCGAGCCCGAATCGCTTGAACTTGTAACCAAGGGCGGCGTCCAGTCGGAAGTACGTCGGCATGCGGTCTCCTCCAATCTGCTGGGCTGAGCCGCGGACGGCGGCGAGGGTCGGGTATCCGGTTCTCGCCTCCGCCGACACGATCAACGAGAAACGCGATCCGACATAGCCGGTGGAAGATCGCACGACGTGTGGGGTGTCATACACACCTGCACGGTAGTTCCCGGAAGCAAGCTGGGAACGAACCCTGAAGAGTGAGCGAGAGCCCGTGTAGCTGCTCGAAAACCTGAACCACCTGTTCCGGTAATCCGCCGACATTTCGACGCCGTAGGCTTTCGTCGTTCCCTGCTCGAAGTCGGATAAACCGCCGGTCTTGTTAATCGTGGTCACTTTGAGAGGATACGCGGTCGCGAACCTGTCACGGGGGAGGAACACATTCTCAAAATCACGCCAGTAGACGTCGGCCGAAACGGACCAGCGCGGACCTACCCGGGCGGCTACTCCGAAATTTGCCTGTCGGCCTGTTGACGGCTTGACGGCGTCGCTGCTCGCAACAATCCATCGTTGCGGTGTCGAGCCCAATCCCCCGCTCACGATGTCACTGATTTGGTGGAGATACTGTACCTGGTAACTCCAGGATGCGTGAAGGGAAGTTGCATCGGTCACACTGTACATAGCATGGAAGCGAGGTTCCGGACGCCACCCAACTCCGTTTCCAAACCAGCTTACCCGGATCCCGGGTCTGACGACAAGTTTCCGAGTCACCTGCCATGTATCATGGGCGAAGACGGCCCCTTCCATCACTTCGTCGCGGTATTGATCCGCCCCTTTCCTGTCTGTCCACCTGAGATGGTGTTGGGTAAATTCGACCCCCATTTTAAGACCGTGCCTGGGTGCCAGGCTGTAGTCGATGTCGATTTTCATCGCGGCATCCCGCACATGCTGCGAGTCATTTATTTCGAAGGCGGGCTCAAGCACCGTGTCTCCCGTCGTAAACCCATCGAACGTTGAGACGTAAACCGAGTTGGTGACGAGGAGGCGACCTTCGCCTGCGACATAGCGGTGCTTGAACGCGTAAACGCCGTTGGTCCAACGATCGATGCGGGCGCCTCCGTCGGTGTTCGGATCCGGGTTCCAGCTAAGATTGTCGCTGCCACGGTAGACGGTGAAGTAGAATCGGTTATTGGGTGTCGATCTGATGCCGACCTTGGCCGCGACGTCGTAGAACGAACCACCACCCAACTGCTGATTGTTTGGAAGGCTCTGTGAATGAGTTCGATTCAGCCCCGGGTGAGATCGCCGCCCCGCGAACATCGCGGTCACGCCTGGCGCCAGAGGCGTCGAAAAGGCGACTTCGCCAACAGTCGATGAAACTGCAGCCGTGGTCGATGTGGCGGATCCGCCGGCGCTCAGTTCCGCGTCCAAAACAGAAGCGAGGTATCCTCCCTGGTCGGCAGGAAGGGGCCCGGCGAATAATCGTATCCCCTCCACCATCGTCGGTTGGAGGATCGAGAATAGCCCTTGGGAATGCCATGGCTGGTACACGGTAGCCCCGTCGAGCTTAAACACGTTCTGGTCCGGCAACCCTCCCCTGACGACAAACTGGCCCGATATTTCGCCAGTTCTCGAGATTCCGGGTGTCGCAGCGGTTCCGACACCGAATTCAGCGTTTCCGAGGATCGGGCCAATACCATCGACGCTTCCGACAACAGACTCGGTCATCCGAGACAGGTCGTCATCCTGAGTCTTGCGCGACTCCTCAACCACGACGGCCATTCCTTCAATCGTTTGCGGTTTCAGGAGGACGGACTCTCCGTTTTCGCCGGCCAGAAAGGTGATCTCCTGTAATTCGTAGCCAATGTGAGAGAACCGCAACCGAACCCGGCCGGCCGATATGCCGCCGATGCGGTAGCCCCCGTTATCATCCGTGACAACCCCCGAACTCCGGTCTGTCAAGACGACGTGCGCGCCGGGCAACGGCTCCCTTGACTCGGCGTCGAAGACCCTGCCGGTGAGGTAGAGCTGGTGTGGCGCAGGTGTAATCCGGCTCAGGACAACTTGATCATCTCTAGGCCACCTGGCCTCGAGGCCCGTTCCACTGAGAAGACAATCCAGAGCCGCATCCAATTTGCCCGCGGTAAACCGGCAAGAGGCCGTGATACCGGCGATAAGTCTGTCGGCATAGACGATGCTGACTCCCGTTCGGTTCGAAAATTCGCCGAGCGCAACGGACAAAGCAATTTCGTCAGCAGAGATCGTTACGACCTGCGCCATAGTCGGCAGCGTTGGTGCGCCTACCGCCATCACCAGAAATCCAGTGAGCAAACCCAGCCTGCGTCCTGGACCCATGCACCTGTTCCTTCTTGTTGGTTGATTCCTCGACGTCTACATAGTACGGCCCCCGGTTTCACGGGGGGCTAATTCGTAGCCATCGCTTTCCGAGCCCTTCACCTCCGCGTCGAGCGTACGCGCAACCGTCTGGAGGATATATCCGAGCGACCAATTTCGCTCAAACGTTCCCGTCACGGTCTCATCAGCAAGAGCCGAATGTACCCTAATCGAGACACCAAAATGCTCGGTCAATTTGTTCGCGATCATAAATGTTTTCTCGTTCCTGAAAACGAAAAGCCTCGTATAGCTGAGTGCATCCGTGATGTTCACACGAACCGGTGTAGTCGGCTCCCGTGCTCCGACAACTCGAGTCATTTCGCCAGGCTCAAGCACCACCGGGTGTTGTGAATCACGTCTCGAAACGACGGAGACGCGGCCCTCTGCCAACACAACCTCCGTAAACGACTCGTCAGAATCCAGACCAAAGGTCGTGCCCCAAACCGTGGTCACCGCTGCCGGCGTCTCAACGACGAAACGTTGCGACCCGGATGTGACCACGAACAGCGCGCGGCCTGTAAGGCTCACGTTGCGGTCGAATGGTTCCTCGGCACTTGGCCGGCGGTACGACAATTCGGCCCCGCCCACGAGCCTGATCATCGTTCCGTCATCCAGCACCACCTGCCTGAGCCCATCAGCCGGGGAACCGACGACGATCATTTCAGACTCAACACCCAGCCCCTTGTACAACGCGGCTGTTGAAATGGCGATCAGGAATACCGCGGCCGCCCTCCAGACAAAATTGGATGCTCGCTGACTCGAACGGCGACTGTAGAGTGGACCGAGAGAGGGTGGACGCGACGGGGCCTCGACGTCTCCGACGTGGAGTCGCCATGCTTCGAGAAAATCGAGCTGCTCGTCGCCGATTCGCTCCACGATGGCTCGCAAGGCTTCGCTCCTGTCAAGAGCCTCCTCGAAATCCGGCAACATCGCCTCGACGCTATTCAACTCCTCGACGGTCAGCAACGAAGCGTTACCGTGACGCCACATTGCGAAGTGGATGAGGCTGTGCCGGTCTGGAATCCGGGTTGCAAACTCAGACCGCAAACCGGACCGGAGATGCTTCCATTCTTCAAAAGCAGCAGAGACGGCGGCGTCTCCGTGCTGTTTCAATATTGAATCGAGGCCGGAACGGGATTCCTCGCCAAGCTCGTCGAAAAATATGAACTGGTCGATCCAGTCAGACATGTTTTTCGTACCAAACACCGGTAGTCACGCGGTTAGTCGCTCCGAACGACACTAAGGTAACAAAACGTCAGGGTAGATACTTCAGGCAACCAGAAGCCGACGCATTCGCTCGAACGCCCGCTTGACCTGCATCTTCACCGCAGCCTCTGATGTGTCGACCATGTCTGCGATTTCTTTGTATCGGTATCCGTATTCCCTGAGTTCGAGAATCTGCCGCGCTCTAGGGCTCAGCACACTCAACGCTCGCTCTGCATCAATGGCATTTCCTGACGTGGTCGGGTCAGTGGCGTGCTCCGGGGGCTCGGCCGGATCATACAACGATTCACGACCTGAGTAGCGACCACGATAGAGGTCGTGGAGCTCGTATAGAGCGGCTTTCATGGCGAAGCCCATGAACCGCTCTGGATACTCAATATCTTTCAGGCCGTTGTGAACCCTCAACAGCGTGTTCTGAATCAAATCCTCGACCTCGGGCCTAAGCCCTATCCTTTTTATGAAGTAGGTATGCAGGATGGGACGAAGACGCGCCAGCAGCCTCTCTTCACAGCTGCGATCCCCGGCTCGAGCGCGGATGACAAAGTCAGCAGATAATTCGACGGCTGCAGGCATGGGATCTAAACCGGTACCCTTTTCATTTTTCTCGACGCCCAGCGCACTCTCCGGCAGGCGATACCTGCCTATGTCTGGGTCACCGGAAGGATACTGAAGGCGCCTCTCCATCACGCTCTGAAACCCCTAAGTCGTCAGAGTCGCCAGTTGATCGGTTGAATTACCATCCCCAACCGTATCGCCGAGCGAGCGGTAGTTGCACTCGTGTTGCTTACATCGGACCGGCTTCAGGGCAATTAACGGGATCGAACCCGTTAATTCAAGAGACTTGGCGATTTATTCTATCGTCGTACGCACGACCTCAAAACCCGTCTCGTCGATCGCAACGGTTATCGCGTCCAGGTCGGTCAGGCTATCATCCAGTATGATCGCAGCGGATCCGATCTCGACGCCAACGACGTCCACGCCCGGCGTATCCTCCAGAGCACCCCGTATGGTCTTCACGCAGTGCTCGCAACTCATGCCCCCAATCTCGAGTATGGCGTTTTGCTTTGACATCCTATTTCGACCGCGACTGACTTGGGGCTTGACCTGCGAGAACAGACTCTAATTCCTCTTCGATCGTCGATTGGCCCGGAAACTGCTTAATGTGAGTCTGGTCGGGAGTGCGGCCTGTGCCTTCCGCGGTCGGCGACTTTTCTGGAATGACGAAAAGATTGTTTGGCAACGTGTCGTTGTACACTATCGCAGCCTCTGCGGAAGCCAGCATGCTTGTATCTGCGTTCCTCCAGATGGACCTCGTATTTTGCTCGATAACCACCTCGGCGAGATCGAAAAAATGCATGGCGGCTGCTTTGTCATTCTCGACCGAGATTCCGCTACTCCCGCTTCTGACCTGCTCGTCCAGTTTGGCGAGCGTGCAGACCATGCCAAAAAGGTAGATGAAATTGTCTGCAATTCGCGCCTGGATCGACTGCCTCGTGACGATCTCTTCCTTGAATTTCATGCTCGCCTTCTTAAACACAAACGACTGGTCGCGGATTATCCTGACAAGTCGTTCGGCAATCGGGCGCAGGCTGTGGTGAACGTCGGGGATCGTCGGTAACGGCCGTTTCAGGCCGAACAGGAGTTCAGCGCCCGTGCGCGTAGCGAGCCAGACCAGTTTCGGTCGGGCAAGAGCCGAGAGGAACCCGCTTACGTTGGCGCCAAAGGATTCGTTTGAATCCCAGAGAAACTTGTCACTCAAGCCGAGTAGCTGCTCTGCCAGCTGCTTGCCCCCATAAGCAAAAATGAAACTCTGCATCACCTCGTTGGCCCCCTCCACGATCAGGTTTATTCGGCTGTCACGGAAAGCGCGTTCGACCTCGTTCTCAGTCATGTACGATTCGCCTCCCATGATCTGGACAGCATCGTTTACCACTTTCCAGCCCATTTCGGAGCAGAAAATCTTCGTAACGGCGGTCTCCACCATGATGTCGGGATCGTGGCGGTCGAGCATGCCGGTCATCATGTAGAGGGTGGCATCCATCGCATATGTCAGGGCCGTCATATTCGCGATCCGTGACTTTACGAGTTCGAAATCAGAGAGGGGTCGGCCGAACTGATAGCGGGTTCTCGACCACTTGACGGCCTGTTCAGCGGCCATCACAGCCGAACCGAGCATGCCCGCCGACAACGTACAGCGTCCGTAATTGAGACATGTCAGCGCAACCTTAAGTCCCTTCCCCTCGTCGTAGAGCCGATTCTCGACCGGGACCTTCACGTTGCTGAACCGAATCCGGGCTTGCCACGTGCCGCGGATCCCGCACTTGCTTCGGTTGTTTTGATAGATGTCGATTCCGGGAAGGTCGGGCTCACAGATGAGCGCCGTAAAACCCTGGCGTTTCTCGCCGGATTTCGAATCGACGTAGGTCTGTTTCGCGATCACGGTCAGCATCCCGCTGAGCGCACCCGACGTAATCCACTTCTTTTCGCCGTCCAGGATGTAGTGGGTCCCGTCAGCGCTCAGACGGCATTCCGTCTCTTGTCCTGCGGCATCGCACCCGACGTTCGGCTCCGACAGACAGAAGGCGGACAGGAACTTGTTTGCCACCTTAGGCAGCCATTCAGCCTTCTGCTCGTCCGAGCCAAAAAGCATGAGGGCCTTACATCCGATGGACTGGTGCGCCGATACGATCACCGCTGTCGAAGCACAGTGAAACCCGATCTTTTCGAGTACCCGGTTGTAGCTCGTGACGCCCAGGCCGAGCCCGCCGTACTCCTCCGGAATCGTCATTCCCATGACTCCCATCTCAAAGAGCCGGTCGATCACCCAGCGCGGGATCTCTTCGTTCTGATCGATGGAAATCGAAGGGTGCTCGTTCTCGAGGTATTCGCTCAACGTCTCGAACAAGTGATTTGCCCTGACCCGCTGCGCTTCGGTCTCATGAGGATACGGAAATGCCAGATCGCTCCTGAGCCGGCCCCAGAACATATTCTTAATGAGACCCATTTCGCTGGGTTCGGGGCCGAACATCGCCTCTGCATCGGCAATCATCTTGCGATCGTCGGCTGAAATATTCTTTAAATCCGCCAGAGTTGACATGCCCGGGTGTTCGTTAATGGGTAGACGCCTCCCTCGGCAGCTCTGGGCCTCCGAATGGAGCATTTCCAGTACAGAATCACGCCCTCGCGGTTCCACCGGGGCACCGCGAAACCAACGGATCTCGGTTTTTTCATCCAACCTATGCTGTGTGTACCTTCGAGCATGACGTTCAGTTCGAAGTTACATCGCGCACAGGAACTCGCGTCGTCGGTGGTGTGTGTAGGACTGGACCCGGATCCGGATCTGTTTCCAGACCAGTTTCGAGACCTTCCGGTAGCGGATGCGGTCAGGCGTTTCTGTAAATCCATCATCGAAGCAACACACGAAGTTGTATGCGCCTACAAACCGAATCTGGCATTCTTCGAAGCGTTGGGACGTGATGGCCTTGGTATTCTCGAAGATGTTCTCGGCTCAATTCCACCCGATCGAATCACTATCGCCGACGGAAAACGCGGAGACATCGGGAATACCGCCGGCCGATATGCAACCGCTGTTTTCGAGAACTTGTCGTTCGATGCGTGCACCGTATCGCCCTACATGGGGCGCGACGCCATATTACCATTTCTTGCATGGCCAGAGAAGGCGGCCTTTGCCCTCGTTCGAACCTCTAATTCGAGTGCAGATGAGGTGCAGGAGCTGGATGTCGGAGGCATCCCGCTCTATTTCCGAATCGCACATTTGCTGGCAACGTGGAGTTCGGGCGAGCCGGGTGAGATCGGCTTCGTCGTCGGGGCGACCGACACAAGGGCTCTCGCAGACGTCAGGGATCGATTTCCCGACGTCCCGCTTCTCATTCCGGGTATCGGCGCCCAGGGTGGGGATCCGGAGGCCGTTATGGCAACCACGGCTGGCGGCACGGGGCCCATCCTGGTAAATTCGAGTCGGTCCATCCTGTACGCCGGAAAAGGAGTAGATTTTGCGGATCGTGCCCGCGATGTTACGATTCGACTGAGGGACGATCTGAACCGGGGGCGCTAGCCGACCATCCGACCATCCGACCATCCGACCAGCCTAGCCGGCTACCCGCTGTGCAGTTCCCGGTACAGCCAGGCCCTGGCCACCGCCCACTCACGCTTCACTGTCGCCGTCGAGACACCGGCCACCTTGGCGGTCTCTTCAATACTGAGTCCGCCAAAGAAACGACACTCGACGATCTGGCTCTGTCTGGCGTCGATCTCAGCCAGCCGCTTCAGCGATTCGTCCAACGCGACAAGATCATCGGCCCTTACCTCTGAGGCCACTGAGTCGGCTTCGCGCACATTGATGACATTGTTGCCGCCCCTCTTGGCAGCATTTCGCCGTCTGGCATAATCGACAAGAATCCTCCGCATCGCCTGAGACGCAAGCGCAAAGAATTGCGCCCTGCTCTGCCAGTTGATGCGACTCTGGTCGGCGAGCTTGATATAGGCCTCGTG
>Ga0114950_10004017_pt1 | contig 11405 bp, 10 predicted proteins | sample N075metaG_FD_83503 | JGI IMG/M metagenome (GOLD analysis project Ga0114950, IMG submission 83503) | Deep subsurface microbial communities from Kermadec Trench to uncover new lineages of life (NeLLi) - N075 metaG | ecosystem: Environmental > Aquatic > Marine > Ocean trench > Sediment | place...
CCGGGGTCTCGAGGCCATTCAGAAACGTGCGATGACCGAGGGGATTCCGCACCAGACTCTAATAGCCAGCATTCTTCATAAGTATGCTGCCGGCCGTCTGGTCGACAAGGATATCTAACAAATCGCTCTGCAAAGGTGCCGGGTATATTTCGACAACACATTTTTCGAAAATAAATCCGGCACCACTGCTGTCCCACAAACTTTAACGGCGAGGCACTGAAACGACATCGTAAGCTAAGGTTCAGGTCACTTTCGCTGGTCAGAGACATGAATCTGGCTTTGGATAGTTTTCTGGCATCGACTGCTGGGGAGCGCTGCGCGGCTGGAAGCCGCTCCTACGTTACTAAGTAGACCTGTGGGAGCGGCTTCAGCCGCGAATTTCTAACGCCGGTAAAGAGTTTATGGGACAGCAGTGATCCGGCACCATTAATAAATAAACCTGACACCTTTAGTTCGCGGCATTCGGCATCTTGCTGTGCTATCGTCGAGCCGCTTTCGGCGCCCGCAAAGGCCCGGGCAATAGCGTTTGGAGAATTGCATGTCATTGAAAACCCGGGTAATCCTGGTCCTCGTCATCGGCACGATCTTAGGCTTGAGCCTGTCGCTGGGCGGCGATGTTGTGGCCAACAGGGACGCCGCAGGCAGCAAGGAGCTGACCTGGGAGGATACGCGCCTGATCGCCGAAGTCATGCAGCGCGTGCGTCGCGATTACGTTGAGCCAATAGATGATAAGGAACTCATGGACCGTGCGATTCGCGGCATGGTCTCGGGACTCGACCGGCACTCGGAATTTCTGGATGCGCAGGAGTACCGGGAAATTCGTAACAGCACCAGGGGCAGGTACTCGGGCGTGGGGTTGGAAGTAAGCACGCGCGAAGGCGCGATCCTGGTCATTTCCCCGATCGATGACACGCCGGCGCAGCGTGCTGGCATCGAAAGCGGTGACGAGATTATTGAAATTAATGGCGTATCGGTGCGCAATGACGGCCTGAACGCCGCGATTGACAAAATGCGCGGTAAAGCCGGCACGCCGGTGACGATCACGGTGCGCCGTCAGAACTATGATGATCCGCTGACGTTTAACCTGACACGGCAAAAAATTAAAGTCGCAAGTGTACGTTATGAAATTCTGCAGCCGTCATATGGTTATGTTCGCGTAAGCCAATTTAACGAATCCACCGCCGACGAATTGAGTCGTGCGATTGATGAAATGACGGACGAGGTGCAGGAGCAAACCGGCGACATGCTTGCCGGGCTGATTCTTGATCTGCGAAACAATCCGGGCGGCATCCTCGATGCAGCGGTTGAGGTTTCCGATCTGTTCCTCGATGAAGGAATTATCGTTACCGCAGAGGGAAGAACACCGGAATCCCGCTTCAGACGCGTTGCAGAAATCGGCGACATCATGGATGGCGGCGCCGTCGTGGTGCTGGTGAATGGCGGATCGGCGTCCGCTTCCGAAATCGTTGCGGGCGCATTGCAGGACCATGACCGGGCGTTGATCATCGGCACAACAACTTTTGGCAAGGGCCTTGTGCAGACGGTGATACCGCTGTCGCGCGGGTTTGCGATCAAGCTCACGACGTCTCATTACTACACCCCCTCCGGTGACTCGATTCACGAGATCGGCATCGTACCGGATATCGTGGTTGAGGGATCCGGCGAATATCCGGGGTTGAGCGCTACCGCCAGCGTCGATCGTGAGAACGACGCGCAGTTGATCGAGGCGCTCGAGCAGATTCGCAATCAACGAGTCATGCACTCGCAGGCGCTTTGATCCAACACCAGGCGATGACCCCCTGGCGAACAATCCTGAGTGCGATCAGCGTCCTGGCGCTGCCGGCGTTGGCGGATGTTCCGCACACGATGCCGCGCATTGCCATCATCATTGACGACCTCGGTTACGGACTCGCCGCCGGCGAGCGTGCCTTGCAATTGCCGGGCCCGGTGGCCTACGCGGTGTTGCCCGCTACACCAAGGGGCAAAGCGCTGGCAGAAATCGCGCATGCGAGTGGCAAGGAGGTTCTGTTGCACCTTCCACTCCAATCGGTAACACAACAGGCAAGCGCTGAGCCGGGCGGCTTGCTGCTGGACATGACCCGCCGGCAGTTTGCGAGCGCGTTTGCAGAAGATTTCGAATCGGTGCCGCATGTCATCGGCATTAACAACCATCGTGGCAGTTTGCTAACGCAGCACCCGGGGCACATGGCCTGGCTGATGGAGGAGATCCGGCTTCGTGGCGACCTCTTTTTCGTGGACAGCTATACGACGCACGCAAGCGTCGCGCTCAAACTGGCGCGGGAAGCGGGCGTGCCGGCTGTCAGGCGCGATGTTTTTCTCGATCCCGATCAGGTACCTGGCACCCTGGAGCGGCAATTCAGGCGACTGAAGAAACTGGCGAGGCTACGTGGATTCGCTGTTGGCATCGGTCACCCGTACCCGGAGACGATGACCATGCTGGAGAGTGAGCTGCCGAAACTGGCGGGCGAAGGATTCGAACTCGTCCGTATCAGCACGTATATTACGATGAGGAATGAACTGTTAACAAGTACCCAAGAAGGCGTGGAAGCGGAGCAACATGTTGAACCTTTATTCGAAGGAGGGGACCTGGATTGAGCTGGTATGAAGAACGCATACTGCCGCACCTGATCAACTTCGCCTGTTCGGCGAGCCCGAATCAAAAACAACGGCAAAAGATCGTGCCGGAGGCCGAGGGAGAGATCCTGGAAATAGGTTTTGGCAGCGGTCTCAATGTACCCTTCTACGATCGGTCGAAGGTCAGAAAGATCTGGGCACTGGAACCATCGGCAGGCATGCGGCGCAAAGCACAGCCGGCCGTTGACGAGACCGACATGGACATAGAGTTCATTGATTTACCGGGCGAACAAATCCCGCTGGACGACAACAGTGTTGACACCATACTGATGACCTACACCCTATGTACGATTCCGGATACGAAAGCGGCGCTTGAAGGTATGCGCCGTGTTCTGAGGCTCGGGGGACGATTGCTCTTTTGTGAGCATGGGAGGGCGCCTGACGAAAATGTGCAGCGATGGCAAAACCGGCTGAATCCGGCCTGGAGCAAGATTGCCGGTGGCTGCAATATGAATCGCGACATACCGGCGCTAATCAATGAGGGTGGTTTTGCTATCAAAGTGGACGAGAGGATGTATATTCCCGGCGCGAAGGTTCTTTGCTACAACTACTGGGGCAGTGCTGCGGTAAATTGAACCTGCACTGGTGGACTGCATCTAAACTCGTAGGGCCCACGAAACATTTTACGATGATCGATCCATTGAAATTCTCAATCAGCCTGTTTTTTCTGTTTGGTTTCTCTGTTACTGCCATGGCAAATGCAGAGTCGCCGTTCCTGTTGGCACAGGCCAGAGATTCGGTTGCCTGCACCATGCAGTACGACCCGGTTTGCGGCGTCGACGGCAAAACCTACAGCAACGACTGTGTCGCTGGTGCGGCGGGCGTTGAGATTGCCAGTAGGGGTGAGTGCGTTATGCAGACAGAGGAAGCCGACGCAGAGTCGCTCGGTTGCCCGCAGGAAATCGATCCCGTATGCGGCGTGGATGGTAATACATACGATACCGAGTGCATTGCCATAGCGACCGGAGTCGAAGTGGCAGCAACGGGGGCGTGTGCTGGTGACATCGTTTGCACCGAGAAATTCGAGCCGGTTTGTGGTGTGGATGGCAACACCTACAGCAATGAGTGCCTGGCAAGCGGATTTGGAGTGGAAGTTGCGTCAGTCGGGATTTGTGCCTCTGATGTCGAAAGTTGTAGCGAAGACTTTGAACCGGTTTGCGGCGTCGACGGCAACACCTACAGCAATGTCTGTTATGCGAGTGCAGAGGGTGTCGAGATTGTGGGACTCGGCGCCTGTGAAACGACCGGATGCCCGCGCAATTATGACCCGGTTTGCGGTGTGAATGGTCGCACCTACGCTAATCATTGTGAGGCAGACGCCAGTCGCATTGCGGTGCAAAGTGCCGGCGCCTGCGATGTAAACAACTGTCCGAAAATCTACATGCCTGTATGTGCCCCTGATGGCGAAACTTATGCGAATGCCTGTGATGCACTGGGCGCTGGCTTCGAAACCGTGACGGAGGGCGGCTGCAACACGCGGCCGTGTCCACAGCTGTATATTCCGGTCTGCGGAGCCGACGAACTGACTTACGGCAATGCCTGCGTCGCAGAACGTGCCGGTGCGCGTATCCGGCACGCCGGTCTCTGCCAGTCACAGGGACGCAACTGTCCGCGTGTTTACCGGCCGGTTTGCGGCCTCGATGGCGTTACCTACGAAAACGACTGCCAGCTCGAAAATGCCGGTCAGACGCTCGCCTACGCCGGGCTTTGCCTGGGGCAGTAAGCAACGTTGTTAACTCAATATTGTCGGTCGAACTCGCGGGAGTCCGGCCGGCGATCAATGACCGTTGCGTGTTATTTACACAAATTGCTCGCTAGGACTCGTTTGTGGAGGCAACCCGATACATCCAGATGACGACTGTCGCAATGATGACCAGGCCAACACCCGCACCGAATTGCATCGACTCACCAAGCGCAAGCACATCAGGATTGCCGGATTTCACGATCGGAATTGCCATGAAAATGCCGACCAGCGCTTCACCGGTAATTAGGCCTGCCGCGAACAACATCCCGTGCCGCATGCTTTTTTCGCCATCCACGCCACGTTTCGCGTGCGCCTTTTGGGCAAAATGAGCGATCAAGCCGCCAACAAAAATGGCAGAGGACAATTCCAGCGGGAGGTAAATTCCCACGGCCACCGCGAGCACCGGTGTACGAAAGGACGAACCCCTGGACTTCAGGATTTCATCCGTTGCGATTACGATGATGCCGATTACCCCACCGATCATCACCATGGTCCAGGGAAGCCCGCCCTTAAAAACCCCCTGCGCCACCGCAGCCATTAATGTAGCCTGCGGCGCTGCGAGCGGATCGGGGTGCTCAACCGTCGGCACGCCGATACCGTAGGCCTGCAGCAATAAGTTCAGGATCGGCGCCATGACCAGTACCGACGAGACGACGCCGACACCCTGCATGAGTTGTTGTTTCCATGGCGTGGCGCCAACAATGTAGCCTGCTTTCAGGTCCTGCAGATTATCGCCGGCGATCGCGGCCGCACAGCAGACGACGGCGCCAATCATGATCGCCGCCGGTGGCCCGATCGATGACTCAGGGCCCATCATGAGCAGTAGCGCGAAAGAAGCAAACAGGATCGTGGCGATGGTGATTCCGGAAATCGGATTATTCGACGATCCGACCAGCCCGGCCATGTAAGCAGCAACCGAGGAAAACAGGAATCCCGCGATGACCATGATGATTGTCATCACAATGCTGATGCCGAAATTTGCAACAATATTCTGGTAAAGGATGAATATTGGAATGACGAATGCCGCGATGCCGATCAGCACGTATTTCATCGGCATATCCATATCGGTATGGTCGGTGACAGCGGTGACACCGGAGCGATATTCTGTGAGGCCGCTCTTGATGCCATCCAGCAGCGAGCCACGCATGGATACCAGCGCCCATACGCCGCCAACCACCATTGCGCCAACACCGAGATAACGCACCTGTTGACTCCAGATTGCGCTGGCAAGTTCTTCGGCGGGCGCACCCGATGCATGCATCGCTGCAAGTTCCGGGCTGCTTTCAAGGAAAAATGTCGAGAAAATCGGAATGGCGAGGTGCCAGGAAATAGCACCGCCGGCAAAAACCAGCACAGAGATATTCAAGCCAACAATGAAACCCACGCTGATCAGCGCCGGTGACAGATTGATGCCCATGTATCCGACAGTACTCTGACCCAGGTAGGTTCCCGCCTGCGCTGTACCCGGCAGGAGTTTTAGCCCGGTCGAGCAGAACTTGATGAAAGCGCCTGCCAGCGCCGCCATGCCGAGGTACTTCACACCCGATGACGGGTCCTGACCAACCTTGAGAACCTCGGCTGTCGCCTTGCCTTCCGGAAACGCAAGCTGCTGCTCGACGATCAGTGATCGGCGCAGCGGAATTGTGAACAGCACGCCGAGCAAGCCGCCTAGCCCCGCGATGGCCGTGACCCACCAGTAGTCGAAGACGCTCCAGTAACCAAGCAAGATGAGTGCGGGAATTGTAAATACGACCCCGGCGGCCAATGATTCACCCGCAGATGCAGCGGTCTGCACAATGTTGTTCTCAAGAATATTCGAGTTTTTGAACATCTTGAGAATTGCCATCGAGATGACTGCCGCCGGGATAGACGCGGACACCGTCAACCCGGCGAACAAACCAAGGTAGGCATTGGCGCCTGCCAGCACTGCCGACAGGATGATGCCGAGCACAATTGCTTTTACCGTAAGTTGTGGCGGTACAGACGGTGAATTCATGGACCCCTCCGGTTCTTATTCTGGTGACGTTGTTGCGGCGCGTCAGCACAACGGGCATTGACTGCACATTCTAGCCAAATGACGCAGTCATGCCTATTAACCCCGGAGGGCGGTTTGCGGACAATCCTGTGGTACCTTTTGTTCTGCGCATATTTACCCATTTTTTCACGGGGCAGGACACCAGACCCTGATCGGCGAACGGCATTTCCACGCGACCCGCAGCAGCAACTTAAGAGTTACAAATATGACCCACACGATCGTTGTCGTAAGCTATGTAGTGATTCTGATCGGCGTCGCCGTCCATAAGAGCCGCACCGTCAAGTCCGCGGATGATTTTATGGTTGCCGGTCGCAGCGTTCCGGTCTACATGCTGGTCGCAACACTGGTCTGTACCTGGATCGGGTCTGGTAGCCTGTTCGGTACTGCTGGCCTTACGTTTCGAACCGGCATCTCAGAGCTCTGGTTTTCCGCCGGCGCATGGGCAGGAATACTCGTGATTTACCTGATTGCCGCAAGAGTGCGGCGCATTGCCCAATACACGCTCACGGACCTGCTCGAAAAACGTTACAGCCAGGCGGCCAAGGTGCTTGGCACCATCACGATCATCATTGCCTACATGGTTATCGCCGGATATCAGTTCAAAGGCGGTGGCCGCTTCATCGCGATTCTCTCGGAGGGCTCGATTACGCCCGAGCAAGGTATGCTGATTGCTTGTGCACTGATCGTAGGCTTCACAGTGCTGGCCGGCATGGTTTCCATCGTCTCGATCGACATTTTCAATGGCACTATAATGCTGCTCGCGATGATCGTCACGCTGCCCTTCGCGATCTCGTCACACGGTGGCATTGATGCGGTGATCGCAACCATTGATGCAGCTGCACCAAGCCATCTGTCACTATTCGGTGGCCACGACTTCGTCTGGGTAGTTGGCATTGCGCTGCCGACGTTCCTGTTGCTAATGAGCGAAAGCAGCATGTACCAGAAGTTTTCTTCGGCAGATAGCGCAGCGAATGCGAAGAAGGCTGTGCTTGGCATGTTCGTTGGCGTCGTCCTGGTTGAATTGCTGATGATGCTTATAGCGCTGGTCGGCTTCGCAATCTACGCAGATGACCCGCGCTTCTTCCTCGCAGATGGTTCGATTAATCGTGTAATGGCCGAGGAAATTATCCTGCGTATCGGTTTCGAACAGCTGCCACTGATCATCGGTTCGCTACTGCTCGCCGCAGGCGCCGCCATCATCATTTCTACCGGCAATACTTTCCTGATGGTGACCTCGACCAACGTGACCAGAGATATCATCCAGGCATTCTTCTACAAGAACGCGAGCCCGAAACAAATTGTCGTCATACAACGCGTCACCATCGTCGGCATCGGCGTACTGGCATTCCTGATGATGAGCCAGTTCGAGACCATCCTCGAGATGGCGCTGATCTCCTACACGATGATTGGCGCGTCGCTGGCACCGGCATTGCTGGCGGCATTTTTCTGGAAACGCGTAACCCGCATTGGCGGGTTGGCATCCATTGCATCCGGCATGCTCACGGTCATTAGCATTGCGTTAATGAATTCGATATATAAGGGCAGCGCAGAAGGACCACAAGTCCTGGGCATCTCATTCCCGATGGACACGGACTACATCGCGATTCCGTCAGTCATCGTTTCTGTTCTTACCCTGCTCGTCGTCAGCCTGATGTCTGCGAAACCCGACGAGAGCGAATGGCAGGAATTTATCGAATCCTAACGGCAAATACATTCGCGGCTGAAGCCGCTCCCACGATCTCTCTATTAGCACCGTGGGAGCGGCTTCAGCCGCGAATCAATCACTGGCTGAGGGCTCTTCTTCCGTCTCTTTGTCCCTGATCACGAGGACCTTCGACATCAGGATGCCGAGTTCAAAAAGCAGGTAAACCGGCACCGCGAGTAAAGTCTGGCTGATGACGTCAGGTGGCGTCAGGAACATGCCCATGATGAAGGCACCAAGGAATACATAGGGGCGCGCTTTCGATAACTTAGCCGGTGAGGTTAAACCGGTCCAGACAATAAGAACCGTTGCTACCGGCACTTCGAACGCGATGCCGAATGCGAACACAATTGTGGTTATGAAATCGAGGAACTGCGCGATATCCGTCTGCACCTCGACACCTTCCGGTGCTACCGCGGTGAAGAATCTAAACATCAGCGGAAAGACGACGAAATAGGCAAACGCGATGCCAAGATAAAACAGAAATATGCTGGAGGCGAGCAACGGTATCGCAAAGCGTTTTTCTTTCTTGTACAGGCCAGGGGCAACGAAGGCCCAGATCTGGTAGAGCACAATCGGCATCGCGATAAACAGCGCCACAAAAAATGTCAACTTGAATGGTGTCAGCAATGGCGAGGCAACCTGCGTGGCGATCATCGCGCCACCCGGAAGTACGGCGCGCAGCGGCTCCGAGACGAGCGTAAATATGCGGGTCGAGAACGGCAGCAGAGCCACAAACACGACGACGACCGCCGCGGAAACCTTGAGTAGCCTGCTGCGCAGCTCAACCAGGTGAGATAGCAGTGTACCTTCCGCAAGAGGCTGGGAATCTTCCTCGGTGCTCTCGGTTTTTTGTTCTTCGGTCACGAGGTTTTTTGGGCTTTTTCTTCTTCCGGCGCCGGCTCATCGGCGGTCTCTGCTATTTCCTCTGCACGTGACTCTTTTTTGCCTGGATCCGCGGCAGTTGCGGCAAGCTCATCATCATCTTTACGGGAGTTGTCCTCAACGCCGGTGCCGACCTCGCCGTCTTCATGCGCCGCCGAAAAATCATCGTCGTCGCGTGGTGGAATGTGGCTTGGTTGTGAAGAGGGTTCGCGGTTCGGCGGCTTTATGTTCAGGTCTTTTTCGAAGTTGAGTTCATCTTCAAGCTGCCGTTTCATGACGCGGGTCATGCGACGCGCCTGACCCAGCCAGTTGCCGAGTTGATTGGCCACGCGCGGCAGACGCTCCGGGCCCAATACGATGAGGCCGATCAGGGACAGAATGATCAGCTCAAAAAAGCCGATTCCGGACATCGCAGTATGCCTGTCTAGCTGTGATTTTCTTTGCTGGGCTCATCGACCGGCGTGCTGTCAAAACTTGCATCACTTGACTGGTCGCCGATCTGTTCGGTGGGTTCCTTTTCGGCTTCATTGATTGCAGACCGAAATCCCTTGACGGCGCTGCCGAGATCGGAGCCGAGTGTGCGCAGCCGCTTGGTGCCGAAAATCGCGAGCACGATGACAAGAACGATCAATAGTTGGACCGGGCCGATGTTGGCAAACATCTTCAAAACTCCTGGGGCTAAACCCCTCTTAGTGTCAGGCTGTCGTTCCAGCTCGTTGGTGAGAGCGGGGCCGAATTATGTTCATGATACCCCGCCAACGCAATCAAAACGTTCAGAGATCACGCCTCCAGCCAGAACGTAACGGGACCGTCGTTTTCCAGTGATACTTTCATATGGGTCCCAAACCGGCCGGTTTCAACGGCCGGCAGCCGCTTAGTGCATTCGACCACGAATTGGTCAAATAACTCCCGGCCGAGTTCAGGCGCGGCGGCACCCGTGAAACTGGCCCTGGTGCCCTTCCTGGTGTTAGCCGCCAGCGTGAACTGGGGAACGGCCAGCAGGGCGAGGCCTTCATCCAGGAGGCTCTTGTTCATGCGCCCATCTGCATCGGAAAACACCCGGTAGGTGAGCACCCTTTCTGCGAGCCGCGCCGCTGTCGCAGGCTCATCATCCGGCTGCACCGCAATAAGTGCGAGCAAGCCAGGCCCGATCGCGCCAGCTACCGCGCCATCCACTGTCACGCGGGCAACAGATACGCGCTGTATGAGGGCGATCATGGCTAAAGGGTACCTCTAATTACCGCTCGACGGCGCGGCCACGACAGGTACTCGGACCCTCAGGGTTCCTACGGAATGATCGGCCGGCTGGCATCCGGCCCCCATGATACCGGCCCTGAAAGCCTTACCAAACGGGAATTGCGCTGCGCAAATTCGCGTTTGTCGGCCGATCCGCGAATAACACTGACAACGATAGCCGCAGGTTCGTGGCACGCTCGTGCACTCGGGAGGAGCGTCCCGTCAAAGCTATGCGAGGGGCAAGTGGCGGGGCAACAGCCGGCCAGGGACGGTCAAATCTGTCTTCCCGCGCCAGGGATGGGGGCCTCGGTCGCAAGATCGAGGCCCTTTTCGCGGGTGTTTCTTTGGAATAACTCCACGAATGTATGAAAAGGCTCCCAAATAAGTGCTGATTACCCACTTTATTTCTAATAAATAAAACGTGGGAAACATTATCCCATTATTGATGAGAAATGACCTTCTGTGGGGTGAGCAAAGCCAGGGGTTATGCAGCACAGTGCCGGCCCACTACACTGGGCGGCCTACCAATCACAAGTGACGAGACGCGCCCTATGAAACGAAGAGACTTTGTCAGTGGCTTGAGCCTGGCGGCAGCAGTAACGGCCTGTAGCCAGCAGCAAGCGGATTGCGGGCCTGCCAATGGTCCATCCCGGGAGACCTTTGCGTGGAATATCGTCACATCGTGGCCGCCGGGGTTACCGGGGCTTGGTGTTGGTGTCGAGAACCTCGCCAGGCGAATTGAAAAAGCAACCAACGGCCGCCTGAAGATCAAGATATTCGCTGGCGGCGAACTGGTGCCTGCTCTTGAGGTCCTGGATGCTGTGAGTCGCGGCACGGTGCAGATGGGGCACGACTCCGCCTACTACCACCGCGGCAAAGTGCCGGCTGCGCAGTATTTCACGACCATCCCGTTCGGCCAGACAGTGCATGAGATCAATGCATGGATATATTACGGCGGTGGCCTGGAATTGTGGCGCGAACTGTATAAGCCCTTCAACGTGATTCCGTTTCCGGCGGGCAACACGGGCGTGCAGATGGCCGGCTGGTTCAACAAGGAAATCAATTCCGTCGATGATCTCAAAGGTCTCAAGATGCGCATACCCGGGATGGGCGGTGAAGTGATGCAGCGCGCGGGCGTCACGCAAGTC
>Ga0114950_10004019_pt1 | contig 11402 bp, 9 predicted proteins | sample N075metaG_FD_83503 | JGI IMG/M metagenome (GOLD analysis project Ga0114950, IMG submission 83503) | Deep subsurface microbial communities from Kermadec Trench to uncover new lineages of life (NeLLi) - N075 metaG | ecosystem: Environmental > Aquatic > Marine > Ocean trench > Sediment | place...
GAGCATGACGGCGGAAAGCGCGAAGAGCCCTCTTTCGACGAGCTTGGTTGGAACAGACGCATAGCCTTCCGCGGCGAATGCGACAACCGCGATGAGTCCCGCGGTTACGAGGACCGACCAGAGGCCGTCTAAAAGCGAGACGCCGTCGACCATCAGGAGGCTCGAATAGGCCATCATCAACGGAATGATGAAAAAACCTGCCGAAAGCTTGAGCGCTTCGACGGCGGTACGCATGGGCGACGCAGCGGCGATACCTGCGGCCGCGAAGGCAGCGAGAGCGATCGGTGGCGTCACGTTCGAGGTTTGAGACAGCCAGAAGATGATCATGTGGGCAACGATGACGGGCAAGCCCAGGCTCGAAAGTGCCGGAGCGGCCATGACCGCAATCACGATGTAAGCCGCGGTCACGGGAAGCCCCATCCCGAGAATGAGAGACGCCACGGCGATGAGGACGAGCGCGAGCCAGAGCACGCCGCCGGCGAGGTCGACGACCGACTCGGTGAACTGCAAGCCGATCCCGGTCTGGCCGATAACGCCCACAACGATACCCGCTGTGGCGCAGGCTGCGGAGATAGGGAGCGCCATCACGGCGCCCCGTTTCAAGCCGTCGAAGATGGTTCGGAAACCGACTCGGGTGCGGGCGCGGAGGGCTCCCGCGAGGATGACCGCGCCGCTTCCGATCGCGCCGACGATTGGCGGCGAATAGTTCAAGAGCAGGAGCACGGTGACGACGATGAGTGGCAAGAAGAAGTGATAACCGTCCCGTAATGTTCTCGCCACCTTTGGCGTGTCGGTGAGGCCACGAAGACCGAGCTTCGCCGCCATCAAGTGTACGAACAGAAGCGTGCACAAGAAATACAGGATCGCTGGAGCGATCGATATGACGACGATCTCGTTATAGGGCGTTCTCGTGAACTCCGCCATGATGAAAGCGCCAGCCCCCATGATGGGCGGCATGATCTGTCCGCCCGTCGAGGCCGCGGCCTCGATGCCTGCGGCTTGATCGGGGCGGTAGCCGAGCTTCTTCATCATGGGGATCGTGAGCGCGCCGGTCGTGACCGTATTCGCGATGGCGGAGCCAGAGATGGAGCCCATCGCCGCGGAGGCGACCACGCTCGCTTTGGCGGGGCCGCCGCGGTAGCGGCCCGCCGCGGCGAAAGCAAGGTCGATGAAAAAACGCCCCGCACCCGTAACCTCGAGAAACGCTCCGAACAGCACGAACATGAACACCGTGCTCGCGGCGATTCCGAGAGGTGTTCCGAAGATACCGGCGCCGGAAAAGACTTGAAAGCGTATGATCCGCTCGAAGGTAAAGCCGCGATTGGCCACGATGTCGGGGAGAAAGTTTCCGTAGGCGTTGTAGAGTATGAAGACGCCACCGATGGCGACCATGACCCAGCCTATCGAGCGCCGGGTCGCTTCGAATAAAAGAGCGACGAATAAGAGCCCGGCAAAATAATCGTGGGGTTTCAGACCGTTCAGGATGTGATCGATCGCGCGATAGTCGAAGCTCAGAATGACGTAGCCGCTATAGAGCGCGAGTGCCGCGAGCACGACGTCTACGCCGCGGCCGAGGCGGTATCGGCTCGAAGCCGGATCGCTCACGCACGGATGATAGAGAAAGGTGAGCACGAGCACCCAGGTGAGATGGACCGGGCGCATGAACGTGGCGCCGATCGAGCCCGTGAGACTCTGCCAGAGCTGGAAACAAGATAGGGCTATGGCCCCAACGAAGGCGATCCTTAAAAGAGTCTCCTCGAGGCGGGCCGATGCGTTACTTGGCTGCTCTTGCCCGTTTGGTTCCGAGGATCTCGTCATAGTAACGTTTGGCGCCGGGGTGAAGCGGCAGGGAGCCTATTGAAGCTGCGGTTTCGGGGACGATGAGCCGGGCCACGCGCGAGATCTTCTCCAACGTCCCACGAAAGTCGAACAACGCTTTGATGAGCCGGTAAGCCACGTCCTCATCCATGTCGCGATGGACGACCAGGAGGTTCCAGAGTGTCGGGGTCTGAACCGGCTCGTCAACGCCGCGATAGACCCCTGGCGGCACCGAGAACGTGGAATAAGCGGGGATGTGCGCCGTCACCTTCTTCATTTCCTCATCTGTGAAGGGAACGAGCACCATTTTGCGCGTGACCGCGAGCTCCACGACCGCGGCGATGCCGAGCCCGCCGGCGATGAAACCCGCGTCGATCGTGCCGTTCTTGAGCCCGTTCGACGTTTCCGAATAATTGAGTTGGCGAACAGTAAAGTCGCGCTCGGTAATTCCGAGTGCTGTGAGGATGTTCCACGCGGTTACGAAATTTCCCGAGCCGGGCGGGCCAACCGAGACCTTCTTGCCCCTTAAATCGTCGACCGATGTGATGCCCGAGCCCTCGATCGTCACAAGGTGAACGACGTTCGGATACATTTTGCCGAGAATCGCGAGCGGAAGCGGGTAGGGAAAGCGTCCCTCCCCGGCGACCGCGTCCGCGACCGAGTCCCCCTGGGCGAAGCCGACATGGCTTTCGAGCTTCGCGACTTGTACGAGGTTGGTCACCGACCCCGCCGTCACTTCAGCTTTGATGTTGATGCCGTCGACGTAACGCGACCAGATGGAAGCGAGCCCGCCCCCAAGTGGATAATAGATTCCCGACGGATTGCCAGTAGCAAAGGAAAGTGTCTGACACTGCACTACCTGTGGCGCAAGTAGGAATGCCGCAAGGAGAGCAACTCGGCCGACTGTGCCCATCCAACCCCCTTGAGGCAAGGATGTTATCACGCTCACCCGTCAGGCGTCAGCCTCGAGCGTCGGTCGCAGGTAGCCTGATCGCAGACTCACAGCCCGAGCGCTTGTCTAAAATAAGCGATGGTCTGCGTCAAACCGTCTTCGAGGCTGACTTTCGGGCTCCAATCAAGGAGGGTGTTCGCGAGGGTGATATCGGGTTGGCGTATTTTCGGGTCGTCTTCGGGCAGCGGCTTGAACGTTATCTCACTCTTCGAGCCCGTCATATCGACGATGACTTTTACGAGCTCGAGCATCGTCATCTCGGTTGGGTTTCCGATATTCACCGGGCCAGGATGTTCCGAGAACAAGAGGCGGCACAGACCCTCGACGAGGTCGTCCACGAAACAAAAACTTCTGGTCTGTTGTCCATTGCCGAACACGGTGATCGGCTCGCCCGTGAGCGCTTGGCTCACGAAGGCAGGGATGGCGCGGCCGTCTCGAACGCGCATTCTCGGCCCATAGGTGTTGAAGATGCGCGCGATCTTTACGTTGAGACCGTGGTAGCGGCGATAGGCGACGCTCATCGCTTCGGCGAAGCGCTTCGCCTCGTCATAAACGCCGCGTGGTCCGATCGGATTGACGTTGCCCCAATAGTCTTCCGTCTGCGGATGGACGAGCGGATCGCCGTAGACTTCCGACGTCGAGGCCAGAAGAAAAGCTGCATTCTTCGCTTTCGCGACGCCCAAAGTTTTGTGCGTTCCGAGCGAGCCGACTTTCAGAGTCTGGATGGGAAGCTCGAGATAGTCGATGGGGCTAGCCGGGCTTGCGAAGTGAAGGATGTAATCGATCGGACCGTCAATGTGAATCTCTTCCGTGACGTTGTGCTCGACGAGCGTGAAATGTGGATTTTTGATATGGGCGAGGTTTCTCGGGTTGCCGGTGATGAAGTTATCCATCCCGATGACTTCGTGATCCCGGGCAAGCAGATAATCAACGAGATGCGAGCCGATGAATCCAGCCGCGCCGGTAATGAGCGTACGTTTCGTCAAAACGCGTGCTTTTGGAGAACGGCGCGCCAAGTGCGCCAGAGGATTTGGAGATCGAGCGTGAGCGACCAGTTCTGGATGTAGTAGAGGTCGTGCTCGATCCGTTTCTCGATGGAAGTATTGCCGCGCCAGCCGTTCACTTGTGCCCAGCCCGTCATTCCGGATTTGACCTTGTGGCGGAGCATGTATTTCGGGATGCGGCTCTTGAACTCTTTGACGAAGTTCGGCCTCTCAGGCCGCGGCCCCACGAGGGACATGTCTCCCTTGAGCACGTTATAGAGCTGAGGCAGTTCGTCGACACTGAATCGGCGCAGAAGCTGGCCAAGGCCGGTACGTCTCGGATCCGCGGTAACGGCCATAATGGGTCCGGTCTCTTTCTCGGCTTCGTCTTCCATCGACCGAAACTTGAAAATCGTGAAGGACTTGTTGTCGAGACCCATTCGCTCTTGCTTGTAGAACACGGGACCCTTGGAGGTGAGCTTGATGAGCACGGCGATGATAGCGAAAGGGATGGAGAGGAGGGCGAGAAGTCCGCCGGAGACTGCCATGTCCATGACGCGCTTCACGAGCCAATCGAAGCCGCGAATAGGGGGCTGGGAGAGATTGATGATTGGCATTCCGTCGAGATCTTCGACCCCAGCGTGAAGCGCCGCATCGGTCAAGTAGTCCCAGGCGACTTTGACGTCGAGCGCCTCGCGATTCGCGAAGGCGACGAGGTGGCGGATCTTGTCGTGCGCTTCGAGTGGCAGCGCGATGTAAAGGGAGTCCACCGTTGCGCTCCCGACGATGTCGCTCACGTCGTCGACCGCGCCGAGGATCGGGATGCCGCGATGGCCCGTGAACTCGCCGCGCAGCTTGTCGTCGAGAAATCCGGTTACCCGGAAACCCATCTCTTGGTGGTCGATCAACTTGTCGGCGACCGTACGTCCAAGCTGGCCGGCGCCCGCAATCAAGATATTCCGGAGGCCTTCGCCGCGGCGCCAGCGGGCTTCTCGCTCGCGGCGGATGACCGTGCGCGCGAGGGTGAGCGCCGTAATGTCGAAGATGACGAACAGCCCGAGCACGAGCTGGGAGAACTCGTACCGTCCGGAGACCTCGGGCGGACCATACAGGTAGTAAACGCGGGCATAGAGGGCGGCGAAGAGTGTCGCGGCTGTCCCCATCGTCACCGCCCAGATAATCGAGAACAGCTCGTCTGTACGCGAGCGGATTCGCTTCAAGCTATAGAGCCCGTGCACATAGAAGAGGGGAGGCCACAGAAGAAGGATGAGCGGCAAAAGCAGCAAGTACTGGCTGAAGGGGTTGATGCCTTTGGTGATGTGGAACCACCCGAGCTCGAACCGCACGAAATAGGCAAGGCCGAAAGCGAAGCACGTTGCGATGAGATCGCCGGCCAGGTAAATGCCTGTCCAAATCCGGCTTTGCTGTTTAACCATTTAGCAGATGACTAGATGACCGGTCTGTTAGAGGCCGGCCGCCTTGGCACGGGTCCTAATGAACTCTTGCATGCGGTTTCGAAACGTTTCTCGCGAGAAGCCGAGCGCCCACTCGCGGAGCAGCTTTTTATTTACTCCTAGCGAGTATACCTTGTCAATCGCGCGCGATAGGGCTTCGGGTGTGGGCTCTCTGAAAAACACGCCTGTCTCTCCATCCCGCACGGTGTCGAGAGCGCCCCCTTCGCCATAAGCGACGACGGGCGCTCCGCAAGCTTGCGCCTCGAGAGGCACAATTCCGAAATCCTCGACTCCCAAAATCAAGCAAGCCCGACAAGTTTGGTACAGCTTGCGTAGGGACGCATCATCAGTCCAGCCGAGAAAACGGACGTTTGGGGGTGCTTCGGCCTTTAGCCGCGCTTCCGACGGCCCGCTTCCGACGATAACCAGCGCGTCTTTTCGATGGCGAAACGCCTCGATGGCGAGATCGATTCTTTTATAGGGTACGAGAGCGGAGACCACGAGGCAGAAGGATTGGCCGTCGGATTCGCCGGCGGACAGGGACGGCACGTAGAAGTCGGTGTCGACCGGCGGTGGGATCACCGCATCGGTAGCGCGGCCGTAATACTTGTCGATGCGCTCTGCGACATGCGTCGAGTTAGCGACAAAATGATCGACGCGGCTGGCCGAGGCGCGGTCCCAGGCGCGAAGCTTCTTTGCCACGGGGCCGTAGAGAAGCTTGGCCTTCAGCCCCGAGCCGAAATAGTCCTGAAACCGGTCCCAAACGTAGCGCATGGGGGTATGGCAGTAGCAGATGTGAAGTGCGCCCTCGGCCGGCTGGACCCCTTTGGCGACGCAATGCGAGCTCGAGAGCACGAGATCGAATCCGTCGAGGTCGAGCGATTCGATGGCCCAGGGGTGGAGCGGCAGATACCAGCGATATAGTTGCGCAACACCTGGAAGCTTTTGCGTAAACGCGGTACGGATCGGAAGTGATTCGATCCGGGGGCTCGTAGCACCCGCCACGTGCAGCAATGTGAAAAGCGTCGCGTCGGGAAAGAGCTCGCAGAAAACCTCGAGTACTTTCTCGCCACCGCGCAAGCCGGTGAGCCAGTCGTGGACGAGGGCGACCCGCATATCAGGAGAGAGCGGTCATGTAGGTCTCTTGGATCTGCGCCACCGCCTCCTCCCACGAGAAAAGTTCGGCGCGAAGACGGCCTTTCTGCTTTAGCCGCTCACGCGTCGCCTCATCGGTCAGGACTATCTTCATGGCCTCGGCGATCTCATCGACGTTATAGGGGTCGACGGTGAGCGCGGCATCGCCCACGACTTCGGGAAGCGACGAAATCTTGGACGTTACCACCGGCGTGCCGTTGGCCATCGCTTCGAGCGGCGGAAGGCCGAAGCCTTCATACAAGGATGGAAAGACGAACACGTCGGCGGCGCGGTACAAGGCTACGAGCGTCAGTTCGGGAACGAAGCCAAAGAAGCGTACATTGCCGCGCACTTTGTGTCGCTCGACAGCGCGCCGCAGCGAGGGATATTTCGACATTTCGTCCCCGACGACGATGAGGTTGACATCCGAGAACGACGGGTCCTCGCGTAGCTTGGCCAAGGCCGCGATCACGCGTTCGACGTTCTTGTGAGGTTTGATGTTGCCGACGAAGAGCGCGTTCCTGCCCGTGAGCTGAAAGCGCTGCCGCAACCGGTCGACCGCGCCCGGCTCGAGCTCTTCCATCATGATGGGGTCGATGCCGTTCGGGATGACGCGGATCTTCGCTTCGTCTACGTCGAAAAATCCGAGCAAGTCGCGCTTGGACGCTTTCGAGACTGTCATGACGACCCGCGCTTTTTCGAGCGCGCGGCCGATCATGAACTTCGCGTAATGTTTCGCCGAGGCCGAAGGCAAGTATTGCGGAAACAAGAGGTGGATGACGTCGTGGATGGTGACGACGGAGCGGCACGGCGTGAAAAAGGGAAGCACGTAATGAGGCGCGTGGTAGAGGTCGGCCCGAATCCGCTTGAGCGCGATCGGGATCGTGATGTGCTCCGAGAGCGAATAGTTACGCGCTTTGACGAAGTAAATCTTGAGCTTTGAGGATAGGGAGGACAATGAGCGCAGGAGGGCCTCGTCGCGCCGACAGCCCAGGAGGTAGTAGTCGTTATCTGAGTCCAGCGCGGGAAGGTGCCGGATCAAATTTCGCAGGTAGGTCCCAATACCGAAATCTTTGATCTTGCGGACGTCGATTGCGATCCGCATGATCCGCTACGCCCTCATCGACCCAGATGCTCCATGCAAACTCAGAGAACACTATCACGATTCGGCGCCCGTCGTTTGATTCATTTTGGCGCCGAGGTTCTTGAGCTCGACCGCGAGCTCGCTCTGAAGAACGTCGAGCTCAGTCGACGGGGTGAACACGTCGACGAAGCCGTCCCCGCCGAGGACGGTGTGAAGGCGGGCTTTGAGGGTCGCGCTCGACTCCGTGAACTTGACGCCGTGAAGCTGCAGCCCTTCGAAGCCTAGCTCTTGCGCTCCGCCTTTTCGAACCCAAACGATGCGCGCCGGGATCTCGAAGAGCTCCGCCTGCTTGTAGAGCGAAAGCTTGAGGGTCATATCGTGCCCTTCCACGAGCCGGCGATCGGTTACGATGCAAGCGCCCGTGACCGACATGTTGATGACGACCCCGTAAGCGAGTTTTTGGCCATCCTGGAAGACCGCGGCCGTCGCTGGGGTCCTCGGGGCCATCCGTCCGATCGCTCGTAGTCTATCGAACCGCGTCGCCATTAGAGCCGGTGCTCCTGATGCTTCTCACATGCGCCTCCAGGGCAATGCCACCTATGTTAGTTGGGTGAGTAATCCTAGTCGGATGGATAGCTCGTTGTCAATGCACTCCCGGCAGGTCGCGGCGACGGCGCCTCAGATAGCTGCGTTCGGTGTCGTTCGTGACGTGGGCGAGGGCTTCGTCATAGGCAGAGGCGGCCTCTTGCAGTCGGCCGGAGCGGCGCAAAAGGTCCGCCCGTGCGGCGTGGAGAAGGTAATAGTCGCCCAGACTGGCAACCTGTTCCAGCTCTTTCAGGCCGTCCTCTGGCCCGCGCGCCATGCCGATGGCCGCGGCCCGGTTCAACGCGACGATGGGCGAGGACGTGAGCTTCCACAGATGATCGTAGAGCTCGACGATACGTGTCCAATTGGTCGCCTCTGCTGACGCAGCGCTCGCGTGACAAGCGCTAATCGCCGCCTGAAGCTGGTAGGATCTCGGCCGCCGAAGGCGCATCGCGCGATCGAGATAGGTGAGGCCGAGAAAGATTTGCTTTTTATCCCAGAGAGCCCGGTTTTGCTCTTCGAGCGTCACGAGCTCCCCTGAATCCGATACGCGCGCGGTTCGGCGGGCGTCGTGAAGCAGCATGAGCGCCGTGAGCCCGAGAGCCTCGGGCTCGTCGGGCGCGAGCTCGCAGACGAGCTTAGAGAGGCGAATGGCTTCTGACGAGAGGTCTTGCCGAACGAGTACGTCGCCGGCGCTTGCCGCATAGCCTTCGTTGAAGATGAGGTAGAGCACGGAGAGCACGCCGTCGAGCCGCTCCGGAAGTCTAGGGGCGTCGGGGACTTGATACGGGATTCCGGCAAGGCGGATCTTTTTTTTCGCCCGCACGAGCCGCTGCGCCATCGTCGCTTCGGGGACGAGAAACGCGCGCGCGATCTCGCGGGTCGTCAGCCCTCCGAGCGTGCGCAGCGTGAGCGCGACCCGAGCTTCCATAGAGAGTGCCGGATGGCATGCGGTGAAGATGAGCTTGAGCTGATCATCGGCAATATGGGAGTCGTCTTCGGCGTCGGGCGCCGGGCTCCAGCGCTCAACCGTCATCCGGATCTCATCTTGCTTTGCGGCAAAGTTTCTCTCGCGGCGGAGACGGTCGATGGCTTTGTTCCGTGCCGTCGTGATGAGCCACGCCGCGGGCTCGTCCGGGATTCCGGCCTCGGGCCAAGTCTCGAGCGCGCGCGTCAAAGCGTCCTGGAGCGCGTCCTCGGCGCGATCGAAATCTCCGAGCTGGCGGATGAGGGTGGCGAGCACGCGTCCCGAGTGATCTCGAAAGACGCGTGCCGCGGCCTCCCTCGTTGACGGCGTCACCTCATTCCTGATCGAAATTCAGGATGGGCCGGATCTCGATCGAGCCGTGTTTCGCTGTCGGGATCCGCTTCGCATATTCGATCGCCTCGTCTAGATCCTTGCATTCGAGAACGTAGAGCCCGCCGAGCTGTTCCTTCGTCTCCGCAAACGGCCCGTCGATCGTCGTGGTCTGGCCGTCACGCACCTTCACCGTCGTGGCCGCGCCCACGCCCTCGAGCGCATTGCCAAACTGGAACATGCCGTTTTTCTTGACCTCGTCCGAGAACGCGAAATAGGCCCCCATATAGTCGTCGAACTCTTTTGTGCCGGGTTTCGGCTCCTTCGCCTCGTCGGAATAAATCAGCATCGCATATTGCATTTCGTTTCTCCTTTCATCCCTTTCATTTTGGAGACGAACGAGGTTCTTCTAGATCGACCGTCACGCCAAGGAGTCGATCAGTTCTTGCCAGGAATCAAGCTCCCGGGAGGGCGTCACCTTAGCGGCGAGCTTTTCACCGGCGAGCTCGAGCCTCCGGTAGAACACATCGTCATGCTCCGCCCGCTCGAGAAGTGTTGCCAGGCTCCGCGCGTCTCCGGCGGGGAAATATCCCGGAAAGTACGCGCCTAGCAGACCTTCGACGCCTGGCACCCGACTCGCGAGGATGGGGGTGCCGAGAATGAGGGCTTCGGAGAGCACGTTCGCTCCGCCTTCGGAGCGCGACGTCAATAACAGGATATGGCTCCGCGCAATAAGAAGCCTGGCTTCTTTGTGCGAGACCGGGCCGATCCAGCGATAGCGCGTGTTCTTGCTCGCGGTCTCTGTCGCACGCTTTTCCATCTTCGAAGACCCGGCCGCGCCAGCGTGCACGAGTTGCCCCCGCGACGTTTTCGGAAGCAGGGCCATGGCTTCGGCAGCGAGCAGCGGGTCCTTGACTTCGCGAAGATGTGCCACGAGGCAGGCCTGAAAACAATTGGCCGCTTTCGTGATCGCGCGCGCGATCGGCTGCGCGGATTGATAAATCACCGTCGTCTTCGGTCGGAGCGATCGGTCGAGAATATCGAGCGCGCCCGGCTGGAGCACGACGATATGCGTCGCAAGCTCGAGCGAGCGGAGTACGGTCTCGTCATCCGGCAAGTCTTGATAGAGGTCGGTGCCGGTCATCGCGACCACGAGCGGTTTATTGGGGAAGGACGCTTTGAACACTTCGATCGACCCGGAGCTCTTGCGAGCGTGGAGCGCTATGAGAAGGTCGGCTTCTTCGTTCTCATATTGCTCGAGCATGACGGGGTCGTGGCCAAGCTTTCGCAACAACTCTTCCCATCGCTGAGCGGTGACCTCGTTCCCGGTCACTTGCCCCTGTAGAGACGGCTCGCTTCCCGGCGTGATGATCGCGATTTTCATCCTAGTTCCGGAATGGCCCCGGCCGTTTTGGAGCAAGAACATCTCACCGCAGAGACGCAGAGCGCGCAGAGAAGAAAAGGGTGCACTCGATCTCCCGCGCGGTTCGTAGGTGTCATTTTCAACGGCAATTTCTAGCCTCAAATTGAACGAAATGCTGGATTGTGCTCTGCGTCCTCGGCGTCTCTGCGGTTCAAGAGTTCTTAGATTTACCTGGCCAAGCTCCCGGCTCGCGGCTTTCACTAGCCCCTAATTCTAGCCAGGTAAACCTGAAAGCTCCGCCGTCCGCATGAGACGCCTTAAGAATGGCCACACAGACACAGAGTTTCGAAAACACCGAGTGCTCTTCGCTCACGCTTTCTCTGTGCCTCTGTGCCTCTGTGGCCATCCCTTTTGGTTGCGACCGCAGGCTGTGCTGGACGAAGTTCGAAGTGTGAACAAAATCCTCGCTTCTGACGGGTTAGGGCCTGAATCCACCACACAGCTGACTCTCATCCCCACATTGGTACAAAATCTTCGGTTCTGACGGGTCTGAGGCTAAGCCGGCAAGTAGAGCTCCTCTCTTGTTGCTTTTCTTCTCTTTGCGCCTTTGCGCCTTTGCGGCTTTGCGCCTTTGCGTTTCGCTTTCCTAATTTTGATCTTTCTTGAGCTTTGACGCTCTAGCGGATACGAAAGATGCGGGGCATCAGCAAGAGGAGCTCTTCTCGCGCTAGC
>Ga0114950_10004020_pt1 | contig 11400 bp, 9 predicted proteins | sample N075metaG_FD_83503 | JGI IMG/M metagenome (GOLD analysis project Ga0114950, IMG submission 83503) | Deep subsurface microbial communities from Kermadec Trench to uncover new lineages of life (NeLLi) - N075 metaG | ecosystem: Environmental > Aquatic > Marine > Ocean trench > Sediment | place...
GAGTGCCGCGGGCAATCAACGCAGTCGGCGCCGCCGGCGCAGCGGTCGACGAAGAATTCTACCGGCGCCATGGCCTAGACACGGTACCAATCCGCGGACCGCTCGCCGCCAACACATCGGTGGGAACCATATCCGGTTGGATGGCGGCGCTGGAAATCAGCGCCGGGTGGGGCGGCCGCATGCCCCTCGAGCGGCTGCTCGAGGAGGCGATTTATTATGCCCGCGAAGGCTGCCTGGTCACCGAAACCCAGTATCGCAACACCAGCGCAAAAAAAGATGTATTGATCGACGTGCCAGGCTGGGCCGACACATTCCTGATCGACGGCGTTGTGCCGGCCACTGGTGCTTTATTCAAGCAGCCGGCTTTGGCCAAAACCCTGGAGCGGCTGGCCACCGCCGGCCTCGACGACTTTTACCGCGGCGAGCTGGCGCGGGCGCTGGGGGCCGATCTGGCGCGCGCCGGCAGCCCGATCACCGCCGACGATCTCGCCCGTCAGCAGGCAGTGGAAACCGAGCCGCTCGCGGTCAAACTCGGGCCGGGTACCGCCTATAACGTGACGCCGCCCTCGCAAGGCGTTACCTCGCTGATAATTCTCGGCCTGTTCGACCGGCTCGATTGTGCCGAAGCGGAAGGTTTCGATCATGTCCACGGTGCGGTAGAGGCCTCCAAGCACGCCATTCTGACGCGCAACCGGTTTGTCACTGATCCCGTTTACATGACCCGTAGCCCTCAGGACTTTCTGTCCGATCGGGCACTCGACGAAATGGCCGGTCAAATCGACAAGAACCGGGCCATGGCCTGGCCAGCACCGAGCGTGCCCGGCGATACGGTGTGGCTGGGCGCGGTCGACGGCGAAGGCCGGGCGATCAGCTTTATCCATAGTATCTATTGGGAGTTCGGTTCCGGCGTGGTGCTGCGCGACACCGGGGTGCAGTGGCAAAATCGGGGCAGCAGTTTCTCGCTGAACAGCGATGAACAAAATTATGTGCTGCCCGGACGCCTGCCGTTCCACACCAACAATCCGGCGTTGGCGTTGCTCAACGACGGACGGGTGATGGTCTATGGCGCCATGGGTGGCGAAGGCCAGCCACAATCCCAGGCCGCCGTATTCACCCGCTACGCCTATTTCGGCCAGAGCGTGCAACAGGCCATCACGGCGCCGCGCTGGGTGCTCAGCCGAACCTGGGGCGCACCGCGAACCGATTTACGGGTCGAAAGCCGCTTTTCCGACGAGGTCGTCGCGGCACTGCGCACGGCCGGGCACGAGGTCACTGTCGTCGGCGACTTCGACGATGTGATGGGCCACGCTGGCGCCATCGTGCTGCACCCGTCGGGTCTGATGGAGGGTGGCAACGACCCGAGGTGCGACGGCGTCGCAGCAGCATTCTAGTGTTCGGCGCTCTAAACCGCTGTACGTTTTGCAAGTTTGCGACAATGCATTTTCCAAACAAAAACTAATTCGCTACAATGTTTCCATAACCCTGCCACTAGGCCAATTTTGAGGATATTCCGGGGATGTGCGGAATCGTCGGACTGTATCTAAAAAACCCGGCTCTGCGGAGCGATCTGGGCCTCCACATTACATCGATGCTGGGTGAGATGAGCGAACGCGGGCCCGACAGTTCGGGCATCGCGATCTACCGCCAGCCGGCTCCCGAAGGTTACGGGAAAATCACGCTGCAGACCGCCGACCCGGCGCCCGACTGGCCGAGCCTGGGCGACGAAATCGCCGCCGCACTGGGCGACGTCGCGAAATTGCGCGAGGTTGGCTCGCACTGTGTTTTAGTCGTTGCGGCGGCGGCCAGCGAAATTCGCGCCTGGCTCACCACGAATCATCCCGACATTCGTATCGTCAGCCTTGGCCACGTCATCGAAATCTTCAAGGATGTCGGCTTGCCCGACGATGTTACCGCGCGCTTCGGAATATCCGCGCTGGAAGGCACCCACGCGCTCGGTCACACCCGTATGGCGACCGAAAGCGCGGTGACTACCGAGCATTCCCATCCCTTTTCGACAGGTGAAGATCTGTGCCTGGTTCACAATGGGTCATTGTCTAACCACAATCGACTACGGCGCTGGCTGCGCCGTCGCGGTGTCGAGTTTCAAACCGACAACGATACAGAAGTTGCCGCCGGATATCTGACCCACCACCTGCGTGAAGGCGCCAGCCTGCGTGAAGCTTTGGAGGCGGGACTGACCGATCTCGATGGTTTCTTCACCTTCGCAGTGGGCACCCGCGACGGTTTCGCGGTGGTGCGCGACGCGGTGGCATGTAAACCAGCGGTGCTGGCAGAGACCGACGATTGGGTTGCGATGGCATCGGAATACCGGTCGATTGCACAACTTCCCGGTGCCAAGACAGCGACCATCTGGGAGCCCGAGCCCGAGACTATCTACACGTGGGGTAACGCTTGATATGCCCATTGTCGATCTCGATGATTCAAGCGTGCGGGAACTCAATCAGCGCCTTCACGACCTCGCCCCGGGCACCAACGAGAGCGAATGGTCGGTCATCAATGCGAACGGCCGCCACGCCATCGGTGTCGGTCTCGATGCGGCGATAAACTTAGAAATCGATGGTCATGTCGGCTACTACTGCGGCGGCATGAATAAGCAGGCTTCGATCATGATCGAAGGTAACGCCGGACAGGGCTTGGGCGAAAATATAATGTCAGGCATCGTCCACTGCAGGGGCAACGCATCCCAATCGGCGGGCGCGTCGGGCCATGGCGGCATGGTCATCGTCGAGGGTGACGCCAGTTCGCGCTGCGGCATTTCCATGAAGGGTGTCGACATTGTCATTGGCGGCTCGATCGGTCATTTCAGTGCGTTTATGGCCCAAACCGGCCATTTGGTTGTTTGCGGCAACGCTGGCGACAATCTTGGCGATTCTATCTACGAAGCAATTATTTATGTCGGCGGCGATGTCGGCAGGCTTGGGGCCGATTGTATCGAGGAAGACATGACTGACGAGCATCAGCGGACATTGGCGGATTTGCTGGATAAATCGGGGTTTGGTGGCAATGTCAGCCGTTTCCGCCGGTTCGGCTCGGCGCGCGAGCTGTACAATTTTAATATCGACAACGCCGGCAGCTATTGAGGGATTGGCAGTGGTCGATGAACGTAAACTAAAACAGTCGGAAACATTTCCGCCCGAGACAATTGCCGAGATACAGCGCGCCGCGGACGAAGGTATCTATTCGATCCGTGGTTCCGGCGCCAAGCGGAAGATCCCCAACTTCGACGACCTGGTTTTTCTCGGCGCTTCGATGTCGCGCTACCCGCTCGAGGGTTACCGGGAAACGTGTGGAACCAACGTGACTATTGGCGCTCGAAACGCAAAAAAACCGATCGAGCTCGACATCCCGATTACCATCGCCGGCATGAGCTTCGGCGCGCTCGGCGCCAACGCCAAACAGGCGCTCGGTATGGCGGCCACCATGATGGGCACTTCGACGACCACTGGCGATGGCGGTATGACCGACGAGGAACGCGAGGCCTCGAAAATTCTGATCTACCAATACCTGCCATCGCGCTACGGTATGGACCCCGACCAGTTGCGCCGCGCCGATGCGATAGAGATCGTCATTGGACAGGGCGCCAAGCCAGGCGGCGGCGGTATGCTGCTCGGCCACAAGATCACCGATCGAGTTGCCGAGATGCGCGATCTGCCAACGGGGATCGATCAGCGTAGCGCCTGCCGCCATCCCGATTTCACCGGGCCCGACGATCTGCAGATCAAGATCCAGGAGCTACGCGAAATCACCGACTGGGAGAAACCGATCTACATCAAAATCGGCGCCTCGCGGACCCATTACGATGTGATGCTGTCGGTCAAAGCTGGCGCCGACGCGATCGTGCTCGATGGCATGCAGGGCGGCACCGCGGCGACCCAGGATGTTTTTATCGAGGATGTCGGCATTCCAACTTTGCCGGCGCTGCGCCAGGCTGTCGAGGCGCTACAGGAGCTCGATCTGCACCGCGAGGTCCAATTGATCGTCTCCGGCGGCATCCGAACCGGGGCCGACGTGGCCAAGGCCTTGGCGATGGGCGCCGATGCGGTGTCTATAGGTATGGCGTCGCTGATGGCGTTGAACTGCAACGCTCCGCTTTATGTCGAAGATTACGAAGCGCTGGGGACACGGCCGGGTTTTTGCCACCACTGCCATACCGGACGCTGCCCGGTCGGCATCACAACGCAGGACCCGAAACTGGAGGCCCGTCTCGACCCCGAGGAAGGCGCGCGCCGGGTGCGCAACTACCTGACAACGCTAACCCTGGAGTGCCAGACGCTGGCGCGCGCCTGTGGCAAATCCCATGTCCACAATCTCGAACCCGAAGATCTTGCCGCGCTGACAATAGAGGCCGCTGCCATGGCCGGGGTGCCGCTGGCCGGCACCGACTGGATTCCCGGTCGCAACGGCGCCTGAATACCCAACGAATTAATAAGCCGAACAAGACATAAAACAAGCGCTGGCATCGCCGCGCAACAATAATAAGGGAGAGCCGGTCATGAGCGTGGAACTCGCCGATATCGCCAAGGAACGGGGAATTAAATACTTCCTTGTGAGCTTCGTTGACTTGTTCGGCGTGCTGCGCTCGAAGCTGGTGCCGGCCGGCCGCATCCATGACATCCAGCGCGACGGCGCCGGATTCGCCGGCTTTGCCGCCTGGTTCGACATATCGCCGGCCGACCCCGATATGCCGGTGATGGCCGATCCGTCGAGCCTTCTCCAATTGCCATGGCGGCCCGAGGTCGCATGGGTCGCTGGCGACCCTTACATGGAGGGCGAACCGGTCGAATCGGCGCCGCGCTGGGTCCTGAAACGGCAGATCGAGCGGGCCAAGGCAGCCGGCTACCAGATGAAGACCGGCGTCGAATGCGAATTCTTTCTGGTCAACGAGGACGGCACCGCAATCTCCGATCCCCGCGATACCCAATCCAAGCCGTGTTACGACCAGAGCGCCCTGATGCGCCGTTTCGACGTCATTGCCGAAATTTGCGACTGCATGGTCGAGTTCGGCTGGCAGCCCTATCAGAACGACCATGAGGATGCCAACGGCCAATTCGAAATGAACTGGGAGTACGACGATTGTCTGCTAACCGCCGACCGGCATGTCTTCTTTAAGTTCATGGCCAAGGCGATCGCCGAAAAGCATGGCCATCGCGCAACCTTTATGCCGAAACCGTTCGCCAACCTGACCGGCAACGGCTGCCACATGCACGTGTCGTTGTGGAACGGCGAAGAAAACTTGTTTTTCGACGGCAATGGGGAACTGGGTTTATCGGCACTCGCGTACCAGTTTCTCGGCGGCGTCCTGCATAACGCGCCGGCGTTGTGCTCTTTCTTCAATCCGACCGTCAACAGCTACAAACGCATCAACGCGCCAACAACGGTCTCGGGCGCCACTTGGGCGCCCAATACCATTACCTACGGCGGCAATAACCGCACCCACATGGTGCGCATTCCCGGCGCCGGCCGGTTCGAATTGCGGCTGATGGACGGGGCCGCCAATCCCTATCTAGCGCCAGCTGCCGTGCTCGCCGCCGGCCTCGACGGCATCGAACACGAGCGCGATCCCGGCAAACGTCTCGACATCAATATGTACACCGAAGGCTACAAGGCGCGCGGTGCGAAACGATTACCGCTGTATTTGCTCGATGCGATCCGTCTGACCGGGAAGAGTAAAATGCTACGGTCTGCGTTCGGCGATCAGGTGATATCGAGCTATGTCAAGCTGAAGCAGCAGGAATGGGACTCCTACGCCAGCCACATCACCGAGTGGGAGCGTGAAAACGCGCTCGACGTTTGAAGCAGCAACCGGCTGAACGATGCCCTGGAACCTTCTGAAATACGGGCTGTCGCGCAAGAGCCACGGACCCGCGCATTGCCCGACGCAACCAACGCTGAACCCGGCCTATGACGTGGTTATCGTGGGGGCCGGCGGACACGGGCTGGCGGCCGCCTATTATCTGGCGCGCGACTGGGGCATCCGTAATATCGCGGTGCTCGAAAAGGGTTACTTGGGCGGCGGCAACACGGCCCGCAACACGACTATCATTCGAGCCAATTACCTCACCCCCGAGGGCGTGGCGTTCTATCGGGAATCGGTCGAGCTGTGGCGCGAACTCGACCGCGAGCTCGATATCAATCTGATGTACAGCGAGCGCGGTCACCTGACGCTGGCGCACTCCGATGGCGCGGTACGGACCGCGCGCTGGCGCGCCGAGGTCAACAAGCATCTCGACGTCGATTCGGAACTGATTTTTCCCGACGACATCGCCCGTATCTGTCCGCAACTCAACCTGTCGCAGGATGTACGTTATCCAATACAGGGCGCGCTGTATCACCCGCCGGGTGCAATCGCGCGGCATGACGCCGTGGCCTGGGGCTATGGGCGCGAAGCGTGCCGCCAAGGCGTCGAGATTCATCAGTTGACGGAGGTCGAGGATATTCTCACCGAAGGCGGACGCGTCACCGGGGTCAAGACCAACCACGGCATAGTCCACGCCGGCAAGGTGCTGCAGGCGGTCGCGGCGTCGTCGACACTGCTCGCCGATATGGCCGGGTTTCGGCTGCCGATCCATACCGTGCCATTGCAGGCGTGCGTGTCCGAACCTTTGAAGCCATGCCTTGATCCCATCATCGTGTCGGGTTCTCTGCATGTCTACCTCATGCAAAGCGCGCGCGGAGAGTTCGTCATGGGCGGGGCGACCGACCCCTACGCGCTGTATTCGACGCGCACGACGCTCGATTTCAAAGAAGGGCTGGCGGCGCATATATTGGAGCTTCTGCCGATGCTGGCGGAAGTATCGGTGATGCGCGAGTGGGCCGGCATGGCCGATATGACGCCGGATTTTTCGCCGATCATGGGCCGCACGCCGATCGAGAACTACTACATCGACGCCGGTTGGGGCACCTGGGGGTTCAAGGCGACGCCGGTGTGCGGCAAGCGCATGGCCGAGTGCGTCGCGACCGATACCCAACCCGATTTGCTGCATCCGTTTCGGCTATCGCGCTTCGCCGAACTCGATTTCGTCGGCGAGCGCGGCGCCGCCTCGGTCGGCCATTAGGGGACTGTCATGAAAATCATGGATTGCCCCTTGAACGGCCCCCGCAATATCTCCGAGTTCATCTGTGGGGGCGAGGTGCGTGAGATGCCGGACCCGGCAACCTGCAGCGACGGCGCCTGGGTGGATTATCTGTTCATGGAAAACAACAAAGCGGGCGTGATTTACGAGTGGTGGTGCCACACGCCCACCACCTTTTGGTTCATCGCCCGCCGAGACACAAGGAGCGAGGAAATTATCGAGACCATGACCGTCGCCGAATTTTCCGCCGCCGGCGAAGGCAGCCAACCATGAACGAGCCGGCTTCCGAACGGCTTGAGGCGCCGTTTGGCAGATTTATCGACCGGCAGAAGCCGCTGTCGTTCACCTTCGACAGCGCGTCCTATGCCGGCTATGAGGGCGACGTTATCGCCAGCGCGCTGGCGGCGTCAGGCCGCTGGGTGATCTCGCGTTCGTTCAAGTATCACCGGCCGCGCGCCGTCCTCTCCATGGCCGGTCACGATGCCAACGCCAAGGTCCAGGTGGGCAGCGAACCTAACGTCAACGCCGATCTCCGCGCGGTCAGCGACGGGCTCGCGGTCTCCCCGGTCAATTTCAGCGGCTCGCTCGACCACGACCGGATGGCGATCCTCGACCGCCTTGGCCGGTTCATGCCGGTCGGTTTCTACTACCGCAGTTTCTTTCGTTCGCCCGGCGGTTGGCGATTTTGGGAACCGATCATTCGCCGGCTAGCCGGGTTAGGTACGGTCGACCCGCAAACCGAACACACCTATCACGACAAGCAATACCGGTTTTATGACACCGTCGTCGTGGGCGGCGGTCCTGCTGGCTTAAGCGCCGCTCAGACGCTGGCCGACACCGGTGGATCGGTATTGCTTGTCGAAGATGCGCCGCAGCTCGGTGGCGCGCTGAATTATCAACGCCTCGATATCGACCGCGACTGGGGCGGCGCTCTGTGCGATCGGCTGGTCAGTGAGCTAGCAGCGTACCCGAATGTCGAAATTATGACCGAAGCAGTCGCCACCGCGCTTTATAGCGATGGTTGGGTGTCGGTGGTGCGCGGCAACCGGCTTTTCAAGATCCGCGCCGGCGCGGTGATCGTAGCGACCGGCGCCATCGAACAGCCCGCGGTCTTTCGCAACAACGACCGGCCGGGGGTTCTACTGGCAACCGGCGCAAGCCGCCTGATGCGGCTCTATGGCGTGCGCCCGGGCCGCAGCGGTGTCGTGCTGACTGCCAACGATGCCGGCTACGGCTTCGCGCTCGATTGTCTCGACGCCGGTATCGAAGTCGCGGCCGTTGTCGATATGCGTAGCGAACCGCGCGGTTCGCTACATGCCGCCGCAGTGGCGCGCGGGGTCAATGTGCGCGCGGGCGAAGGCATCGCCGAGGTAAGCGGACGCGATCGAGTGAGTGGCGTTGAGACAGCGCGCCTGACCGGCAAAGGAAAATGGGAACGAGGCGGCGTTTCCCTCACTTGCGATTTCGTGGCTATGTCGGTGGGCCATACCCCCAACGGGTCGCTAATCTGGCAGGCTGGTGGGGCATTTGCCTATGACAATGCCCTCGCCATACACCTGATCTCGCAACTACCGGATAAGGTCTTCGCAGCAGGTTCGGTGAACGGCGTGGTATCGACCGATAAATGTATCGCCGACGGCGCGCGCGCCGCCACGGCGGCGCTTGGCCTGACACCGGAACAACCCGACCGCGTCGACGACCCCACCGCCGTCGGCGCTTGCCATCCCTATCCCATTTTACCCCACCCCAAAGGCCGCGACTTCATCGATTTCGACGAGGATTTACAGGTCAAAGATATTCTCAATACGCTCGCCGACGGCTATCGCCACATGCAACTGGTCAAGCGCTATTCGACCTTAGGGATGGGACCGAGCCAGGGGCGTCATTCCAACGCCAACGCCCTGCGCATATCGGCAGACGCGCAAGGAATCGCCAACGATGCCGCCGGCGTGCCGACGACGCGCCCGCCCTACCGGCCCGAGAAGATTTCGGTGCTCGCCGGCCGTTCGTTCGAGCCGGTTCGCCGCACCGCAATGCACCACCGCCACCTCGAAGCTGGCGCCCGGATGATGCAGGCTGGCGCCTGGATGCGCCCGGCCCATTACGGCGGCAACACTGATGCGCAGGCAGTGATCGCAAACGAAGTTTCCAACTGCCGCACCAATGTCGGACTTATCGATGTGTCGACGCTCGGCGGGATCGATGTGCGCGGGCCCGACGCCGCCGAATTCGTCGAGCGGATCTACACCTGGGCCTATGCCAACCAGAAGGTCGGCCGGGCGCGTTACCTGCTGATGGTCGACGAGACCGGCGTCATCATCGACGACGGTGTCTCCTGCCGGTTTCATGATCGGCATTTCTATCTCACGGCGACAACGACAGGCGTCGATGCCGCCTACCGCCACATGCTGTTCTGGAATGCGCAATGGCGGCTCGACATCGATATCACCAATGTAACGGCGGCGTACGCGGCGGTAAACATCGCCGGCCCAAACGCGCGCAAGGTGGTCGAACGGGTTTGCGACGATGTCGATGTGTCGGCAGAAGGTTTCCCCTATTTAGGCGTTCGGGAAGGCCATGTTGCCGGCATTTCGGCGCGTATGCTGCGGGTCGGTTTCGTCGGTGAACTTGGCTACGAGTTGCACGTGCCGGCGATGGCCGGCGAAGCCTTGTGGGACGCGTTGATCGCCGCCGGCGCGGATTTTGGTATCGCGCCCTTCGGTGTCGAGGCCCAGCGCGTCATGCGGCTGGAAAAAGGACACCTCATCGTCGGCCAGGACACCGACGGCCTGACGACGCCGCACGAGGCCGACATGGGCTGGGCGTTGGCCAAGAAGAAACCATTTTATGTCGGCGGAAAATCGGTGGAACTTTACGGGCACACCGACCTGAAACGGCGTTTGGTCGGGTTCCAACTCAGCGACCCTGACGATCCCTGCCCGCAAGAATGCCATCTGGTTATTCGCGATGGCGAGATCACCGGACGGGTCACCTCGGCTACCCGCTCGCCAACCCTGAATAAAGTAATCGGGTTGGCCTATGTCGCGCCCGACCAGGCCGAACACGGCACGGATATCGAGATACGTATAGATCGAGGGCAAGTGGTGCCGGCGAGTGTCGTGCCTCATCCGTTTTATGATCCCGACAATGCGCGGCAGGAATTATAGGCGTTATGGCAACAATCAACCCCACCGACGCGCCCCGCCGCAGCTTCGTCTATCGCAAACTTCTAGATGCCAACGCCACGTTCGACAGCTTGGGCGATGGCGCTATCGCGACGAACCTACCGGATGTTGACGCCGAGGCCGTGGAGCGAATGGCGGTCAGCGATCTTTCCGGCTTGCCGCGCATAGGTTTTAAGGGCCGGGATACGCTCGACTGGTTGCGCGCGCGTGGATTCGAATGTGGTAACAAGCCCAACCGCACCTACCGCCAGCCCAACGGTGTGCTCGCCGCTCTGCTGGCGCCCAACGAGGTATTGCTCTTGTCGCCTCTCGCCGGGCCGGACTTAACGTTGCTGGGGCTGGCCGACACCTGTTCGCTCGATGACGAAATACGGCGCTATCCGGTGCCGCGCGCCGATGCCAATTTCGAATTTCTGGTAAGCGGTCGCCATGCGGCGGAGATGTTTGCCAAACTCTGCGGCGTCGATCTGCGGCCCGCGGCCTTCGCTGCCGATGGAGTGGCGCAGACGTCGGTTGCGCGGCTCAACGCCATCGTCGTGCGCGCCGATGTCGGTGATATCCTGGCCTTTCGAATTCTCGGTGACAGCGCTTCAGCGGAGTATATGTGGGAAAGCTTAAAGGACGCGATGAGCGAATTCAGCGGCGGGCACTGTCAGACCAAATCGGATCAATTAAAGGGAAGGAATCCCGGCACCGTGCGCTAATTAAGCGGCGGTCTCTTGTCGGCCCACGGCCGCGCAGCCTCGAACGCGGCGGCGGCGCGGAAGATATCCACCTCACCCAGATGGCGCCGACGATCTGCATGCCGACCGGCAAGCCGTCAACGAAGCCGCACGGAACGGAGGCCGCGGGCAGCCCCGTCAGGTTGAACGGGTAGGTGTAGGTAATCCAGCCGATGTTGTTGTCCGGCGAGCCCCGCCCCGGTGGGTAGTCGTTACCGACATCGAAGGCGGTGACCGGCAAGGTCGGCGTCAGCAGCAAATCATAGCCCTCGAAAAACTCGCACATCTTGTTGCGCAAATCGTAACGCTCGAACAGGCTTTGTCAGACTAATACCAGCGGTCATAGGGAATGACTGTTGTGAGCCCAATCGCGTAGCCCGATGGACCTGATCGTCGGAC
>Ga0114950_10004022_pt1 | contig 11397 bp, 10 predicted proteins | sample N075metaG_FD_83503 | JGI IMG/M metagenome (GOLD analysis project Ga0114950, IMG submission 83503) | Deep subsurface microbial communities from Kermadec Trench to uncover new lineages of life (NeLLi) - N075 metaG | ecosystem: Environmental > Aquatic > Marine > Ocean trench > Sediment | place...
AAGCCGAGCTGCAACACCTTGCCGACGACCGCAAGGTTCGTTCGGTTGACGGCCTCTCCGACATGTTGCGCGACATCGGCCCTCTAACAGCTGACGAGGCGTCGGCCCGCAGTCTTGAGCCAGACACGACCGCAGCATGGCTCGAGGAACTCGCGCACACTGGAAGAGCGGTAGAGCTGCTTGTCAATGGCACAAGGCGCTACCTCGCTGTCGAAGATGTCGCGCGCCTCCGAGACACGATTGGTGTCCAGCCGCCTCCCGGGGTGGCAACCGATTTCCTTGAACCTGTACCAGATCCTCTTGGGGACGTCGTGGGGCGGTACGCCCGGACCCACGGACCGTTTTCGATTGCACAAGCCGCAGAGACAATCGGGCTCCCGTCAAGCACCGTCAGCGAGGTGTTGACGCGCCTCGAACAAGAGGGCAAGGTGACACCGGGAGCGTTCACGCCAGGAGGCACCGAGCACGAGTGGGTATCAGTCGATGTGCTGCGACGGCTGCGCCGCAAGACCATCTCCAAACTGTCCCGGCAGGTCGAGGCAGTCGATCGTCAGCAATTCGCCCGATTCCTGACCAGCTGGCAGGGCGTCAACACGGACAAACGATCTTCGATGGCCGACACATTGCGACAGCTTGAGGGGGCGTCACTTATCGCAAGTACTTTCGAGTCGGGAGTGTTGTCATCCCGAACCGTAAATGTGAGGACAGAACTCGACTCACTCCTCGCAACGGGCACCGTTGTGTGGATCGGGAGAGAACCCGTCGGCCCGCGAGATGGAAGAGTCTCGTTCTACATGAGAGAGAATGTTCCCTTGTTGTGGTCAACTGGGGAGGCCGAACATCTGCAGTCAACTGCGCACACAGCAATCGTCGACCATCTCACTGGCCACGGAGCTTCCTTCTTCCCTGAGCTCTACCAGGCCATCGGAGGAGGAGACCAAGGCGATGCGCTCGATGCCCTGTGGGACCTTGTGTGGGCCGGCCAAATCACCTCCGATTCGATCGGTGCCCTTCGGGCATTCACCACCAAAGGACGACGACCGGCACAGAGGCGCCATCTCCCTTCGGCAACTCCACCCGCGGCCACCGGACGGTGGTATCTCACAAGCACACTCCTCACCCACCAACCGAACCCAGAGGAGAGGGCAATCGCAGTCAGCAATGCACTCGTTGCGCGCTATGGCATCGTGACACGAGATCTGGTTCTGACGGAGGGCATCACTGGTGGCTTCACAGGTCTCTACCCCGCCCTATCGGGTCTTGAGGATGTGGGGCAACTGCGCCGAGGCTACTTCGTTGAAGGTCTCGGGGGTGCACAGTTCGGCACGCCCGGCTCAATCGACCGTCTACGAATGTCTGTGAAGCATGTGTCTGACGAGAATCGCGTCGAACTGCTCGAAGCAGGCGACCCGGCCAATCCGTACGGATCGATCTTCCCGTGGCCTGAGAGCGAGGGCAAACCGACACGGACAGCTGGGGCGACCGTCGCCACATCCGACGGGGAAGCGACCGCTTGGATGGACCGAGCGGGCAAGCGAGTAGTTCTGTTCTCAGATGAACTCGGTGTATGCGCAAACGCAATCGAGGACCTCGCACGGCGCCATGGACGCGCACAGATCGAAGTCGTCGATTCGACACCGCTTGTCGACCATCCAATCGCAGCAGCCCTGCGCGAACGAGGCTTCTCTGCCGGATACAAGGGGTATACGCTTGGTAGGGATCGAACAGGAGGCTCTCGGTGAACCTGCCAACATCAAGCGACGACATTCTTGCGCGGATTCAGGCACTCTCACTCGAACTCTCAGGTATGACGGATTCGGACCCCGAACGCGAGAACATTGAGGCGCAACGCGAAGAACTTCGTCTGCACGCCCGTTCCTTGTCCAACAGGACGCGCCACCCGCGCAGCGTCGAGACTGAAATCGAGATGCTTGAGACCCGCCTGATCGAGATCGAGAAGAAGTTCGTGACAAAGGGGTACGCGGAGAAACGCCTCAAAAAAGGATTCTCAGACCCTGGTGCGTACAGCGCTGGAATCAACGCATTGTTGGCCGAAGAACACGCTCCAGAAATCGACAACATCACGGAGCGCCTTATCGAACTGAGATCCATCAAACCTTGAGAGCCATGGACGCGCGTCCGAATCGTTCCACAACCACGCGCGTTAACTGTCGTTGACCTACACTTCGACTCATGCGGGTACTCGTTGCAACTGCAGGCGCACTGCCACCAGAGCCAGTCGTCGAATTCGCCAGACACCTCATCGGTGGCACTGGCTCTGTCACAATTACCACTGTTGTAGAGGTGCCGCGTGCGTTTCTCGAAGACCTCGGCGCGGACGACTGGCATCCCCTTCACGACACTGTGCCAAAGGACACCTCCGACGCGGTCGTTACTTCCTACCTCAACGAGAGAGGTCACCGTATAACGGATCCCATTCGCCTGGCACTTGAAGGTGCACGAATTCCGTGCGATGTCCACATTCTCGAGGGGGCGGACCCCGCAACTGCGATTTCTGAGGCCGCCAATGAGATGGATGCTGACATTGTCATCCTGGGGGCTACGAAACAGATATTCGACAGGGATGCGTGGGAGAGCGTATCGGCACGGGTCATGATCGAGTCAGGTCGACCGGTTCTTGTTGTTCCTGAGGTCCGGAACACGTCACCCGATCACACAGAACTCATCGAATATCCGACCTCAATCTCTGACTGACGAGAATCGCCACCAGTCCTCAAGCTGCCCTCCCGCTCTCAGAGCTACCGACGCGCGCACCCGAGGTCCAGGCCGGTTCCCTCTGAGCGGGCCACGGCCTCAAGCGACCTACACGTTGACGAGAGGCGGTACTGGCCGTCCCGAAAGTCTGAGCCAGCCAACGCACCCTGGATGCCTGACAGATCACCCGCCGATGAAATTGACAGGCGCGCCTCCGGCAACGCACCACCAACACCGGCAAAGGCGGCGACATAGTCGTCGTGGGCAGCCGAAACGACAGCGGGTGGCGTGAGCAGTGAAATAGTGTCAAGGTATCGGCCCATCGCATCCTCAAGCAACGACAGATACTGGAGCATTTCACCCTTCGTAATGTCCGTGGCCTGCGACTCGACGCTGCCATCGGAGCGCTCCACGATGTCAGAAATCTGGTTCGTCACGGCGTTCTGGAACGTCTCCGATAATGCCTGGGACTCAACGATATACGCGTCAGTCGCCTCCTCCATTGCGCTGGCATACTCTGGCAGCGGTAGCGCCTGGGAAGAACATGCCGACGCGACGAACGCCAAGGCGACAGCAGCCGGCACGAAACGTTTCACGGTCACACCGGCGACGTGGCTCTGAACTGCGTCTCGAAGAGCGTTGCATAGAGACCGTCGAGTTCCAGCAACTCCGCGTGAGTACCGACCTCCTTGACCCTGCCTTCGTCGATCACAACGATCTTCGAAGCGTTCAGGACCGTTGAGAGTCTGTGTGCAATCACGAGCGACGTGCGATCCTTCATCACACGTTCAAGCGCCTCTTGCACGAGCGCTTCGGATACCGCATCGAGGTGGGATGTCGCTTCATCAAGAATCAACACTGATGGATTCTTCAACACGACTCGTGCAATGGCTATGCGCTGCTTCTCCCCTCCAGAGAGTCGGTACCCTCTCTCCCCTACCCGTGTTGCCATGCCGTCCGGAAGTGAATCGATGAAGTCGGATATTCCGGCGACCTGAGCCGCCGCAACGAGTTCCTCAGATGTGGCATCGGGCTTTGCATAGCGAAGATTTGCCTCGATTGTGTCATGGAAGAGGTACGTCTCCTGCGTCACGACTCCTACGGCCTGAGCCAGGGTGTCGAGCGGCATGTCCTTGACATCTATTCCATCAATCAGGACCCGTCCGATGGTTGTGTCGTACAAACGCGGTACCAGATACGTTGTGGTTGTCTTTCCTGCGCCTGATGGTCCGACAAGAGCGACCATCTGCCCGGGCTCAACCGTGAAGGAGATACCTTCAAGAGCCCAACCGCTACTGGTCTGCCGTTCATCAGTCTCGGCTTCACCCGAGTCGCGCCAGCCGAAGCGGCTGACCGATTCAAGACCTTGCTCGTGTCCTGCATCGTATTTGAACCAAACATCATCAAACTCGACCCGACCCTCGACCGTCGTCACAGCAGCTGGCGTATCCGATTCAGCGATATCAATGGGCATGTCAAGAAGCTCGAATACCCGCTCGAACGACACAAGCGACGTCGTGAATTCGACGCGGGCATTCGTGAGCGCAGACATCGGCCCATACAACGACCCGAGGTATGCGCTGAGAGCAACGATCGTTCCAATCGTCAGTGAACCGTTGATTACAAACACTGCGCCGAGCCAGAACACGACGGCGCTTCCAAGGGCGGACACAAGCCCGAGAGCCATGAAGAACCAGCGCCCAATGGTCGCCTGCCTTACACCGAGGTCGCGTACCTCTGACGCATGAACGGCGAATCGGTCGTCCTCAAAGTCGGCTCTCCCAAAGAGTTTCACGAGCAACGCCCCAGACACAGAGAGCGTTTCCTGCATCACAGAGTTCATCGATGCGTTCGCCGCCATCTGCTGTCTCCGGATTCTCCGCAGGCTGTTGCCGACGCGGCGTGACGCCACAATGAACAGCGGGAGGATCGACACAGCCAGCAGCGTAAGGCGCCACTCGAGCCTCGTCATGATGAACAATGTCGCCACAACTGTCACGCTGTTTGCGACAAGGGAGACAAAGGTCGACGTGACTGCTTGCTGAGCACCGATGACGTCCGAGTTGAGACGCGACATGAGTTCGCCGGTCTTGGTGTTTGTGAAGAAGCTGAGGGACATCTGCTGCAGATGGTTGAACAACTGTCTTCTCAGATCGAAGATGATTCCCTCGCCCATCTTTGCGGTTGCGCGTCGTTGGACAACCCCGACGACGCCATTCACTAGTGGTACGAGCACCATTCCGAGCCCGAGAAAGGTCACGAGACGGAAATTCTCGTCGGGAATCGCGGTGTCGATGAGTGTCAACATCAACAACGGCGGTAGCAGCGAGAGACCCGAGATAACCAAAATCGTCGCAAGTACCACAGCGAGATGAGCCTTGTACGGCCGTGCATACGTCAGAACCCGCGTCAGAAGCGCCCTGTCGATCTTTGGCGTTGATGTTTCTTCGTCATGGCGCATGAATGCGCCCCATGAGGCTCCGTGCATGTCAGTGGAGCCTACGCCGACCAGGACGCCGCAGCAGCGGTCTGACTATTCGTCCTCACGGAAGCAATCCTGATAGGAGCGCAGCCGAGTTCGCAACATCGAAACACAGCTCCTCTGAAATATCTGAGCGACAGAAGAGTTCATAGCGATGGCCAGCCTCGGTCCACCCGAGACTGATGCCGTCGGGAACAATGATTGGAACGATCGCAGAGCGGGTGGGCAGCAAATCCTCTGCGGCTCTCCCGACCCGCAGCACGCCAAGGCGTGTCGTGGCCGACTGGTACGGGTCAGCGGTCCACATTCCAAAAGCTGCCGTCGTATCCGGATCAAGCACACCAGTTGTTTCATCGAAGACGAGCTGGCTCGTGATCCAACGAACTGACTCAGGGACAAGGTCAGGGAACATGATTCCTGGAAGCGCAAGAGCGATCTCCGTTCGTGATGATTGGACGAAACGGCTTCTGAGTTCGCGTTGCCACACGCCGCTCACGACCTCCTGTGGGGATCCCTCCATCTGGTTTGCCAGGTCGTCGTTGAACCACTGCACATCGGTCGCGGCAACAAGTCCCTCGTCACCAGTCCCTGCAACAACCGTGACAAGAGTCGTCGTCGGAACCTGATCTCCTTGGACGTACTGACGCGTGCGATCCCCAACTCCGTCCAGCAGTCCCGCTTCGCCGCAGCCAGCCAGCACAATTGAGAACAGCGCAATTGAGAACAGCGCAGCTGAAGAGAGCGCACCGGTACTGGCAAGGCGTTTCATGTCGGTAGGATGGCACGGTTTCTCAATAACTGACACCACTTGGACCAATCACGACATGGCCGATTCAGCACCACTAGCCGCGACCGGCATGCAAACTGACACGATTCACATCATCAGGGGGCATCTCACCGGCGATGCTCCCCTCGACACCGCGATCTCACGCACACTCCTGAAGCGTGTGTCAGACGGCGAACTCCCTGAGACCCTGCAAATCGGTCTGCCCCACAGTGTCGTCGCCTTCGGAAAACATGACGCTCTGACGAAAGGGTTCTCCCATGCTGTATCCATCGCGACCGGGTACGGATACGACCCAACCGTCCGCATTGCCGGGGGAAGAGCCGTTGTGTTTCATCGCGACGTTGTTCGCTTCGCGTGGACTCTTCCGATCGATGCACCGCTTGTGAACATCCGCGACCGTTTCGACATTCTCGCGGAGAGAACGATCACCGCAATCAACTCTTTCGGAATCGACGCCGTGGTTGGCCAATTGGCGGGCGAGTACTGCCCCGGACGTTACAGCGTCTCGATTCCGGGGATAGGAAAGGTCATGGGATCTGGGCAGCGGCTGGCTCGTAAAGCCGCTCAGATCGGAGGCATGATTGTTATTCGCGGCGCTGAGGCCATCAACTCAGTACTAGTCCCTGTCTATGAGTCGCTGCACCTCGACATGGACCCTCACATCACCGGCGCCGTATCTGAGGCAGCAGCCGTGGATGCCGAGTTGTTCATGGACCGTTTCGTTGAGCAATTCGTCGAGGAACGCGAGCCATCCTTCGTAGACATAGACCATGCGACGCGCACCGCTGCGCTCGATCTGCGCCATATACATGACCCGGGCTGACCTGACCGAGGCTGACTTGCGCGATCGACACAAATCGTGAACACTTGCCACATGCGAATTCTCATCATCAATGGCCCAAACCTCAATCTGCTCGGCACGAGGGATCCGCAGCTCTACGGAGACGCGACGCTTGCAGACCTCGAGGCAGACTGGCGAACCCACTGCGAGCGCTACGACGTCGCAATCGAAGCGCTCCAGTCGAACCACGAAGGGGTCATTGTCGACGCCATAGGCGAAGGCCAACATCGCTTCGACGCACTTGTCATCAACGCGGGCGCCCTCTCGCATTATTCACGATCGATCGCTGACGCCATCGGAGCCGTCGACCTGCCCGCTGTTGAAGTCCACATATCGAACATCTACGAACGTGAGACATGGCGCCACGTTTCGGTGCTCAAAGATGTATGCGTGCTCACGATTGTCGGCCGAGGCACTTCTGGTTACATCAATGCAATCGACCACCTGATTGCGATGCACACGAGCCCTGCCCGGACACTCCAGTACGGAGAAGAGAACACCACTGTGCTCGATCTTCGGGTTCCGTCCGGCGATGGTCCACACCCCGTCGCCATCCTCGTCCATGGCGGCTTTTGGCGCACAATCTGGACGCGCGACCTCATGGATCCAATGGCTGCGGCACTCATCGGCCATGGCTGGGCGACAGCGAACATCGAGTATTCCCTCGGCGAGGGCTCCTATGCGAACGCAATGCGCGATCTTGAGAGCGCGGTCCTGTGGGTGCAGAACAATGCCGCTGAGCATGATTTTGACCCGAAAATGGTGGTACTTGTCGGGCACAGCGCAGGCGGATACCTATCTCTCGCTGCAGCAGCACGCCTGCCGACTGTTGCGGGTGTCGTCGGCCTCGCTGCTGTCACGGACCTCGAAGCGATGTCGGTGTCACGCCAGGACGATGATCCTGTGGCACGGCTTCTCGGAGCATCGCTTAGTGATGCTCCGAGACTGTGGCATCAGGCAGGATTGTCGGGAAGTCCGACGATCCCCATCCACCTTGTCCACGGCTCGGAGGACGACACAGTTGACCTTGCCCAGTCGACCAACTATTCGCAGCAGACCGACACCATCCGTCTTACCGTCGTGGACGGCTGCGACCACATGTCGCTAATCGACCCAACCTCGCCGGCATGGCCTTCGGTCCTTTCAGCAATGGATCTCGCCACCTCGACTTGAGGTTCAGGATCCCTTGACGAACTCCCCCACACGGGTGAGACCTTCGACCAGATCTGCATCAGACAGCGCGAACGACAGCCGCGCATATCCGGGCGCACCGAATGCCTCTCCAGGGACAATCGCAACATCAATCTCGTCCAGTAGAATGCCAGCGAGCTCCATCGTTGTCGAGGCTGTTCTTCCGCCGAGTGGCCGGTTCAGCAGGCCCCTCATGTTTGGGAAGGCGTAGAACGCCCCCAACGGCTCCGCGCAGGTAACCCCGTCAATAGCGGTCAGCAGATCCAGCATCAACAGTCTGCGGCGGTCAAACGCTTCACGCATCTCCAACACGGCATCGAGCGATCCAGACACCGCCTCAAGGGCCGCAGCCTGGGCAATGTTGTTGACATTTGAGGTCAGGTGGGACTCTATCCGTGTAGCGGCTGACGATACCTCGGGTGGCCCGATCATCCAGCCAACCCGCCACCCCGTCATCGCGTAGGTCTTCGAGACGCCGTTCACCACGACGCATCGCTCAGCCAGTTCGGGAACGAGGACGGGCATTGAGTGGAACACTGCCTCGCCGTACACAAGATGTTCGTAAATCTCGTCCGTCATGACCCATATGCCCCGCTCCGCTGCCCACTCGCCAACGGCTCTGATCTGGTGTTCCTCGTAGACGGCACCCGTCGGATTGGATGGGCTGACGAATATGAGCATTTTCGTGCGATCCGTCACCGCAGCCTCAAGCTGTTCGACAGACACCGTGAATCCTGTCGACTCGTCTGTCGGGAGAAGGACCGGAACTCCACCGGCGAGAGAGACTGCCTCAGGGTACGTCACCCAGTATGGCGCTGGCAGCAGCACCTCGTCACCGTCATCGAGCAACACTTGGCACGTCTGGTATACGGCCTGTTTGCCGCCGTTTGTGACGACAACCTGGGTTGGTTCGATAACGAAGCCTGAATCCCTCAGAGTTTTGGTCGCAATAGCTTCGCGCAGCTCCATCTGGCCGGGTGCCGGCGAGTATTTGTGCGACATTGGGTCCTTTGCGGCCCGGATGGCCGCTTCCACAATCGCATCAGGGGTCGAGAAATCCGGTTCACCCGACCCATACCCGATAACGGGTCTGCCCTGAGCGCGAAGCTCCTTCGCCCTTGCAGATATCGCGAGAGTTGCCGACGGCGCAACAGAAAGCGCACGTTTCGATATCGATGCCCGATTCGTCATGTTGGCCACTCTCCAAGGCTCGAACGCCGACCGCCCTAGGCTCAACCATAGACATGCCCGACACCGCCACGATCGCCATTCCCAAAGACCTTCTGCCTGCTGACGGTCGATTTGGCTCAGGACCAGCTCGCATACAGACCTCATTCGTCCATGACCTCGCAGCTACGGGCTCAAAGTTTCTCGGCACAAGTCACCGCAGGACCACTGTCAGAGAGATCGTCAAATCCATTCAGACCGGTATTGGCGAGATGTACGGACTACCGGACGGGTACGAGGTCGTTCTCGGTGTTGGTGGTGCAACCGCTTTCTGGGACATTGCGGGTTTCGGACTCATTGAACGCCGGTCCGCGCATTTCACGTGCGGTGAATTCAGTCAGAAGTTCGCTGACGCCGTGCATGGCACGCCCCACCTCGATACGCCCGTTGTCGTGCACGCCGACGTCGGGAATGCACCCGAACCAGCCGCGATTACGGGCACTGACACATCCGCCTTCATTCACAACGAAACGTCGACAGGTGTACTCGCGCCCTTTCGCCGCTTCGGTGACGAGCTTGTTGTGGTAGACGGAACGTCCGCGGCAGGCGCCATACCATATGATGTCTCCCACGTCGATGCCTACTACTTCTCTCCGCAAAAGGCGCTCGGGTCCGACGGTGGCTTGTGGCTGGCAACCCTTAGCCCAAGGGCGATCAGTCGTGCGGAATCCATCCGATCGGCTGGACGATGGATTCCGCCCTCCCTCTCGCTCACGACCGCAATCAAGAACAGCCGCCTGGCCCAGACGTACAACACACCCGCGCTCGCGACCCTATATCTGCTCGCGGCACAGATAACTTACGTAAATGACCGAGGTGGCCTTGTCTGGACCCAATCGGTCACTGAGCAATCATCTGCTCATCTGTACCAGTGGGCGGAGTTGAGCGAATATGCACAGCCATTTGTACAGAAGCATTCGCTCCGCTCGCCGACGATTGTGACCATCGATTTCGATGGCACTGTTTCTGCGGATGATGTTGCTGGCGTGCTTCGCGCAAACAGAATCGTTGATACGGAGTCCTATCGGAAGCTCGGACGAAATCAGCTACGCATTGCAACATTTCCAAACGTTCCGGTTGACGACGTCCAAGCACTCACGGAATGCATCGACTACGTCGCCGAGCGGCTCTAGGAGCACGGTTGGCGAATCGCCGTCGGGCAAGCACACATTGCAGCGGCTATCAACTGACTACGCTGGTTTCATGTTGCATCTCATGATCATGCGCCACGGAAAGTCAGACTGGGACGCTGACGCATCGGACGACCGTCAACGTCCACTCTCGGCGCGAGGAATTGCTTCGTCCGAGCGGATGGGAAAGGTCATCAGGGACATGGGTCTTGTCCCTGACGTCGTGATTGCGTCGGATGCCGTCAGAGCACGGGCAACCGCTGAGCTGGCTCGCATCTCGGGCGGATGGGCCTGTCGCCTTGTCCTTGAACCAGACTTGTATGGAGCATCCGTCGATGAGGCCATCGATGTCATCAGCAACGTCTCTGACGTTTCTGAACGGATCATGGTCGTAGGTCACGAACCAACGTGGTCGATGCTCGTGAAGCGACTCACGGGGGCAACGGTGGCGATGAAGACAGCAGCAGTGGCCGACATCGAATTTCCCTGCTCCCAATGGACACGGATGCCCTCGGTCAACGGAACACTTGTGGCCCTGCTCCAAGCCCGCCATTTCGTGCAGCACACATGATTGACCTCCGGAGCGACACCGTCACACAACCGTCTGACGGCATGAGAGACGCAATTGCGAACGCGCAGGTCGGTGACGATGTGTACCACGACGATCCGACCGTCAACGCGCTTGAACGTATGGTTGCCGACATGCTCGGAACGGATGACGCCGTGTACGTACCGACCGGGACCATGTCCAATCAGATTGCCCTGCGCGTTCATACCCAACCCGGTGACACCGTGCTGCTTCACACCGCTGCCCACATTGCTCGCCACGAGCTTGGCGGTGCTGCCCATAATTCCGGAGTGACGCTCAAGGGCATCGGCGGCGAGCAAGGAGCATTCACGGCCGGACAGCTGCTCGAGGCCGTCCCGACACCCCACCCTGCACTCCCTGCCCACCTATTCGATCCCGTAACCCTCGTGTGTGTTGAGAATACGCACAACGATGCAGGAGGGACGGTGTGGAATC
>Ga0114950_10004023_pt1 | contig 11396 bp, 10 predicted proteins | sample N075metaG_FD_83503 | JGI IMG/M metagenome (GOLD analysis project Ga0114950, IMG submission 83503) | Deep subsurface microbial communities from Kermadec Trench to uncover new lineages of life (NeLLi) - N075 metaG | ecosystem: Environmental > Aquatic > Marine > Ocean trench > Sediment | place...
AAGTGATCCAGGAAAACCTGCAAAACCGGGAGCAAGCCGCGCAACAAGCCCGCCAGATCATCCAGGCGGAAACCGCCGGTTTCGCAATGGCCATGCGCGAACTCGACGCCGTGCCGACGATTCGCAGCCTGCGTGCGCTTGCCCAGGCCGATGCCGACCGGCTTCTCGATGACGCCAGGCGTAATCTCACATCCGGCGAAGATCCCGCAACCGTTCTCAATCATCTGGCAAGACAACTGACCAACAAGTTCCTTCATCAGCCCAGTTCCCGCTTGCGCCAGGCAGGCGAAGAAGGCGACCTGGAACTGGTCCAGGCAGCAAAAAAACTGTTTGCGCTCGACGATAAAGGCGACGGTGACTCGTGAAAGAAACCCTGGAAAACAAACTGCTCAGCATGGTGGAGCGCTTCGAGGAAGTGGGGCACCTCCTGTCCGATGCCGGGGTGATCGCCGATCAACCCAGGTTCCGCGAATTGTCAAAGGAATATGCCCGCCTGCAGCCGCTCGCCGAACGGTATCGGCAGTACGAAAGCACCATCCGCGATCTCCAGGCCGCCGAGGAAATGACGGCGGACAGCGACGAGGAGATCAGGCAGCTTGGCCATGACGAGCAGCAAAAGGCCCAGTCCCGGCGCGAGGAACTGGAAGCATCGCTGGCGCGACTGCTGATCCCAAGAGACCCGCACGATGGCAGTAATGTGTTCCTCGAGATCCGGGCCGGTACCGGTGGCGACGAAGCCGCGATATTTGCCGGCGACCTGTTTCGCATGTACAGCCGCTTTGCCGAGCAAAAAAAATGGCAGGTGGAGATACTCAGCGAGCATGAAGGCGAACACGGCGGTTACAAGGAAATCATCAGCCGGGTCGTCGGCCGCAATGTGTATTCAATACTCAAGTTCGAGTCGGGTGTGCACCGCGTCCAGCGGGTGCCGGAAACCGAGTCGCAGGGGCGAATTCATACTTCCGCCTGCACGGTCGCCGTTTTGCCCGAACTGGATGAAATCGAGGAAATCGAAATCAACAGCGCAGATCTGCGGATCGATACCTACCGGGCTTCCGGAGCAGGCGGTCAGCACATCAACACCACCGATTCCGCCGTGCGTATCACCCATGTGCCTTCCGGGATCGTCGTGGAATGTCAGGACGAACGTTCCCAACACAAGAACCGCGCACGCGCCATGAGCCTGCTGCAAGCCCGGATGCTCGCATCAGAGCAGGAAAAACAGGCGAAGGAGACCGCGGAGAAACGCCGCCTGCTGGTGGGCAGCGGTGATCGTTCCGAACGAATCCGCACTTACAATTTCCCCCAGGGTCGCGTTACCGACCATCGGATCAATCTGACCCTCTACAAGCTGACCGATGTACTGGCAGGGAACCTGGACCAGGTCATCGATCCCCTCATCCAGGAACATCAGGCGGACCAGCTGGCTACGCTTGAAAACTGAGCAAAACGGGATGGGAGCGATCCGCACGATCAGCATTGCCGAGGCCATCGGGGCCGCGGAGACGGATCTGGCGCGCGCCAGCGCCACCGCCCGACTGGACAGCGAAGTGTTGCTGGCGGCGGTCTGCCACCGGGATCGGAGTTGGCTCTACGGGCACACTGACTCGACCCTGGACCCGGCCACGTGGAAGGACTTCCGTCGCGCCATCGCCCGGCGGGCAGACGGAGAGCCCGTCGCGCACATCACCGGTTTGCGCGAGTTCTGGTCCATAACATTGAAAGTTACCCCCGAGACGCTGGTGCCCAGACCGGACACCGAGACACTGGTGCAGGCCGCGTTGGATGTCGTTCCGGAAGACCTGGAGGTGTCGCTTCTTGATGCGGGGACCGGAAGCGGCGCCATCGCCCTGGCCCTGGCGCGGGAACGACCGCGCGCGGCGATCACCGCTACAGATGTGTCGCCCGCCGCATTGGAAGTGGCGCGGAGCAACGCCCTTGAGCATGAACTCGACAACATCCGTTTCGTCAAGAGCGACTGGTTTGACGGACTTGAGGGTGAAATTTTCGATATGGTCGTCAGCAATCCACCCTATGTTCCCGACAACGACGAACACCTGGACCAGGGCGATTGTCGTTTCGAACCGCGCCTGGCGCTGGCTGCCGGTGAACAGGGACTCGATGCCCTGAAGATCATCATCGGCCAGGCACCCGCGCACCTCACCGACGGTGGCCGTTTACTGGTGGAACACGGCTACGATCAGCGCGATCGCGTCACCGATCTGATGCGGGCAAACGCGTTTGCCGATATTCAGGTGTTCGAGGACCTGGCAGGCGTTCCGCGCGTGGTCAGCGCGCAACGCGGATATTAGCGCGATAACCACGCCCGTACGGAAAACGCCACGCGTTCGGCGCGGCTGAGTTCCGCTCGCTGTTCCATCACTGTACGCAACAAGGCGGGATTATCGGTCATGATTCCGTCCACTCCCAAAGCGGCCATGCGGGCCATGTCCACGGGATCGTTGACCGTCCACACAATCACTTCCCGTCCGCGCCGCCTGCTCCCGTAAATCAGATCCCGGGAAGCCAGCCCCGTGCGTACGGCGAAGAAGTCCGCGTCCACACGCATCAAATTGCCCAGTGACTGACCCACGATCAGACCAACCCGCCTGTCCGGAGCAAGCCGGCGGACCTCTTCCACGGCCCCCTGGTTGAGAGAACTGATGACGCATTCCGTGCAACCCGACTCGTCCAGAATGCGGATCACCGAAGCCGCCAGTTCCCGGTCATGGCCGGCGTATTTGAGTTCCACGTTGAAACCCACCGTCGGCCATCCCAGTTCCAGCGCTTCACGCAGGGTGGGAATCCTTTCGCCGGCAAAGTCTTCCGAAAACCAGCTGCCCGCATCCAGTTCCCGGATTTCGGCAAGCGTCATTTCGTGTATCCCGCGTCTTACACCGGCAATGCGGGCCAGATCCGAGTCGTGCAACAAGACGACGACACCGTCGGCGGTCTCCTGCACATCGATCTCGACCATATCCGCGCCTTCTTCCATGGCCAGTCGGATGGCACTCAGGGAGTTTTCCGGCGCTTTCAGCGAGCTGCCACGGTGGGCCATCACCGTGATGGGCCGATCGGGGCCCGCATCATCGAGGATCTCGGCAAAAGCAAAGCCTGCGACGATGAGCGCTGTCAGTATGGTGGCGCCAACTGCCATGCGCATGCCGGATGCGGCGCTGTCGCGCAGGGGGTCCTGTTTGCGTTCCGGCGCCAGCGAGTGCAGCACCTGGACCACATAAATCACGGAGACGGAAAAGCTGATCAGGTGAACCAGCGCGAGAACACCGACCACCGAGGCAAGAAGAACGAGTGTGGCCGGCCCGAGAACCCAGACCGTATGCGGAAAGACCGCGAACACGCCCCGGTAAGCCAGTTCCAGCCCGAAGATGACGGCCCCACCCACGACGAACACGGCGAGATTCCACACAGCCAACGTCACGCCGAGACGCACACGGTTGCCTGTCAACAGGCGCCGGCTTCCAACAAGGGTCGCACGGTCGCCCGACTCGCCGCCCATGACCAGCGGAATGGCCAGAATCCAGGAGAGAAAAAGGAACAGTCCCGCACCGACGGTGCCCAGCGTGAGCACAGCCGCCAGCGAAACCGCCCACAGGAACTCAGCGGGCCGCACGTTCAGGTAGTAGTAAATGTCCGTGTCGCTGAGAAAAACCGTCCACACCAGCGCGACACCTGCTCCCAGCACGAGCACCACGGCCGCGTAGCCACCGATCTGCCAGGCGGCGTTTCGCGCCAGGGGCAACACATGTCTGTGCAACTGGCGTACAGCCCCGAGGGGGGTGGCGTTCCGGCCGGTGATGGCAACCAGCCCGGCAGTCTCGAGAAAAACCAGGGTCACGAGCAACAGTAACCACACGAATATCAACAACAACCCCGCCGGAGACAGCGCGTAGCCGAGGATCTCCTCGTTGCTCCACACCAACCGGCCGGTCAGGGCAAACAGATGATCGACCGACCAGGCCACCAACGGCGCGAACAGCGCCAGGGAAACAAGACCGAACAACAGCTCGAAGATCAAAAAATCAGCGAGGTCGGCGCGAAAGTGCGCCCAGGCGAGACGGAACGGCGGCAACCGCTTCATGCAAGTGATTGTAAAACAGCCGGTAGCGGGTAGCCGTGTGTAAAGGGCATGCAGGAAGAAAAAACGCCCCTACCCTGAAAACCGAACCCCGATCCCGTGGTTTTGGCAGTTTGCGGCAGCCGGCACGGTACCGTAGCGCAGCGGAGAAGAAGGACAAAGGGGCCACTGATAGTGGCCCCTTTATCTAACATTATTTCGATCGCTTCCTTTTACCGCGCCTTGTGTCCCCGTATCCGGGATCAGGCACTGGGTCCTTGACCGTGTTCCGCGTGGCCCTTGTTGGTATTCGGGCCTACAGGGAGCGCCGCATTGCAATCAAGGCCGAGAAGACGAGTACCATGGCGAGCGCTGCGAGTCCCGCCACGCCGAAAGTCGGGATCGCCCGCGGCTCAAACACCTCCTCGAGGAAGTCGAGCCGGCGGTATCCTGCGCCGGTCTCGGGCGGTTCGACGATCCATCCCGTCGTCTGGTCGCGGGTGTCGAAACCACCGGCGGAATCGGGATCGGTCATCCTCATTCTGTATTCGAGAAAGTCACCGCCGAAGGGATCGAAGGTATAGGGATTCGGAAGGTTGCCGCCTGTGCTGTCGATGACCGTGGCGATCGGCACGGACATTTCGAACAGCATTCTGTCTCCGCTAAATACGACCGCGGAGCCTGGATGGTTGTTGTCACCCGCGGTCGAGTCGAGGAATGCCGCCGCCGGAAACCCGAAGGCGTTAATGTAGACCTCCCAATTCATTTCATCGAACGGCCCGTTCGGGTTGGCGCCTCCACCACATGTGTTCGGGTACGCCTCGACGAGCCCGTAGATGTTGGTGCCGTCCCAGAGAAAGCGGGCCGTGGCGCCGGACAAATTCCAGGCCCCGGGATTCGACGGCTCACAGTCTCGTGGTCCTGTGTCGAACTCGACCAAGGCCGCGTCCCACTCCTCAGGCGAGATGGCGCCGTCAATCGTCGGCGCGTCCGATGCAAATACCACGGCCGCCTGAAGCTCGGATGGAGCGGAGGTGAACAACAACAGAGTAGCGCACAGGCACGGCGCAAGTAGTTTGAAAGACATTGCAAGCTCCTTGTTTTTTGGATGCGAGAAAGTGCAATCATACGCTACGGGCCGCCTGTACCCTATACGAGAAGACCGTAGTGCTGGACCTGAAACAGCAGAAAGGCATTGGGGAAGATCGCCAGCCAAGATTGAATCAGAGGGCGGTTTCTAGCAGATATTCAGCGTATCGGAAGGACAAACGCCACTTTCCCAACCGCTTCATGAGCGGCATTGCGAGACGGTGCACACGGCGGGGCTGTGCAAGGTGCCTGCGGATATGTTAGAAACGCCCAACGGTCTGCCGGCAGAGGGGAGAAACGCAACGTGGCTACGGTTCAACCCGGCGGTGTGATTCGCCCCGGTCCCTATCCTGAGCTCACGGTTCCCAGCGTCGTCGTAGGCTGGTTCCTCGGCGTCATCATCGCCGTCAGCATCGGTTATGCGGCCCTGATTCTCGGCTTTTCCATCGAGGGGTCCGAACTCGCCGCCATTCTGGGTTTCGGCATCCTGCGCGGCTTGATGCGCCGCTACAGCATTGTCGAAAACAACGTCACCCAGACCGTTGCCAGCGCCGTCAACGGCGCCTCCAGCGGCATGATGTTCTCCGTTCCCGCGATTTTTATTCTTGGTTACGGAGACAAGTTCGATCCCTACCTGCTGACCTTTGGCGCGATCGCCGGGTCGTTCCTGGGGATCGCCTTCATCATCCCCCTGCGCAAGCAGATGATCGACTATGAACGCCTGACTTATCCCGGCGGCGTCGCGGTGGCCACGATCCTCAAGTCCCCCGGCGCGGGGATCCAGAAAGCGGTCATCCTGCTCGGCGCGATGCTGGTCGCCGCGCTGGTCCACTTCGCCAGCATCTACACGGGTTTCAGCAACTGGAATCTGGGATCACTGCTCGGCATGCCCGAGTACATGAACGGCATCTGGTACCTATCGCTCCTCACCGTCGGCGTCGCGTTCATCGCCGGCAAGGGTGGTGTGGCCTTTATCATCGGCGGTTTTGTGTGTTACTGGTTCATCGCGCCCTTGCTGGCCAACTTCGGTCTGTTGCCCATGGTGGACGGCGTCCCGGTCACCGACCCCGGTGTTTTGCGCCTGAGTCTGTTCCGGCCCGTGGGTATCGGCATGCTCATCGGCGGCGCGCTGATGGGGATCGTGCTGGCATTCCCCCTGATTGCCAGCGCTGTTCGCAGCATGCAAAACGCTGCCAAGACGCAAGCCGCCGTATCCAGAGACGAAATGCCGATCAAGCTCTTGTACCTGGCGATCATTCTGAGCGCCATATTGCTGGCGGTTATCTCCGTTTTTTCGGTGGAGGAAATGGGTCTCGGGCGCGGCGTACTGGTCGCTGTGCTGGGAACGTTGTGGATCTGGGTGGCGGGAGTCATTCTTTCCGAGGCTATCGGACGCACCAACTGGTCGCCGCTGTCGGGAATGACCCTCATCGCGGTGACCATATTCATCATCATTACGAAATCACTGGGCGATGGCCCCGCCATCATCGCTTCGATCACGGTCGGCGCGGCCGCCTGCGTCGCCATGTCCCACGCGACCGATCTGATGCTGGATCTGAAAACCGGTTATCTCGTCGGCGCCACACCGCGGATGCAACAGGCGGGGCAGTTCTTCGGCGCCTGGCTGGGACCCATCCTGGTCATCGTGCTGATCTTCGTGCTGGACAAGGCCTACACCCTGGGCAGCGACCAGTTGCCCGCACCCCAGGGACAGGCGCTGGCCAGCATGGTGTCCGGTGTGCTGGGTGGTGACGTGCCGGTGCAGAAGTATCTTGCCGGCGCCGGTATGGGCGCCCTGCTGAGTTTTTTCTCCGGGGGATTGGGCATCACTGTGGGCCTGGGTTTCTATCTGCCCTTCAACATCGTGCTCACCTACAGCATCGGAACGGTGTTGCGCCTGGTGGCCGACCGCAAGCTCGGCCAGTCATGGTCCGAGGAGGTAGGCATCCCCATCGCGGCGGGTTTCATCGTGGGTGAGGCGCTGGTGGGCGTGGGCAACGCCATCGTCCAGGTAGTCGGGGCGTAGGGAGTCGATCATGAAAAACATTGGTTATCTGCTCCTCCTGGCCAGCTTCCTGAGCATGACGTTCCTGGCATCGCTGGACGCCCGTGAAGTCATCTGGACCTGGTTCGTTCCGGCCCTGATCGCCGGTTTCGCCGGCGTGATCACGGTTCGGCGCATCAAGCACGCCGCCGCCAGCGCCGATCACGTTCTGGCGGCTCATCGCGATGATCTGGAAACCAGTCTGGATAACATCATCGCGACGCTGGAAACCCTCAACGCGAAGGAAGCTGACATCCCGACTTATGAGATGCGTTTCGAGATCGACAAGCTGCTGCGCGACGATCTGCGCAACTTCGCCGATGCCCGCGACAGCCTCAAACACATTTACGGCATCCAGGCTTTCGCGGACATCATGAGTTACTTTGCAGCCGGGGAACGTTACGTGAACCGGGTGTGGTCGGCGTCGGCCGACGGCTATATCGACGAAGTGCGGGCCTATCTGACTCGCGCCTATGACATGTTCATTGACGCGAAGAAGACCCTGGACGACGTCCACGCCCGGCACGCCTAAAAAGGAATCGCGGCCCGTAGGAGCGGCTTTCCAGCCGCGATCCCTGAGGCACCGTAGGAGCGGCTTTCCAGCCGCGATTCCTGAGGCACCGTAGGAGCGGCTTTCCAGCCGCGATTCCTGAGGCACCGTAGGAGCGGCTTTCCAGCCGCGATCCCTGAGGCACCGTAGGAGCGGCTTTCCAGCCGCGATCCCTGTAGTAAGAGGAGGAAGCACAACATGGCAAGTTATCTGCTCATCGAGTCACGTGATCCCTTCGACAGCAACGACGTGACCAACTATTACGGACTGGCTTGTGACCTGGCCCGGGCCGGCAACGAAGTCACTCTGTTTCTCGTGCAAAACGGGGTGTTCCCGGCTCGGCCGAGCACCCGCTCGGCGGTCCTGACCGCGGCCGCGGCGACTGGCGTCGAGGTACTCGCGGACGAGTTTTCCCTGCGCGAACGTGGAATCAACGCCGGCAGTCTGACGGAAGGGGTCAGCGCGGCGCCGTTGGATGTGGTGATCGATCAACTCGCAGACGGCCGCAAGGCCATGTGGCATTAAGGAGGCGACCATGGCTGACAAAAAAACTCTGACTTTTGCGCTCATGGATGCGCCATTCGAGAACCCGCGGAGCACCACCGCGTTGCGGCTGATCGATATCGCCGCACGCCGCGGTTACAACATCAACGTGTTCGCCTATGAAGGGGCGGTCTTCCTGCCCTTCGCGCACCAGCAACCCCACGCCAATGCCGTCCATGGCCGCGACGTGGAAGAAGAGAACCACCCACTGCCCAGAAAGTGGATTGCCGCGATTATGGAAGAAGCGGAGCGCAACGGCGGCAAGGTGGACTGGGTGAACTGCGGTCTGTGCGTAGACGAACGGGGTGCGGCCGATGCCATCGACGGGGTCCGGCGCGGAACGCCGGGCGATTTCTGGGGATTCGCCGAGGCATCTGACAACACGCTCGTCATTGCCACCCGTTAGGAGGACTCATTCATGAAAGCATTGAATATTATTGAGACGGCCTACCGCGCAACGCTCGAAGAACAGGACGACACCATCGTGTGGATCACCCACGCCATGAAGGGCGCGGGTGGCGACCTGGACGTGCTGCTCCGGGGCAATGCCGTCAACTATGCAGTGACAGCACAGGACGCATCAGGTCTGACATTCGGTGCTGAACAGCAGACCCAACCGCCGGATCTCGCCGGTGATGTGGCAAAGCTGACCGAGAAAGGAATCAAGGTGTTCGTGATCGCCGAGGATCTGGCGGACCGGGGCATTGCCGCGGGTGAACTGATCAGCGGTCTGGAAACCGTGGACCGCGACCGGGTTGCGGCACTCCTGGACGATTACGACCAGGTCTGGCACTGGTAAGGAATCGCGGCCCTCGTTTTCGATTTGGGCCGCTCCTACAGGGACTGCTCACACGCGGGGGCGGCAAACCGGAAGCCGCCCCCACAGTTCCTTCCTAAAGGCTCGCCTGCTGCTGTTGCAGCTCCGGTACGTTTACCACGTCGCAGTTGTACTCGTAGGTGCGTTCGGGTTTGTACTTCATCGTCCAGAAGAACGGGAACAGGACCAGGATGCCGCCGATGATGGCGCCGACATCCACCCGCTCATTGCGGCTGAAGTGGTAGTGAGCCGGATCGCAGCCGTCGCGCTTGAGTGTTACCTCGGTGCTGGTGCCGACGATCTTCTGGTCCGAGTGGATCACCTCGCCTTTCCCGGCGAACTCACCGTCGATGTAGATCCTGGCCTCCGGATCCGTCGAACGGATCACAGTGGTGCTCGAACAACCCAGAAAACATACCAGACTGATCGTCATGATGAGAATTGTCAGCTTTTGCATGGACCTTTCCTCTCCCTTTTTTGACAGGTGATGCCCGTGCAGTCTGGCACCGGAACACTGAACGGTTCCTGAACCCGCGGAGGAAGTGGCCGACGGAATCGCGGCTGGAAAGCCGCTCCTACATTCCCCGCCTCCGTCACGCTATGATCCCGCTCCAGGGACGGAAGCCTGCCAAGAATCAGAACAAGGACCCGATCGCTCCCATGCCTGCCAACTCCCCTCGTCCGGCCGATCCAAAAAGTCCCACGCTGCCCTGGGGGCGGCCCGGGTGGCTGGCCCTGGCGGCCAGCCTCGCCCTGGGCGCATGCGCCCGGGATGACGCCTTTTTTGAAAACGTCGCCGAGGACACGGGCCTGCGGTTCCAGCACGTCACCGGGGCCGACGGCCGTTATTACTTCCCGGAAATCATGTCCGCCGGCGTAGCTCTGCTGGACTACGACAACGACGGGGATCTCGATGTCTACCTGGTGCAGAGCGGCTACCTGGGCGACCGGGATACGCCCACCCTGCAACCCATGGACCGGCTATTCAGGAATCAACTGGTAGAACTGGGCGAGTTGGCGTTCACCGATGAAACACAGATGTCGGGCATTACCGCCGGGGGATACGGCTCAGGCGCGATAGCCGGTGACGTCAACAACGACGGGTGGATCGATATTTACGTCACCAACTTCGGCGCCAACGAGCTGTGGATCAACAACGGTGACGGCACTTTCTCGGAACGTGCCCAAGCTGCCGGCGTGACCGACGACCGCTGGGGCACCAGCGCCAGCTTCATCGATTACGACCGGGACGGTTGGCTGGATCTCTATGTCGTCAACTATGTGGACTTCCTGCTGAACTCGCCCACCTGCACATCGGCGTCCGGGCGACTGGATTACTGCGGACCGCACAACTTCGTGCCTACGCCTGACGCGTTGTTTCACAACCGGGGCGACGGCACCTTCGAAGACGTCACCGTTGCCAGCGGCATCGGCCTGGTTCGCGCACCTGGACTGGGTGTCATCAGCACGGATCTGAACGATGACGGCTGGGTGGATCTGTACGTGGCCAACGACCGGATGCGCAACAATCTCTGGATCAACTCGGGCACCGGACGGTTCCGGGACACGGCCATGACATCGGGTGTGGCGGTGAACATCAACGGCATGGTGGAAGCCAGCATGGGCGTCGCCGTGGGCGATGTGAATGGCGACGGTCACCCGGATATCTTCATGACCCACCTGCTGGGCGAGACCAACACCCTGTACGTAAACCAGGGAGACGGGACTTTTCACGATCAGAGCGCGGAACTGGGCCTGGGGGCGGTGAGCCTGCCCTATACGGGCTTCGGTACCGCCCTCTTCGATTACGACAACGACGGCTGGATCGACCTGGCCGTAGCCAATGGCGCGGTCAGACTGTATACGGCGCAGCTCTCGGCCGGGGATACCTTCCCGTACCGGGAACCCAACCAGTTGTTCAGGAACAACGCCGGCGTGTTCGAGGACGTATCCGCACGCGCGAGAGCTTTTTCGGCGCCGGAAGTCAGCCGGGGTCTGGCCCTGGGCGATCTCAACAATGATGGGGCCATTGACATGCTCGTCACGAACGCGGGTGGTCCGGCACAGTTGTTCATCAACCAGGCAGCGTCCGCTCACTGGCTTGGCGCACGCATGCTGACCCGGGCCGGACGCGATGCCTACGGCGCCCGTGTCATCGTTGAGTTGAACGATGGGTCACAACTGGTGCGCCAGGTCCGGGCCGATGGCAGTTATCTCTCCGCCAACGATCCGCGCGTGGTGGTCGGTCTGGCCGAGGATTCGGGTCCCGTCCTGGTTC
>Ga0114950_10004025_pt1 | contig 11394 bp, 7 predicted proteins | sample N075metaG_FD_83503 | JGI IMG/M metagenome (GOLD analysis project Ga0114950, IMG submission 83503) | Deep subsurface microbial communities from Kermadec Trench to uncover new lineages of life (NeLLi) - N075 metaG | ecosystem: Environmental > Aquatic > Marine > Ocean trench > Sediment | place...
CAGACGGTTCGCGCCACCTGAAGGATCGCCGCGCCGGGCGAGCCACCCGGCAGGATGAAGTTCTCGAGCGGCCCGACGATCTCGGTCAGCTCGTCGATCAGCACCTCGAGAGCGTCGACGTGCCGCGCTGCGATACGCGGCACGTCGAACTCCGGATGCTCGCTCTCGGGCGTGGCCAGGTCGCCACCGAGGTCGAATAGTTGGTTCTGGATGACGGCTAATTCGGTACTCAGCCGCCCACACATGCCGACGGCGAGAGCCTGGCCGATCGACGAGTTGAGCTCATCGACGGTGCCGTACGCCTCGACCCGCGCCGAGTCCTTCGCCACCTCGGTGCCGGCGCCCAGGCGCGTTGTGCCACCGTCTCCGGTGCGCGTGTACAGCTTGCTCAACCTGGCCATGTCGTCTCCTTCCTGGCGGAGTGTGCACCACGGAGAGGGCGCCTTTCCAGCGCCGGCCGCAGTTACCGGGACAACGCAAGGGTGACGCCGAAGTAGCCACTGAGGCCCACAGTGCCGAAACCGAGAACCTCTTCGTACTCGGTGTCGAAGCGATTGTCGATACGGGCGCGAACCCGCAAGCCGTCGAGCAGCCGAACATCGACCGCCAGGTTGACGATCGCGAAGCCCGCAAGCCGTTGGCGTCCCTGGACCCCGTTGTCGAAGCTCTCGCCCTTGGCCCGCAGCTCGCTCCAGAAACGCAAGCCCTCGCGCGGCCGAACCGTGAGCCGAACGCTTCCCTGGTGGCGCGGACGACGGATAAGCTGGTCGTCACCGCCCTCGGGGGTCGCGTCGGTCAAGGTGTAGTTGCCCGACACCGTAACGATATCGTTCGACCTGTACTCAGCGCCGATCTCGATACCCGCCGTGGTGACATCCCCGAGATTCTCCGGTCGCCCGGCAACGAAGTCGAATTGGATCAGCTCGCTGATGTCGTTGTAGAAGAACGTGGCATCGAAACGCACCTGGGGAGAAAGAAGAAACGCCTCGACGCCGAGGTCGACACCGACACTCTCCTCCGGCTGCAGATCCGGATTGCTGAAGCCGGGGAAGTAGAGATCGTTGAGGGTCGGCGCCTTGAATCCGGACCCCACCGAGCCGTGTACTCGAACCACGTCCGTGGCATCGACCGTTGCTGTGGCGCGGCCCGTCCACTTGCTGCCGAAGGCGCTGTGGTCCTCGAAGCGCACCCCGCCGGTGACCCAGGCGCGTTCCGCGATGCGGATGCGATCCTGGGCATACACACCGATAACGTCGATCTTTTCTTCGAAACCGTCATCGCCGAAGCCGCTTCGGCTCAGCGATGTGGCTTGCTCGCGCCGATACTCGAGGCCGGCGACCAACTTCTGGTCGGCCGGGAGGTCGACCTCGTTCTGCCAATCAACCTCGCGGATCGAGGAGTCGAGCTCGAAGCCGGTGAAGAAATCCGACGGCGTATCGGTGGCCAGATCGGCCTCCGAAGCGGAGATCTCGACGATCGAGGAGATGCCGGCGCCCTCGTACCCGATCGCGCCGCCGACGATGGTCTCGGCGCTGGTCTGCAGGTTCTCCGGGTTGTCGACAGGGCCCTCGACGAAATCGAATCCATCAAAGTCGAGGTCGGCATCGAAACCGCGGATGAAACCGCGCGCCACCACGCCGCCAGCCGAGGCGTAATCGACGCGGCCGTTGTAGGAGAGGTTCGTATAGCCGTCGGGCTCGGTGTGGCCGTTGGCTTCGCTGGCGGTCGAGAAGCCGCCGCTGTCGAAGTAGGAAACCCCGCCGATCACACGTACGGAACCGGCCTGCCCGCTACCCCAGGTGTGGAAGCGGCTGGTGCTGTAGGAACCGCCGTCGGCCTCGACACCCCAGGTCCCCGCGCCGGCGCCCCGACGGGTGATCACGTTGATGACACCGCCGATCGCCTGCGAGCCGTACAAGCTGCTCTGCGGCCCGCGCACGACCTCAATCCGATCGATCTGGTCGGCTGCTAGCTGGATCCCGGAGATGTCGTAGGCGCCGGTGGTCGGCGAGTTGACCTTGACGCCGTCGATCAAAAACAGCGTGTGGCCGGTGTTGCTGCCGCGCACGAAGACCTGCGCCAGCGACCCGGCCGGGCCGCCGCGAACCACGTTTACCCCGGGCGCGAACTGCAACACGTCGATAAGCCAGCGAGCGCCGCTGGCGGCGATTTCCTCGCGCGTGATCACCGAAACGCTGCTGCCGATGTTGCGAATGTTCTCGGCTTCGCGATCCGCCGTGACGATGACCTCTTCGTCGTAGCGGATCGGGCCCCGACGATCCTGCTGGCGGGACGGTGGAGCTTGTCCCGGCGCGCCTCCCTGCAGTGAACCCGACCCGGCGAGCGCGCGGCCCGGCGCAGGTGCGCCGATCGCGCTCGGCGACACAGCGACAGCGACGAAGAAAAAAAGAGCGACAACGATAAAGCGGGGCTTCATGGCATCCTCCTCTGATGCCCGGTGAGAAGCCCCGCGAGAGGGTACGACGCGACTACATCCCCTCCCGCGAGGGCCAACCCAGTCGGGTTGGTTACGGTCTCCTGGCTTACGGATCAACCTACTCGCCGCGCCTTCCCAGGGGGTGACCCCAGTGGCTTCACCGGCAGGTCGCCGCCATCTCTCGATGGCGCCGCCCGACCGTTGCGGCTTTCGTCCCCGATCACAGTTGCGGGGCAGCGCGGGATTCGCACCCGCTTCCCGATGTCAAACATTCAATGAACTGGCAAAGTAATAGCATGCGCGATTCGCCGATACCAGACGACGGCTTCACCGGGCGGCCACGCGCGGCCCGCGGCCGCCGGTGCCCCCGACTTCTGCCGGCGGTTCTTCTCTCCTGGATCGCGGCCGCGGCGTGCGCCGGTGCGGGAGGGAGCGACGAAACCATCCTCGTGCTCGCGGCGGCGAGCACGATCGATGCTCTGGAAGCCGCGGTGAGCGACTTCGAGGCCGAAACCGGCATCGAAGTGGAGATCAGCTTCGGCCCGACCTCCACCGTGGCGCTGCAGATCGTACAGGGAGCACCGGCGGATCTCATGCTGTCGGCCAACGGCGAGTGGGCCGACTACGTCGAGGACCGGATTCCCGTACGGCGGCGTGTCACGCTGGTGGGCAATCAGCTCATCGTCGTGCAGCCGACGCCGAGGCGGGCCGAAGACGGGGTCGCGACGAGCCTGCGGGAGTTATTCGACGACCCGCGACGGCGTTTCGCCATCGCCGATCCGCAGTCGGTGCCGGCGGGAATCTACGCCCGCCAGGCCCTCCGGGCGCTCGGCTTCTGGGAGTCCGTCGAGCCGCGCCTCATCCCCACCATCGACGTCCGCGCGGCGCTGGCGCTGGTTGCCCGACGCGAGGTCGACGGCGCCTTCGTGTACGCAACCGACGCCGCGAGCAGCTCCGCGATCAGCTACGTCGGCGACATCGACCCCCTCCTGCACGACCCGATCGAATATCCTCTATTGCTGCTCGCCGGGGCCGGCGAGGAGGCGGCGGCGTTGTTCGAGTTTCTCGTCTCCGCCCGCGGCCGGGCGCATTTTTTCGATCGCGGCTTCACCGACCCCAGCCGCTAGGGGCATGAGCATGGGCCTGAGCATCGCCGAATGGACCGCCGTCGCGTTGAGCATCCGCGTCGCCCTGGTGGCGATGCTGACCTCGCTACCGTTCGGCGTCGCGGTCGGCTGGCTGCTCGCCCGCCGCAACTTCCGGGGCAAATGGGTGATCGAGACCCTGGTGAACCTGACCCTCGTGCTGCCGCCCGTGGTCACCGGCTACCTGCTGCTGCGAATGTTCGGCCGGCAAAGCTGGTTCGGGGCCTGGCTCGAGGACACGCTCGGAATCCAGATCGCGTTCACCTGGTGGGCCGCGGCGATCGCCAGCGCGGCTCTCGGTTTTCCGCTCATGGTGCGGGCCATCCGCTTGGCCTTCCGCGGCGTCGACCCCCGGCTCGAGGACGCCGCACGATCGCTCGGCTCGAGCCCCCTCGACGCTTTCCGCCGGGTCAGCCTGCCGCTGGCGCGCGGCGGCATCATCGCCGGCGCCGTGCTGGCGTTCGCCCGCAGCCTGGGCGAGTTCGGCGCCACGATCACGTTCGCCGGCAACATTCCGGGCGCCACCCAGACGCTGCCGCTCGCCGTATTCTCGGAAATGAACCGCGCCGGTAGCGACGGAACGCTGCGCCTGGCGCTCGTCTCGGTCGTCCTCGCCGCGGCGGCGCTGGCGGCCAGCGAGTGGCTGGAACGGCGGGGGACGGGACCATGACGCTCCAGGTACGATGCGCGCACCGCTTCGAGAGCGGCTTCGATGTCGCCGTCGATTTCAGCGCGGAACATCGCACGACCGCGCTGTTCGGCCCTTCGGGGGCGGGAAAAACGTCGCTCCTGATGATGATCGCCGGCATCATCGTCCCCGACAGTGGCCGCATCGTGTGCGACGGCCGCGTCCTTCTCGATACCGCAGCCGGGATCGCACTGCCGCCGGAATCTCGCTACGTCGGCGTCGTGTTCCAAGATCAGAGGCTGTTCCCGCACCTATCGGTGGAGGCCAACCTCCGTTTCGGGCGCCGCCCGCGACGCCAGAACAACGGCGCGCCGCCCTTCGCGCGGATCACCGCCGTACTCGAGCTCGACGCGCTGCTGCAGCGCCGCCCCGAGTCCCTGTCCGGCGGTGAACGCCAGCGCGTTGCCCTCGGACGCGCCTTGATGAGCGCCCCCGACCTCCTGTTGCTCGACGAGCCGATTGCGGCGGTGGATGAGCCGCATCGCGAGACCATCCTCCGCTACGTCGATCGCGTCGTTCACGAGTGGAACCTACCGATGCTGTACGTGTCCCACCACCGTTCGGAAGTCCAGCGCCTCGCCGACTGGGTGATCGCCCTCGATAAAGGCCGCCTCACCGAGCAGGGGCCCCCGGACCGGGTCTTGGGCGCCGGCGCCGTCGTCGCCGCCGGTGAACCCGTCAATCTGCTCCGACTCGAGGACGTTTCGCCGTCCGACGACGGTGGTTGGCTGGCGACCGTGGCCGGCGACGCCCCCATCCAATGGCGCCTGCCGGCCGGCGTCGAAAACCCCGGCGCCTCGGTGTTCGTTCAATTTGCCGCATCCGACGTGATGCTCGCGGCTGGAGCCACGACCGGCCTTTCGGCCCGCAACCGGCTGCCGGCTACCGTGATCGACCTGGTGCCGCGCTCGGGTCGTGTGTTCGTCGCGCTGCAGCTCGGCGAACAAAGACTGTGGGCCGAGGTGACCGCCGATGCGGTCGCGGACCTCGGGCTGGCGGCGGGCACCACCGTGACCTGCTTGATCAAGAGCGCCGCGCTGCGAGTGATTGATTGATGCCCGCCCGGGGAGAGGCGCGGTGTCGCGCGAGAGTTGAGAAGTCCGGGCTAGGAGCCTGTAGCGCATAGGGAATCGTAGCGAGGCGTTGGGAAATCGAGGCCAGATTTTCGATCGTTTGAGGCGAATAGTGGTGACTATTTAACGAACATGATCGTAGATATGGACCGATTTCCCACCGCCGCAGTAGATTCATCCTATGCGCTACAGGCTCCTAGGCTGCGGGTGCGGAGAAGCGCGCGTCTACGGCGTTGCGCTCGGCCGTGCTACGCCCGCTTGGCGGGGAGCTTGGTCAACAGGTAGAACACGGCGCCGATCGCCAGCGCGATGCCACCTCCTGTGAGGTCGACGGCGCTGGCGTTGGCGAGGATCGCGACGCTGACGATCAGCGCCAGGCCTGGAATCAGCATGCCGCCCGGTAGCTCGAAGGCGCCGTCGGGAGCCTCGACGCGGCGCCGCAAGACCGGCACCGCGGCGCACGTCGTCATGTAGAAGACGATCCGTGCGACGGCGCTGAGGGTGGCGAGCTGGGCGAACGTCCCCGAATAGGCGAGCGCCATCGCGACACCCAGGTAGATCAGAATCGACACGTCCGGCGTCCGGAAGCGGCCGTGCACGTGGGCAAAAAATGCCGGGAGCTGGCCCTTGTCGCCAAGCGCAAAGGTAACGCGCGGTCCGGCCAGCATCGAGCCGGCGTTGCTTCCGGCGATCGACAGAAGCCCCCCGATGGCGATCACCGTCCCGAACAGCGGCCCGGCAAACGCCGCCCCGGCGTCGGCCAGCGGCGTCGTCGAGGTGTCGAGCCCCGGCAGCGTTCCGACCACAACGAGCTGCACGAGGAAGTAGACGACGAACACGATCGCGATCGTCAGCAACAAGGCACGTGGAGCGTCTCGGCGGGGCGCCCGCGCCTCGGCGGCAGGGATGGTGATGAGCTCGTAGCCGCCGAACGTGAACATCAACATCAAGACGGCGGCGCCGAAGGTGCCCGTGCCGCCGCCGAAATCGAACATCCCTTCGAAGTTCCCCGGCTCGATGAAGAAGATCCCGACACCGAGAAACAGAGCGATGGGCGCGAGCTTCGATACGGTGAAGAAGTTGATCGCCAGCGAACCGTAGCGAACGCCGGCGAGGTTGATTCCAGCGAGCGTGCCCAGCAGCAGCGTAACGACGACGAGCCGTCCGGGGCCTGCGGTAGCGGGCGGCCAGAAACGGCCCACGTAGAGCGCGAAAGCATTGGCGAGCGCGGCCTGCGAGACGACGCGCGTAACCCACATCATCCACGCAACCTCGAAGCCGACGAAGGGTCCGAACGCAGTGCGCGCGTACGCATACGGGCCGCCCGCCTCCCGGAACCGCGTGCCGGCCTCCGCAAAGCACAACACGATCAGCGCGTTCGCCATCCCCGCGGCGACCCACGGCAACAGACTCGCCGGGATGCCCACGGTCAACGCTACGGTGGCCGGCATGATGAAGATGCCGCTACCGATGACCTGATTGACCCCCACTGCGGTGAGGTCCCAGCGGCCGAGCACCCGAATCAACGCCGGACGCGACCCGTTTTCCTGCACGAGCTCCTCTTGGCCCACGATTCCCCCTTGCGCGATGCTGCCGCGGTGCGAGTGCGAGTGGCGGCGGGTTGGTAACGCGCCTTCACCGGCCCGTCAAGGGCATCCTTGACCTCGGCCTGCTTTTACGGTTCATTTCCGGGGTCCGGCTCGCGTCTGCGGCAAGCTGGTGACTCCCCTACCCCTTACCGTGGACGTGTGCGTACAGGGTGCTGACAGCACCTTGATAAAACTGGAGGGACTTCCATGCACCAACTTCGTCGGATCTCCACGAATTCCTCGCTGCGGAGGGTCGCGATGCTGGCCATCGCGCTGGCCGTGGTGTTCGCCTCCGCCGGCCCATCGGCCGCGGCGTCGCAACGGCGTTCGGCGTACGCGATCACCGGCGCGACGGTCATTACGGCGCCCGGCAATACGATCGAAAACGCCACCGTCGTGCTACGCAACGGCTTAATCGAGGCGGTCGGCGCCGGCGTCGCCGCGCCCCCTGACGCCCGCGTTATCGATGGCTCCGGAATGACGGTGTACGCCGGTTGGATCGATTCGTTTTCGGAGGTCGCGATCCAAGAGGAACCGACCGCGGCGCCGACGCCGGCAACCGGCGGGCGTGGAAATTTCGGCCGTGGCGGCCGCGGCGGCGGCCGCCAAGCGTTGCAGATGCTCGAGCTCGGTTCTCCCGGCGTGAACAGGCAGGTGCATCCCGAGTTTGTCCAGGCTGACAATCTGACCAATGACGACGACGGCCTCGCCGCGTTCCGCGACGCCGGGTTCACCGCCGCCCTGGTGGTGCCGCAGGATGGCATCTACCGCGGGCAAAGCGTGTTGATCGCGCTGCGCGACACCTCCACCGAGGAAATGGTGCTGCGCAACAACGTCACCCAAGTGATCGGCTTCACCACCGGCGGCTTCGGGCGCGGCTATCCATCGTCGGCGATGGGCGTGATCGCGCTCATCCGACAGGTGCTGCTCGACACACGGCGCCAGGCGACGTGGGAGAACAGCTACAACAACGACCCGACCGGCATCCCGCGGCCCGAAACGAACCCCGCGTACACGGCCTTGATGCCGGTGCTGGCCGGCGGCCAGCAGGTGATCTTCGACGCCAGCAACACCCGCACCGCCAAACGGGGGCTCGACATCGCCCAGGAGTTCGGCCTCAGCCCGATCCTCAAGGGCAACGGCAACGAGTACGACATGATCGACGTGCTCGTCGACGCCCGCGTCGAGGTCATCGTTCCGGTCGACTACCCGGACAAGCCCTCGGTTGGCGATGACGACGACGCCAACCTCGATATCAGCCTCGCCGCGTTGCAGCGCTGGGAGGCGGCTCCCGGCAACGCCGCGGCGATCGAACGCGCCGGTGTCACGTTCGCGTTCACGAGTGACGGCGTGGAGCCGGACGAGTTCGCCGCTGCCGTGCGCAAGGCGATCGAAGCCGGCTTGTCCGCAGACGCCGCTCTCGCCGCGGTGACCACCAACCCGGCGGCGATGTTCGGCGTGGATTCGATCATCGGCACGATCGAGGCGGGAAAGATCGCCAACCTGGTCGTCGCCACCGGTGCCCCGTTTGCCGAGGGCACTGAGGTCCGGCACGTGTTTGTCGACGGCGTCCATACCGAAATCGAGGCCAGCTCGACTCCCCCCGGCGGCGACGGCAGTGGACCTGCCGGCCCCCGCAACGATCGAGGACAACAATGAGAACGACGATGAACAAGATCCGCAGCGGCGTCTGGATACTCGCGGCCACGCTGCTGGTAGCACCGCTTGCGGTCGCCCAGCAACAACGTCCGGATACCGAGCTGACCTGGAATACGGCCGAAAACCCGGGTGTCATCTTGGTACAGTACGCCCGTATCTGGACCCAAGGACCCGACGGTATCCTCGAGAATGCCGACATGCTGGTGCGTGACGGGGTCATCGCCGAGATCGGCAGCGGGCTGTCGGCGCCCTCCGGTGCCATGGTCATCGACGCCACCGACATGCAGATGACGCCGGGCCTGATCGACGCCCACAGCCACTCGGCGGCCGACGGCATCAACGAGGGCAGCAATTCGGTGACCGCCGAGGTCAACATCGGCGACGTCCTCAACGCCGACTCGCTGGCCCTCTACCGGCAGCTCGCCGGCGGCCTCACCACGGCGCAGATCCTGCACGGCTCGGCCAACTCGATCGGCGGCCAGTCGGCGATCATCAAGCTGCGCTACGGCGCCGACGAGGGCTCCGACCTGCTCATCGAAGGCGTCATCCCGACGATCAAGTTCGCCCTTGGCGAGAACGTTAAACGCAACCAGAACCGCTACCCGAATACGCGCCAGGGCATCGAGCAGACCATCCGCTCGGCGTTTATCGCCGCGCAGGACTACCAGCTCGAGTGGGAGGAGTATGACGCCCTCACCGAAGAGGAGCAGGAGCGCCGCGTGCCGCCGCGGACCGACATCCAACTACAAACGCTGGTCGAGATCCTCGACGGCGAGCGCATGGTGCACTCGCACTCCTACCGCCAAGACGAGATCCTCATGCTCATCCGGGTTGCCGAGGAATTCGGTTTCCAGATCGGCACCTTCCAGCATGTGCTCGAGGGCTACAAGGTCGCCCACGAGATCGCCGCGCACGGCGCCGGGGCTTCGACCTTCTCCGACTGGTGGGCCTACAAGATCGAGGCGTACGACGCGATCCCGTACAACGGCGCCATCATGCACGATGCCGGCGTTGTCGTGTCGTTCAACAGCGACAACGGTGACCTGTCACGGCGCATGAACCTGGAAGCCGCGAAGGCGGTGAAATACGGCGGCCTGTCCGAGGAGGAAGCGCTCAAGTTCGTCACCGTGAATCCGGCGATCCAGCTGAACCTCCTGGACCGCATCGGTTCGCTCGAAGTCGGCAAGGACGCCGACTTCGTCCTCTGGAACGGCAACCCGTTGTCGGTGTACTCGCGCGTCCTGATGACCTTCGTTGAAGGCCGCAAGATGTTCGACCTCGACGTCGACCGACAGATGCACGCCAACATCGAGGCGGAGCGCGCCCGGCTGATCGCGTTGGCGAAGGCCGACGAGAGCGCTCCAGCGGGTCGCGGCCGCGGCGACGCTGACGCGGCGGCCGAGGAAGAGGAAGCCGCGGTTGACGAGGCGGTGGCTGAGGAAGCCGCGGCCGACGAAGCGGTTGCCACCGAGCTGGCTCCCAACCCGGCTGCTCCGCAGTTCACCTACCGGCCCAGCATGCTCCCCGATCCCGGCATCGTCGCCATCGTCGGCGCCACGGTTCACACGGTCAGCGGCGACGACATCGAGAACGGTGTCGTGGTGATGGAGGACGGCAAGATCACCGCGGTCGGCGGGCCGAACACGGCGATTCCGTCCGACGCCTCGCGCTTCGACGCCGGTGGCCGGCACCTGTATCCCGGCATGATCGCCACCGACGGCTCGCTCGGCCTTTCCGAGATCGGCAGCGTTGACGAGGGCAACGATCTCAACGAGATGGGCGACTTCAACGCCAACATCCGCGTCGAAGTCGCTGTCAACGCCGAAGCGACGGCGATCCCGGTGACGCGCGCCAACGGCATCACCCATGCCTTGACGGTACCGGGAGGCGGCCTGATTCGTGGAACGTCCGCCTTGTTGCGCCTCGACGGCTGGACGTGGGAACAGTTGACCGCGGTCGCCCCGGTGGCGCTCCACATCTCCTTTCCGTCCTTCCGTGCCGGCGGCGGACGTGGTGGCTTCGGCGGACGCGGCGGCCCCGGCGGCGGCGGCGGCGACATCGCCGATCGAGCCAATGAGCAGCTTCAGCGCATCGAGGACCAGCTCGAAGAGGTCAAGGCCTACGCTCGGGCCAAGGAAGCCGAAGCCGCCGGCGGGCCACGGTACCCGCGTGAGCCACGCCTCGAGGCGATGATTCCAGTGATCAACGGAGAGGTACCGATGTTCCTGCACGTCACCGGCGTGGCGACCGTCCGCCGGGCGGTCGAGTGGGGCGCCGAGCAAGGCTACCGGATCGTCCTCGTCGACTCGGGCGACGCCTGGCGCGCTGCTGACCTACTCGCCGAGCAGAACGTCCCGGTGATCATCGGCAGCATTCTGGCGAACCCGATGCGAAACGACGAGGCGTACGACAGCGCCTATGCGCGCGCCGCCAAGCTCTACGAAGCCGGCGTCCAGTTCGCCATCGCCGGCACCGGTGGTAACGGCGGCGGCGGACCCAACCTCCGCAACATGCCGTATCACGCCGGTGTGGCGGCGGGCTTCGGGCTGCCGAAAGATGAGGCGCTGAAGTCGGTGACGCTGTATCCGGCGCAGATCCTCGGCGTCGATGATGCCCTCGGCTCGATCGAAGTCGGCAAGAGCGCCAGCTTGGTGCTCACCGACGGCGACATCCTCGAGATCCGCACCAACATTCTGAACGAATGGATCGACGGCCGCCCGGTCGACCTGTCGAGCAAGCACACCGACCTGTGGGAGAAGTATCGTGATCGCCCGCGGCCGGTGATCGGGCGACAGCAGTAAGC
>Ga0114950_10004026_pt1 | contig 11393 bp, 8 predicted proteins | sample N075metaG_FD_83503 | JGI IMG/M metagenome (GOLD analysis project Ga0114950, IMG submission 83503) | Deep subsurface microbial communities from Kermadec Trench to uncover new lineages of life (NeLLi) - N075 metaG | ecosystem: Environmental > Aquatic > Marine > Ocean trench > Sediment | place...
CAACAACCATTTGGGCCGCCTGGTTTGGGTGGCGGCGCTGGTCTATGCGGTGGGCACGGCTCTGCGCCTGGCTCGGTTCAACGTCGAACACACCAAGCCTGATACCGGCCAAAAGGTGTTTCGGGGCCTGCCGTGTCCCGGGGCGGCGGCGGTGATTGCGAGCTTGGTGATCTTGCAGGAGGCGGCTGGTGCGGGCACGGCTATTCACAAGGCGATCATCATCAGCCTGCCGTTCATCACCGTGGGGTTGGCTATCCTGATGGTCAGTCGAATCCCCTACGTCAAGATCGACCAGTCGTACCTACGTCGGAGGAGACCGTTCGCCCACCTGGTGATCCTGATGGTACTCGTCGTGGTCGCGGTGACGCTCAAGGAGGCTGCCCTGGCGATCATCGTCGGCTGGTACGCACTTAGCGGCCCCGTCGGCGCCGTATGGGGAAAGGTTCGCCACCGGGGCGATCAAACGACCGACGACCACTCCGACGACGAAGGCGACATGGACGAGTCCGCTCCCGGAGTCGTCAAACCCGCCAGCCGTCGGACCCAACGCTGACGCTTTTCACCGCCGAAGATCAACCATAAGCTGACGCTTCGTCAGGGGTTGGGTGGCCCATGGCTTCAGCCGTGGGGGACTCGAATTTCACAATCGAATTCGTCTCCCCCACCTCTGAAGAGGTGGGCCACCCAATCTGGGCGGCCGGCGAGGCGCCGGCCGCTACTCGGAACCAGGATTGGATGAGCACTCAAGGTGACTGAAGACTCGACAACTCGTGTTCGATTCGCTCCCTCCCCGACGGGCTATCTGCACATCGGCGGGGCGCGGACTGCATTGTTCAACTGGCTGATCGCCCGCAAACTCGGTGGCACGTTCGTGCTGCGCATCGAGGATACCGATCGTAAGCGCGAGGTGGGTGATTCGTTGGAGAAGATCCTCGCCGACCTGCGCTGGCTGGGATTGCAATGGGACGAGGGGCCCGAGGTCGGCGGTGAGTTCGGGCCGTATTTCCAAAGCCAACGGCTCGACATCTACAACCAGCATATCGAGAAGCTCCTGGAGTCGGGGCGGGCCTACTACACCTGGGAGACACCGGAGGAGCTGGCCGCCATGCGCGAGTCGGCCCGGGCCGAGAAGGGTACGCTTCGCTATCCGCGACCCGATCCGCTTCCCACGCTCGATGAGGGTCGAGCAGCCAAGGAGGCGGGCCAGCCGGTGGTGGTTCGATTCCTGATGCCGGGCTCGGACATTTGCGTGACGGACGAGATTCTGGGCGAGGTTCGAATGCCGGCGGCCGAGCTGGAGGATTTCGTCATTCAGAAAGCGGACGGCTACCCGACGTACCATTTCGCGTGCGTGGTGGACGACGCCCTGATGAAGATCACCTGCGTTCTCCGCGGCCAGGAGCACCTGATGAACACGCCCAAGCACATCGCCCTGCAGGAGGCGTTGGGCTTTCGGACGCCGAAGTACGCCCACCTGCCGATCATCTTCAACATGAACGGCTCGAAGATGAGCAAACGCGACAAAGAGAAGGCGCTAGCAGCAGGCGAGACGCCGCCGGAGATCGAGGTGCATGACTTTCGGGCGGCAGGCTATCTTCCGGAAGCGTTGAACAACTTCATCGCCCTGCTGGGTTGGTCGCCGGGCGACGATCGTGAGCACCTGACCATGGATCAGTTGGTCGAGTCGTTCTCCATCGGCGGGGTGGGCAAGAGCAATGCCAAATTCGATCGTGACAAGCTGGTCGCGTTCAACACGAACTGGGGAGCCGCACTGCCCGAGGATCGCCTGCTGGAAGCGTTGAACGATTTTGTGAGCGTGAGCGACTCGACGCTGGCGGCTGGTGACGAGGCCACCATGCGACACCTGGTCAGAGCCAACCACGGATTTCGCACGTTGGCTGACATCGATCGCAAGTCGCGATTCCTCTTTGTCGCCGACGAGGAGGTTCAGTACGAACCCAAGCCGGTCAAGAAGTTCCTGCTCAAGAAGGAAGGGGCAGGTTTGGCGATGCTGGAGACGCTCCGGCCGAAGTTCGAGGCCCTCGACGAGTGGACCGAGGAGCGATTTGAAGCGTTATTTACGGCGATTTGTGAATCGGGCGATCAGAAACTCGGTCAGGTAGCCCAGCCGGTGCGGGTGGCCATCAGCGGCGGTTCGGTCAGCCCGCCGATCTACGATTCGCTGGTCTTGTTGGGGCGTCAGCGAACGCTACGGCGAATCGATCGTTGTTTGCAGGAGTGTCGCGGGGCGTCGGAGTGATCCACGAAGTGCGCTTTCACGAGTGAAATGACGGCTTGGGTGGCACGGTCTGGTACTCCAGGCCGTGGAGTTTGATGAAACGCGTTTCCGATCCGCCACGGCCTGGAGTACCAGACCGTGCCACCCGTCAAGGTACGCCTGACAGAGCACTAGAACCGTGTGAGGGAATTCGCAGATGGAACTCATCGGACTTATTTCATTGACCTGTACGTTGATGGTCTCCGCGGGGCAGACTGCGGAGTTGGCCCAGCCAGCGGTTGATCCGAAGATCGAGGCCATCCTCGATAATCTCGAAGCGGGCGGGGAGAAGGTCGGCGACTTGCACTGCAAGGTCGAGTATTCGGTGGTCGATAAGCTGAATTTCGACGAGTACATCAAGTTCGGCGAGATCCGGTATCTGCGCGACGAGCCCAACCCGCGATTCATCGTTCGCTTCGACAAACGCGTCCAAGGCGGCACGGTCAATCGCGACAAGGAATGGTGGCTGTTCGACGGGCGGTGGTTGTGGGAAGTCAACGCCGGCAGCGGACAGGTCCGCAAGCAGGAGATGGTGCGACCGGGCGAACGAATCGACTTCTTTGATATCGAGACTACGCCGTTTCCGTTGCCGTTCGGACAGAAGAAGGATCAGATTCTCAAGAACTTCGACGTGACGCTGAAACCGCCAACCCCGGCGGATCCGCCGGACACCGATCATCTGCACTGCGTACCCAAACCGACGTCGCGCCTGGCTGGTGAGTACGACTCGTTCGACTTCTACGTCGATCGGAAGCTGCACCTGCCGCGTCGGATCGTCGCCACCGAACGCAAGGCGCTCAAGATCCTGACGTCGAGTTTCCCGGATCTGTCATCCGCATCGATCAATCGCGGGATCGAGCGGGACGCGTTCAAGCCGCTCAAGGAGTGGAGCAAGATGGGCAAGCCGATCGTGGAACGACTCCCCGAGGTCAAGGCGGGCGCCGACCCCAATTGACGGCACCTCGACAGGGTGCCATGGGCTCCGCCTCAGGCGGATCGGCCCGTGTGTTGTGTTGCCCTGGCGTGCAGACAGCAGGATGAAGCCATGGGCCTCCACCACGGCCTGGAGTACTCCGCCTGAGGCGGATGCCACCCGACTCTGACAGCCATCGGGGCGATGTATTGACTCGCCGCTTGCGAGGCGATCGGCGGCGCCGTACCTTGCAATTTTCCGCATCATCGTTATGGAGAGGTTCACACCGCATCGAATGTCCGACCGGTCCCACGCGACACCATTGACCGAAGTCATCGGCGCCAGCCAGCTCCAGGAGATTCAGGACCGCTTCGCCAGCCTGGTCCACGTCTCCATGCGCATCATGGCCGCCGACGGCCGCCTCATCACCCAGCCGTCCTGTACGAGCGAGTTCTGCCGGATGCTCGCATCGATATCGGCTGGGAAAGCGGTCTGCACAGCCAGCGCCGAGCAAGCAGCGCATGCCGCTACCGAGTCGCGATCCATAACCACCGGCCGGTGTCATGCCGAGTTGATGCAGTACAGCACGCCGATCATGCGGGACGGCGAGCAGGTGGGCACCATCGTCATCGGCGATCGCCCTGGTCATGGGATCCCGTCTGACTCACTCGACGCATTGGCGGTCGATCTGGGGCTGGATCGCAAGGAGCTTGCCGAGGCGGCGGCCTCGCTCTCGCCTTCGACGCCGGAACGCGAGCGCACCATCGAGCAGCTATTGGAGCTCCTCGCCGCCACCCTCGGGGCCATGTGCCGACAGCAGATCGAACTGGGCGATCGAGTCGAGGAACTGACCACGGTTTGCGACCTGGCGGGGATGTTGGCCGGCACCGACGATCTCCAGGAGATTCTCGATGCGGTCGCGGTTCGCGTGTGCGAGGTGATGAAGGTCAAGGCATGCGGGATTCGATTGCTGGACGAGAGCGGTGGCGAGTTGGTGGTACGAGCCGTCCACAACCTCTCGCAGCACTACCTGGACAAGGGAGCCATCCGTGTCGAGGAGAATCCCATCGATGGAGCTGCCATCCGGGGCGAAACGGTCTATATCGAGGACGCACGCACCGATCCCCGGATACGGTTTCCCAAGCAGGCTCGCGAGGAGGGCATCGTAAGCGGCCTGTGCGTGCCGATGACCTATCGCGGATCGACGATCGGCGTGGTGCGTGTCTATACGGACCGGGTCACCCATTTTGGCGACCTCGAGGTAGCCCTCTTGCGGGCGATCGCCTCGCTGGCAGCGGCGGCGATCATCAACACGCGCCTGTATACCGATCGGCGGGCCAGCGACGAGTACGAGCGCCAGCTTCGCGACGCGGGCGAGATCCAACGGCGCATGATACCGGCCGAACCTCCGCCTCATCGATGCATTTCCTTCGGCACGGTGTACGATCCCTCCCTCGACGTGGGCGGCGACTTCTTCGATTTTCTGGAGCTGCCCAACGGACAGGTTGGTGTTTGCATCGCGGACGTGGTCGGCAAGGGGATCGCGGCTGGGCTGATGATGGCGTCGATTCGGTCCGCGTTTCGCGCCTACGGCCAGACCTTGGCGGAGCCGGAGGCAGTCGTGTCTCGCGTAAACCGTCACCTGTGTCGCGATACGCTCATCAGCGAGTTCGCCACATTGTTCTACGGCGTGTTCTCGGCCGACGGACGTCAGTTGACCTACTGCTCAGCCGGTCACGACCCGCCGCTCTTGCTACGGAAGGGTCGCGTCGAGCGTTTGAACATCGGCGGATTGGTGATCGGCGTCGATCCGAATGAACCCTATGCGCGGGAGGTTCAGGAGCTGGAGACCGGGGATGTCGTAGTCTTCTACACCGATGGCGTGGTAGAGGCCCTGGACTTTGACGATCGAGCCTTCGGGCGCGACCGTTTGGAACGTTCACTCCTTCGACACCAGGAAGCCGAAGCCCCCACTTTGGCTCAGCAGTTGCTATGGGACGTTCGGCGATTTGTCGGCCTAGCGAGGCAGAGCGACGATATTACACTCGTCGTGGCCAAGATCGACTGATCGTATCGGACGCGCCTTGCCCCGACCCTGTTCGGTATTTTAGAGACCATGTGAATCCGATGTTGCAGGAAGCCCGTGCATCGGCCCGGTTGGGTTCAGTATGCCCGGCTCTGAAGGCGACCGTGAAAGCTATGGAACAAGGCAAGATTCTCGTTGTCGATGACGATGCCCGGTTGAGGTTCATTCTCAAGACCCAACTGTGCGCATCCGGGTACGAAGTGCGCGAAGCGGGCGATGGGCACGCGGGGCTGGTCGCGGCGAGGGAATGGCTGCCCGATGTCATCGTCATGGACGTGAACATGCCCAAGATGGACGGCCGGGCCGCCACGCGACTGCTCAAACAGTCGCCACTCACCAAACACATCCCGGTGCTCATGTTGACCGGCAACTCAGCCTCGGACGACCTGGTCGCGGGCCTCGATGCCGGGGCGGAGGACTACATTCGCAAACCGTTCGGGACCGGCGAACTTCTTGCCCGCATCCGCAGTGCCCACCGGTTGGCTCGCGTTCGCGGCGAGCTGAACCGACTCAACGATCGCCTGGCCGAGGAGGTTGAATGCAAGACCGCGCGTTTGAGACTGCTCTACGAGTTCACCCGGGCACTCAACGGCACCAGCACGCGTGACGGAGTTCTGGATCTGATCATCGCCACGACTCAAAAAGCCACCGACGCCCAACGGATCTCGCTGATGCTCCGGGACGAGAACGGTGAGTTCCTCCGCTGTGAGCGGGCCGTGGGAATCGACTCGACGTTGGTGCCCCGCATTCTCGTCAATCGCGTCGAGGGAATCATCGGCCAGGTGTTCACCAGCGGCAAGACGTACTCCGCTCGGGCTTACGGACGCCGTATTGACAATGACCGCCGATACGACGGACACGAGTTCCTCTCCACGCCTTTGGTCTCGACCTCGCTGGAAACCGGCGGGGAGATTCTCGGCGTACTCAACGTCACCGAAAAGCAGGCAGACGAGGCGTTCAGTGACGAGGAAATCGATTGCATCCGAGCGATTGCCGACTCCGGAGCCATCGCCCTGCACAACCAGATTCGTCGCGAACGCCTCCGCGATTCGGTCAAGGTGCTCATCATGACCGTCGGTCGGCTGGCGGAGTATCGAGACGAGGAGACGTCCGGCCATCTGCACCGCGTGGCGGAGTATGCTCGAATTCTATCCACCGAATTGAGCGGGCGGCCCGACTATCAGGATGTGGTCACGCCGGACTTCATCGAGGATCTCGTGCAGGCGGCGCCGATGCACGACATCGGCAAGGTAGCTGTTCCCGACGGCATTCTGCTCAAACCCGGCCCGCTCACCGACGAAGAGTTTGCCGTCATGAAGTCGCACACGCTGATCGGGCGTCAAACACTGGAGCTGGGCCGCCAGGGCACCGAGTCCATCCCCATGCTCCAGATGTGCATCGACATCGCCTACTGTCACCACGAAAAACACGACGGCAGGGGATACCCGCGGGGCATTTCGGGAGATGAAATCCCGCTTCCCGCCCGGATCATCGCGTTGGTCGATGCATATGACGCCATCACCAGCGTCCGCCCCTACAAGGATGCCCGCAGCCACGAGCAAGCGATTAAGGCTATCCAGGAATCCGACGGCACCCATTTCAATCCGCACATGGTCATGGCTTTTATGGACTGCCACGAACAATTCGACGCCATTCGCGAGCGATTCGGAAACGCCGACGCCGCGGACAAGCCCTTCGCATTGTCCCCCTGCCTATCGACCGACTAGGGAAATCGACCGAATGCAACGCCGGCTACGTCAACCGGCTGCAATCAATTCCATATCCAAACGTCGGAGGCGAATGCGTCCGGGGTGTCGCGCTGATGCAGAAGGTCAGCCAGGCCGGCCGTCTCGATGAAGGGTCAGCCTCGGCCGGGCGATATGCAGGTCACGCAGGCGACAATTCCGGCGGAAACGGGCGGCAGCTGGGTGGTGTCCCCTGTTGCATCCTGGGTCAGGTTGCTACAATCCGCCGCTCCGGATCGTGGCGAAAAGATCCACGGATGGCGGGCGCAACGTCCTGCCGACGTAGCTCAACGGTAGAGCACAGCTTTCGTAAAGCTGAGGTTCTGGGTTCAAATCCCAGCGTCGGCTATGCCGAAAAGGCCATCAGAGGGGCTTGAGGCCGTTTTCTTGGGCACAACCGAGACAGCCACCGGGCAGTGCGCCCCCGCCGCCAGCCTAGCCACCCAGCCGCTTTGGTTCGTAGCAGCGAGAATAGCGTGCCGCGACGCCTTGATTCGACACCTAGAAGGTGATATCAATAGGTAGGTGGGGGCTGTACGTGTGGACCTGGGGGCCACGCGGGTTGGCCTGGGGAATCGGATTCTCGGGGGTCGGCCTTGACGGTATCTGGCAATCAGCAGGAGCATTCAGGAGAGGTGTATTGATGGACAAGAATGGTAACAGACGCACGAGCTTGCAGGGTGAGGTGTCGCGTCGACGGTCGGCGTTTTCGCTGATCGAGCTCCTGACGGTGATCTTCATCATCAGCCTGCTGATAAGCATCCTGGTGCCCTCATTGAGCGCCGCCCGCACGCAGGCCAAGAACCTCAAGGTCAGCGCCACACTAAACGCCATCGGGGCCGCGATGGAGATGTTCCGCACGGAAAATGAGAAGGAGTTCCGCGCCTCGAACGGCTATCCACCGACCGGCTTGCGTATCGACACCACCGAAACGGGCTCCCAAGAGATTTACGGCGCGCACTGGCTGGCCCGGATGCTGATGGGCAAGGATTCGCAAGGGTTCGTCCAGCGTCGCGCCGTACCGCCGAGCTTGCGAGACCCGGGGGCGGACGACGAGCAGCAGTATTGGTACAACGCTGACGCCTATAACAACGGGCGGCTCGATCGAGGGGGACCGTATCTCAACCCCGACACTGTCGATTTCAAGTTGACCCGAGAGCTGCCTGGGAACGCCTCGCAGGAAATGTCGCAAACCGCGATGGATCAGATCGTGCTCGTCGATGTTTTCGGCTATCCCATCTTGGCCTACACGGCGAACCCGCTGGCTCGAGGAGGCTTGGCACGGGAGACACCCGAGGATGGCACCGGTACTTACACGCATGAAGACAACGTCGGTTTCACCGGGGCAGAGGGCGTGACCGGTTGGGACTTCGGCGCGGGAGACCAACACCAGATCACCAAGTTCGGCTTTCCGGATCCAGAGGACATCGCCGCCGAGGGCGAGACAGATTCGTTCTGCTACGACATCCTCGACAAGAAGGCCTGCGAATCGACCTTGGACGCGGACGGGCAGCCGACGATGAACACCACGACCAAACCGGTTCGGCGGGAAAGCTTCATCCTGATCGCCGCAGGCAAGGACGCCATTTACGGCTCGTCCGACGACGTGGTGAACTTCCCTCGGTAGCGGCCACTCGTTGCTACGGCTGGGCGCGGGTCTTGGCAGTGTTCGCTGCAAAGAAACTACCGCGAAGTTATCAACCAACAGGGAGTCTGCGCGATGTTCATGGCCATGAATCGATTTCGGATCGCCGTCGGGCGCGAGGATGACTTCGAGGCTTCGTGGCGCAATCGCAATTCCTATCTCGATGACGTGGCTGGCTTCCGCGAGTTCAACCTGCTTCGAGGCCCAACGAGCGAGGGGGCGACGCTGTTTGTCTCGCACTCCAAATGGGACTCGCGTGAGTCATTCGAGGCCTGGACCGAGTCGGAGGCATTTCGCAAAGCCCACGCGGAGGCCCGTTCGCCGGAAGGCACGCACCTGGGTCCACCCACGTTCGAGGGTTTCGAGATAGTGCTCTAGTCCCTCCTCCGCGGGGAACGGCGTACATGCGCTAAATCACTGTTCCCGCCGGCTGACCGCTTCGTCCAGCAGGCGCCGACGCGTTCTGCACTGCCCCGCCAACTGCATGAGCCGTCGTTTTCAGTGTTAGTATTGACCTGCCACCCGTTTTTCTGGTGCGTTGCGCGCTGCACAGTCTTGGATGGGATGTAGGTCAATAGTGCCCGCGCTGCTGCCTTGCACGAATCCTCCGCCAAGAAATCTCTGTCTTCACTCCACCGAGTGAACCGACTAACTATTGGTGTTGCGGGCTGCTGCTCGTCGTCGTGCCAATTCAAGAGAGGACGCATGGAAATGAACAAGTCGAACTATGAGACCATGGCCACACAGATCCCAAGCGATCCGACAGAGATCGCATACGCAGGAGATCAGGAAGATCGCACCTCGCCAACGCGCGGGATCGCCATGCGCCTGAGCACCGTGCTCCTGGCTGGGCTGGTGCTTGGCTACCACGCCGACCACGCCCTGGCCGAGGGTACGATTTCCGGCAGCACAACGGACGGCCATATCACCCTGGCGTGGGAGTATGATCTGGAACAGGGCACCGGACAGCTACTCATCCGCAATGACGACCAGACGGGGTGGCCGTCAGATTGGAGCCTCTACCTCGTCGGCGCTATTCCCACCGATGCCACCAATTTGCAGTTTGACGACAGGGTGGTCACCTTCGAGCCTTGCGGGCATTGTGTTTCGGCCGTGCCGTGCCCGCCGATACAACTATTTGCTCTATTGCCGGTCAAGACTGAGACAAAGATCACTTTTGAGCTTCCAGATCCAAGTTGGGATCGTAGCCTCGGCCCGACTACTCTGGACTACGGGTTCGGCAAACTCGTCACCGGGTCAGGCTGTTCCGTTTTCCCCATCGGGAGCATCACCGACTTCGTCACTGTCACGCCGATCAAGGAGGCGTGCACAACCGGGGACTTCGACAGCGACGGTGACATCGACTTGCAGGACTTCGCCAAGTTCCAGGAGCTGTTCACCGGCCCCAAGTAGCGCCGCAGCGACGCCCATCGAGCATCAGGACGCCTTGGCCGTGGGCGCACTCCGGTAGCGGCGGGTTCCACCTATCGAAGGGGGTGTGGAGTGGTCCATGACTCGCGCCACAAGCCCATGGATCCCAATCCATGGGTCCGCCAGACGTCCCGAAAAGACCGACTGGAGAGTCGGTCCTACAATTGTTCTGATCGGTCCCGCAGTTATGCTGAGTTGTTAACGGACTGCTAAGTTACCTGCCCACCGCAACTGGACCCCTGTCCAGCCGTGCAGGCGAAACAGTGTTGGTTCACCGCGATGGTTCTGGTTTGCAGAAGGGCTTCGTCGAAATCGCGAATGTGACTCGGGCATCGACGCTCGACTCCGACCTCGAGCATTTGATTGAAGTCGCAGTCGTACAGCAACCCGTCCCAGCCGACCGAGACCATGCTTCGACACATCACCCCGCGAGCAGCCTGCGGATTGAAGGCCGCCACCAGCTCCTGCATGTAGCGCTCCAGGTCGTCCGACTGGACGAGAAACTCGATGTACCGGTTGATGGGGACGTTGGTGATGGTGTAGAGGGCGTCGAACCGAATCCCGTATCGACGCTTCAACTCCTCCTTCCACTCTGCTTCCGCGGACACTTGGCACGGAGGGAGGAACGCGCCCGAAGGATTGGTTACCAAGACCAGTCGCAAGCCGCTCTTGCCGTCACCGTAACCGACGGCGTTGAGTAACTGCAACGCCTTGATGCTCTTGTCGAAGACTCCCTCGCCGCGCTGCCGGTCGGTATCGACGGCGCCGTAGTGCGGTAGCGAGCAGATGACCTCCACGCGATGACGGGCCAGGAAATCGGGTAGATCCGCCCCGGGGCCGGTCAGCAGGATGGTCAGGTTGCACCGATCAATCACGTGTCGTCCCAGGTCGGTGCATCGTTCAACAAGCCAGCGAAAGTTCGGGTTCAGCTCCGGTGCTCCGCCAGTGATGTCCACAGTCGGTATCTTCGCGCCGGCCAGGGCGGCTACACATTGCTCCATGGTCTCGCGGGTCATGATCTCCGTGCGGTCCGGCCCCGCGTCCACGTGGCAGTGATTACACGTTTGGTTGCACATCTTGCCCACGTTGATTTGCATGACCTCGATCCCGGTGGTGATCAGGGGGTAGAGATCGATGGACTCCAGGGCGCCGGCAAACCGGCGATCCAACTTCAGTTGGCCCAAGAGGTGCAATTGCTCACCGGCCGATAGTCGGCCGTTGTCTCTGACCGGTAGCGATGTGGACGTTGTTGTGGTCACGTTCGCATGATCCCGCTAGCGCCCCCCTCGAAAGCC